>ERZ1292625.3959-Hain-H41-01um-R1-3959-length-11432-cov-5_pt1 | contig 11432 bp, 7 predicted proteins | sample MGYA00564400_ERZ1292625 | MGnify/ENA primary metagenome ERZ1292625 (study PRJEB36523, sample SAMEA6512639) | groundwater metagenome | collected 2019-01-08 | study: AquaDiva: Metagenomics assemblies of 32 groundwater samples
TGGGTGAGCTATTGTCGGTTGTCGGTGTTCCTGAGAAGTTCCAGTTTCCTGTTCCATCAGCCTCAAAAGAAGTGTAGGCGGTATTTGAAAATACTGAATTCTTAACCTCCGCAATAACATATTTGGTGTTGTAGTCCCAGAGCACACTTGTAGTACTGCCCTGCTTAGTGTATTGAAGCAGGTTCCCTCCAGCATCATACAGATCATAATAAATCTCCGTAGGTTTATTATCATAAGGATGAACATGCTCTGTGATAGTTGTTTTGGTCTCCAGAATCTTGTCTCCAAACTGGTTGTAGTCTTTTGTGTATCGGTAAACGGCATTCCCATTTCTGTTCTTACTGAAATTTACCATATCCAGAAGTCGGTTATTATCCATCTGGATAGTTTGGATTGCATTAATTCCATAGTTGGGGAAGGTTGTGACTTCAGTTTCGGTTGAACCATCAGAATTCACCCGGGTTGAGGATGCTGGTCTGTTTAGATAATCGTATGTGTAATTGGTTGTTGTAATCAGGGAACTTCCATTTGCGTAGTCAGTCGTCGTAGAACTTTGTAGAAGGGTCTCAAAATCAAAAATGGGGTAATAGCCAACTAAATGCTGTGCTGTAATTATTTGTTCAAAAGGCTGGACAGCGCATTGATAATAAACATAGCTCCCATATGAAAAAATTCTTGCCCCATAAAAAATTTGTGATTGGATATTCAAATAAGTATTATCAATTTTTTTAATCAAATTATTTTGATTATCCTTGTACAAAACAGATTGCACTGATCCATTTTCGGGTACATTTTTGTTTTTAAAAGCCGGTAAAACAGCGCTTATCCTTGTAGTTGCGTTTGCGCTGTTTGTTGCAATATCTGGATTGTTATAAAAAATCGTTTCTGTTCTTCCGTTTGCTTGGGAATTCAAATCAACCTCCTCTTTGATAACAGAACTATATCCAACCCCGCTGATGGAGCCACATAGGCTAGGTGAAAAAAAGCCGTTTGCATTAACTTCATCTATCGTGTAAAGCCTTTCTACAATACCATTGGGCCATGATGTTACATCAACTTCTTTGTATGTATAGCCTCTGATAAATTGAACTGGCAGGATAGCTTTTCCTCCGGAATATGTATAATTAACTTTCTTTGAAATCTTATTCTCAGACTCTCTAAAAGTAATCGACTTCACTCTCAGCCCGTTCCCTTTAGATGTTGTGTTGTTGCTTGAAGAAAAATCAGGCACCCAATAATTATCGAACTCATTAAGTTCATAATCAAAAGTAACCTTACCTCCTGTCGGATATTGTATTGCTTCAAGAATTCCGGCCTTTGCATAAGTTAAATTTGATGAGTGATTATCACCATTATTTCCAATATCTGGCCTGTTAAATTGGGAAGGATTGGGATAAATTGTGGTATTAGATACCTGGCCATTATAAAAACCCCAATAATCAGTTGAGTATGAATTTTTCTTTGGTAATGAGGTTGAATTATAGAAAAATGTATGAATTGCCCCACTGTTATCCTGGATTGAATTTAGCTTCAACCGATGTGTTGAGATTGTCCCTGTCGCAGCAGTATAGCCATTGCCCCCGACTGTACTTCCATCAAAATAGTCATAATTAAACTGAAAAGTTTTTATCGCCTGTGTGTTATTTATTACTACCTGATCAAGTTTTTTTCCCCCTGCGACATCAATTCTGTCCGAACAAGTAAAATTGATTTGACCATTCGGAAAAGTAATGCTGCTTAAATAAAGAAATTTCTCACGGGAATACGTAAATGTCTTTAACGTCCCTAAAACAGGAGGTCCGGAATTAGACCCTGCGATAGTAACTTCTCCTCTATGGGGGTCATTGCAATACTGTGCATTCTGAAATTGTACTGTTTGAGTTAATGTCGGCTTTTCGTATTTCTCAGAGTATGTAGTAAATAGATTATTTATTGATGTATAGTTATATGTGAAAAGAATTTGAGATTTGTTTTTTGTAACTATTTTGGTCAAAAGCCATGTAATAGATGATGGTTCCCAAGTACCACCAAATGACCCCCCGCTTAACTTATCAGAAAAAGAATAGGATTCCGAAATATTTTTTTCTTCAAAATAAAACTCCTCTCCAGAAGGTACAACGATTTTCCAATTCCCGTTAACTCTTTGAACCGAATAGCCTTTCTTATTTAGTACAACAAGTTGGTCTGGGCTTATTTTTCTTATAAATTTAATTGAATGCCCTAAAAAGCTTGCCGTGAATACATCTGGCTCTGAATCTACATACTCATCATCAAAGAGGTTAGTGTTTCTGTCGTAATATCCATTTATAGGAACATAGAAATCAGTGGCAATTTTAAACCCATGCTGATCCGTCGGTGAATTTATTGGAACCTGACCACTACAACCCCACTGACATATAGTATAAGGGTAATTATATTTTGGAGGCCATTCTGTAGCTATGGGGACACTATTATAATCAGGAAGTATTTTAGTATATGGTTGGGTTGAGGGCTCAATGACACCATAATCATCTTTATCATTAATAGTCTGTACTACACTTCCAATTGTTAAGTCCCAACCGAGACCAACCCAACTAGCTTCTTGATTTACTCTTATACCAACCGAATGGTAGGTTAGGCCAAGAGGAACCTGAACCCCATCCTCACTTATGGTATATAAAGGGATTGAAATATTAGGGATGCCTGTATATTCACTAACCGGCATATCAGTATATTTCTGAAACTGAAAAGCCGTTGGTGACACCGGATGAAGGTTGTCAAGACTGGTTTTAAGACTGCTTGACTGTCCTATACAACTAAAACATAAATAGAAAGTAGTAATCCATGCAAACAGTAGCTTTTTAAAAATCATTTTTCAGTTTTTAAAAGTTATACCCAATTCTAAAGACCACAGGCTGTCTGGGCAACTGCCGGGAACTTAACAGGTCAAACAACAGCATTAGCTTCGTTTTCTTAAACAGCTTTGATTTTACCTATACAGTCTTGCTAATACCAATCAAGCAACTCTGCTGCCAGTCAGCATATTGCTGAAGACTAGCTATGTTTCTAAATGCACTCCTGTAATTCATTTCATATGCGCCGGAAATCCAGAAACTGCCCTTCAGTTTTATATCCACAAAACTTCTCAGAGATAATCCCTGCCCGCTTAGTTTTATATGCCGTATATCCTGTCCCCAGCCTAGTTTAAACGAAGTGCCAACTCCTACAACAGAGCGGTCATTGGCTTTAAAACCAAGAAAAAGTCCTATGTCTGAAGTAGTGGGTAGTAATCCGTTGCTTTTCTGGTTTTGTATATTAGTGCCAATTTCAAATCTTTTCCACAGGCTTTTGGTACGCTCAGAATTTGGTTTAAACCCTTCAGGCATTACATCACCACTGCTGCCACCGCCAAATTTCAGTACTTTGTCTTTTAACTGCTGCAATTGTGATTGTGCGGCCTGTATATTCTGTTGAAACTGCTGTCTTGCATTCGGCCCTCCGGAGGCAATCTGTTCTTGTATCAGATTATTCACCTGCACTCTGGTTTGAAGTCCGGCTAGATTTGCGGTATAGGCCGGGTCATTCGGGTCTCCCGGCATTCTGAACAAACTGGCCAGCATACTATTCTTCTTAAAAAATTCCTGATACCATTTCGTCTTACTGAGTAGCTCCAATGCTTTTTTCTCAATCTTCTTTGAATCTTTCAAAATTTCCTTATACTCCTTCACCTGCGCAAAAAAATAAAAAACCTGTTTGTTTATTTGCTTTAGCTGCTTCACCATTCCCAGCTTCTCAAACTGTTGTTTCAGTTGTTCTTTCCGCTCACTGATAAACTTTTTTATCTCCTCTGCTTGCTGGAACTTATCCTGCAGGGATTTTGTTTTGGCAAGTGCATCTTTGATATTTCCGGCTATGCCGTCTTTATCTAAAAAGGAAAGTGCGGTGGTCAGAGAGTCCAAATGCGGGATGTATTGCTTGGCCGCTCCCGATAAAGCAGGGTTCTTTAATTTATCCCGAAGCGCTTTGTATTTTCCATTTATGCCTGCAAGCTCTGCTTTTGTCTGGAGGGAGTCTTTTGTGCTCAGCATCTTCCGGTATAGCTTCTCTTCCTGGTTCTGCATTTTCTCCAGCACTTTCATGCTCTTTGCCAAAAGCTTTTTTTCCAGTTTCTCTGCTTTCTGTTTTATTGAAGTAGCAAATCTTTGCGGGTCAAGCTTATTTAAAACAGAATCTATACGGGACTGGGAATAGGAGGAAGTACAAAGGAATATAGCAAACGATAGCCCGATGCTATAGAGAAACAGTCTTCTTGTTTTGGTATATGCCATTGATCTTCCGTACATGAGTTAAACATTGGTTGTTCCTGCATACGCATAACAACAATTCTTTTACATGGAGGACGGAAGGGGCAGTTGCAGTTTTTCTCATGTAGGTGAATGAACTATTCTCATCATTCATTCATCAGGGGTACAAATCTGGAATATTATTTTGAATAAAAAAATATTTCTCGTTCAGGTTTACATTAATTTTTTATTACTACACTAAAGTTCTATACAGGGATGGAACTTTTTCTATCCCACTGATACCGATACTCGCTAATCAATTCTTCAAATTAAATCTCAATTCCATTTTGAGCATTTTTTTGTTTTCGGACTAAGGGTTTTTACTTAGTATCAGGTCTGGCCGTCAAGACTGCCATTGTACTCCGTGCCCGAAATTCAGCCCTTCTTCTTAACAAAACAACCGTAATACTACGGTTGTTTATTGTGGTTAATACCTACTGTTTCAGATTGAAGTGATATGCTGCTCATCACTCTTAGTCCCTCCTTCACTTCTTTGCGCCACCTGCTTCCGTATTCACTGCCGGCTTTATGTGCGGTACATCACCGGGCCCCCGGTGGGTGCAGGCCGGGGGTGCCGAAGAATCAAATTTTCTTCCATAGCCCTCTTCAATATTGTCGCTGTTAGGAGATTTCTCCCTGGATTGCTGACGGGGAACAATATCACCAGCCCTTCCCTGCGATTCATCATCAAATGATAGCTTCCTGCAATTGATATGCCCAACACAAAGAGCGATGCATAGAATTAATATCCTGTATCGTTTCATTGAAAATAGTTTAGTGTTCTTTATTGTTTTTTATCCGCCTTCTTGGCTTGTTCTCCCACGGTTTTCATTTCTGCCGGATCAATCTGTTGCCAGGCCAGACCCAGGGCTTTGAGGTAGAATTTCTCTAGCTCAAGTGATATGGCGTTGTACACTTTGTTATCCTGCTTCAATTCATCTGCCATCGTTGGTACACCGGTCCAGGTCAGTGAGCCGATGTAGGTAAATGATGATGACTCCAGGGAAATGTTCTTTTTCCAGATCAGTTCACCATATTGGGCGCTTTTTGCATTAATGACTAGGGTGCCGGCTAAGGTCACTTGACCATTCATGGCATAAGTTGTAGTGGTGGAAGGGGCGTTTTTGTTAAACAGAGAGCCCCAGTTTGTCTTTGTCGTTGGCTGGTATTTTCTGTTGTACTGCGGGTTTATATCAATACCTATTTCTAAGACAAAGCTTGAGTTGACTTTGTCGTTATAGACCATTTCGTCCCTGGAACCGAAAGGACCACGCATAGTAAAGCCCTTGGCAGTGAGCATTTCTTCAAAGTCATTGCCCATACTGACGGCCATTTCATTGAAGGGCGGCACAAAATACTCGGGGTTTTGTCCAACATAGGTTGGTTTGACAATAGCAATGGTGATACCGGTAGAGGCTGCTTGAGCTCTTGACGGAGGGCTGTAGTCAAACTTTGCCGGTATCCGCTGTACCGGAGGTTGGGTGGTTGATTGTTTAGCGGTGCCGCAGCCAATTGCCAGCACAATCGTGATGAAAAGAGGAAAGGCTTTTTTCATAAAGCGTTGTTTTAAGGTTACCTAATGTATTGAGTACTGCCAGCTCAAATGACTTGGGGACTTTTCTGGTATAACAAACTTAGGGGAAAAAGGAATGTAAACCGATACGTTTACAATAAATTTTTTAGAATAGGCAACCTTGTGTAGCAATTACACAGGGCAATGAAAAAAGACGTAATTCTGAAAAAATTAGGCAAAAACATTGTTCGGTTAAGGGAGAAAGCCGGACTGAGTCAGGCACAATTAGCCCTTCGCTGTGATAAGGACAGGCAAAATCTCAACCGCCTGGAAAAAGGGAGGATCAACCCAACTGTCTATTTTCTTTCAGAAATTGCTGCCGAGTTGAATGTCCCGCTTAAAGATTTGCTGGATTTTGAATAGTCACTGCCCAACGGTCGGAGCATTAACTCCCTATATCTTAAATATCCCATGCCTGAGGGCATAGAGCACAACTCCAACGCTATTCTTTGCCCTTGTCTTCTTGAATATCGTATCCCGGTATCCTTCAATGGTGCGGATACTCAATCCAAGTTTGTCAGCCATCTCCTGATTTGAATATTGTCTGCAGATCATACGGATAACAGCCACTTCACTTTTAGCGAACAGATATTGAGAGGCTTTGGAACCAGCGCTTAACTTCACTAATTTTCTCATGAGATAAAATTACATCAGTTCTCGTTGTAACAAATATCACCTCATTATTTACCTCCTGCATGAGCAAGCGTTATACAATTACGATACTTCCATTAAAGGTTTCAAAACAAAAAAATCTATCAAAAACTCAAAGAACATTGTGTAAACATCAATACAGTTTGGGTGTAATGAGCTGCTACTTTACCTCGTTAATACTACAGTCTAAGTCAAAGCTGATTGCTGAATAGACTGTTTTTCAAGGCTAAAAAATGAAAATGTTTTGTGTTGCAATGACATGATAAGCAAATGGTTAAAATGTGTTTTTTTCTAAGAAAATGTACTAACTTTATAGTCCACAAAAGGAATAGAGAATAGGATATAGGGAAATGCTCAAAGCAAAATTTGGCAGATTCGGACAAATCTTTCTATCTTTCACATGGTATAACAAAATCAATTCCAGCTGCTGACCCGATTGACCGCCGCACTCTTAAATGTATCAGGGTTTGTAGTTTCGTCCTGTTGAGCAACCACAAAGGGAATGAAACAGTCTAAGTTTGATAACCGAAAATCTGCACAAGGAGTACTAGTTGATTTTTATCTCCGAAAGGAGTTAAAATAAGAAAAGGGCGGCTAATGTAATTCGCCTGCCCCTTTCAAAGCTGACAGCCATGTTTTCAGGCCTCAGCTGGTGTCCCTCAGAGGGAGTTTAAAGTGGAAGGTCACATCAATTTTTTGGAACAACTATGCAACATGCGAGCGTCGCTAGTGAAATTTCAAAAATCTTGAATATGAACTCTTCCATTGTGTGGCTGGTGAAAGCACCAATCAGCACATGCAACCAAAAGTGGTTCCAGTATTTGTGATCTGGACCCCTAGGTTGCGGATATGCCCGAAATGGACACATCATTCACCGTTTCAAAGCTTCGGACTTTATGCCGGAGCTTTTTTTCTGGGCTGTTCGTCATGCGTAGTATTGATTTAAGATTTACAATTCTCCCTATTATAACCCGAGAGATGCTGGGTGCTTTTAAGGATATGCTTCCCTGAGCTATTCCTTGAATAGCTCTTTGTACCTCCTTTTATTTGTTTTATGTAGGCGCTTAGAATTATACTTACTAACCAGGTAGGTAATAAATAGAAAACGCCGCATCCAATAAATAATATTCTTGTCCTGAAAAATTTGTTGCTCGTATCTCGCTTACTCCCAAAAAAGGTAAGATTTGGTGGAAGACGTAAACGCTAATACACTTTATCTCTTGTCCAGATTGCAGTTGAATGTTCTGAATATCGGTTCTACTTGTAAATTAAATAATTTTTTCATCACTTTGATTGTGTAAATTTTCCGCAATCACTTTATAATTTTACATTGAAATAATAATCAATTGATAATTATGAGTTTATGAATTCATGGTTTTTCCAATTTCTCAAATATGTTTATAACTAGTATGGGTAACGCCAATCTTTCTATTCATAAACATCTTTCCTCTTCTTTGTAATAGCATAATAATTAATGACTCGTACATAACCCCTTATGATGTCTGAGCGCCTCTGTGTTGTACTTTTGTATCACAAAGGATACCAAGTTCCATAAATGAGGCATTTATTTAATATTTCTTGTTAATCTCATCCCCAAATAAGCCTTGTGCTTGTTTTCCTTTATCCCCATTCTGATGAGCGTCATGCATACATTTTTCTACAAACACTCTATTCTTTGCATATTCCTTTCGTGAAAAGGCAATACTTATTTCTTTCAATGGATCTCTCTTTTCCCGTTGCAAAAGTGTTATTGCGCTAAAGGGCTTTGATGTAGTGCCATCAATTAAGAGTTTCAGGTATATATGATACCGGGGAAGGTTGAGTAAATCAGTTTGTGAGAATACTGGAAAGAATTCTTCTGCCAGGACTTTTGCATCGCTATTGCCAACCCGAAAGGCAATCATGGTTCCCACGTTTCCTAGAATTGATTGTTGTATCTCTTCCGGCAATTGATCTAAAAACTGGTGAGTGAGAAACAATGAGAGGCCATACTTTCTGGACTCAGAAAGAATATCGGCAAATGATTTTGTGATGAAAGAATGTACTTCATCTATGTATAGATAAAACGGTGTTCTGGTATGTACCGGTCTTGTAGCTCTGCCCAGGGATGCGGTTTGAAATTGTGTCACGAGTAGTGATCCGAGAAGCTGCGTTCCTGCTTCTCCCAATACCCCTTTTGAGAGATTAGCAATGAATATCTTCTTTGCGTTCATTATCTGAGCAATATCTATGGTTGACTTTTGCTGACCTAAGATATTTTTGAGTACTGGGTGGGCAGTGAACAAGCCAACTTTGTTAACAATAGGAGCAATAAATTCGTTCTTCAGTTGCGGGGAGAGTGGTTCAAACTCCTTTTGCCAGAATTCATGAATGGATTGTACGGGTACTGCATATAATACCTGTTTTCTGAACTCATAACTCGTAAGCATGGGCACAATATCTAAAAGAGTACTCTTGGAATAATAGCTGAGGGATAACAAGGTGTTCCTAAGAATATGTTCCAACCTAGGGCCCCAGGAATCAGCCCAGAGTTTCTTCAATGTCGTCACTATCGTAGCTGCCACCATGTATCTGTCCTGCTCCTTCACCTCTGAGAGTGGATTAAATGCTATCGGGTATTCTGTATCACCGGCGTTGAAGTATATGACATCTTGTACTCTCTCTTGGGGAATATAATTGAGCAATTCTTCAGCCAGGTCACCATGAGGGTCTATCACTCCAACCCCTTTACCTCTTTCAATATCCGATATAGCCATATTGAGCAAAAGCGTTGATTTACCTACTCCCGTTTTCCCGATGCAGTATATGTGCCCAAGACGGTCCTCGTCTTTGATCCCGAAGAGCTGTTGCTTATTTCTCCAGTCAGTGACGGCGATGGGAGTGATGTTTGACATCCTGTGATTGTACTGAGCAAGGAGTAGCTGTATAAGAGAGGGGAATTTGTATATGGGGCAAATTATCCTCTCTTATGCGTCAGCATAATATTTATGACAATACAGCTGCTATGGAATCCCAGCAGCATTTATCTGAAGAAAAATACCTTTTCTCCGAAGAAGAAATAAACAATATTTCAGCATTGGTAGCAGTACTCAAGCAAATAAGAAAAAGGCTCTTTGTTGAAGGCCTTGATATTGACAATTACAAAAAAGAATCAGAAATGCCCGCTCTTTTGGAAAAGTAGCCAGATTATGGTACACAATACTTATGCAGTCAATTCAAAATTTTCAAAATAGCTATTTAATCTATACCCGCAAAAGCACTGATGATGCAGATAATCAGAAAAACTCCATTGCCTACCAAAAATCGGAGGCGCTTCGCTATTGCAAGCAAGAGCAATTAGCAATAGCCAATACCGATATTGATAATTTCTGCACTGCAGGAATTATTGTGGAGCGGCATACCGGGTTTAAAGAGAGCGATCAATTCAGTATCGGCAAATACGGAGTGCAACATACCATTGAACGCCCCAAATTTCATAAGCTGGTTGAAGTACTCTGGAAAGGACAATTTAAGGGTGTTATTTTTCTTTGCTGGGATCGGGCAAGCCGCAATAAAAGCGATAATGCCATTTTACACCGCCTCATTGAGCAAGGAAAAGACATACGCTTTGTCCAGGCAAACTATGACAGGACAAGCGCCGGTGAATTACATATGGACATTGACGGCATGTTTGCACAACACTACTCCCGTATCATCAGCGAGAAAGTGAGAAATACCACTCTCAAGCTACGCAATGAGGGAGTTTGTACCTATCGGGCTCCTGTAGGGTATTTAAACAGCGGAGACCCCCGGAATAAGCCATTAGACCCGGTTCGTGCCCCAATCGTTAAACAGCTATTTGAAAAATATGCTGAGGGCAATTGGAGCCTGTCAGATTTAGCAAGGTTTGCCAATGAACAAGGACTCACCATGCCGGCAGTGAGGCGGAAAAGAACCAAAGCAGAAATGCTTAAAGATGAGGAAATAGTTATTGAACCCGTCTCCCGCCCCATTGTGATCAATCATGTGCATACAATCCTCAGAAATCCATTTTATATTGGGAAACTACGGAGCAATGACAAAACATACATAGAAAGTATAAGCCATGCACCCCTTATTGATGAATCCTTATTTAACCAGGTACAGCAGATGTTATACCGCAAAAAAGTGAGTGTTCATTACACCGATAAACTTAATTATCCTTATCGTGGCCTTATCCGCTGCGCTTCCTGTGGCCGTGTCTATACTCCGTATGAACAAAAAAGTATTCACTACTACGGCGCCCGGTGTTCAAAAGAATGTACCAACACAAAGCGAAGTATCAATGCTGACTTTATTGAAAGAAAGGTCGGGGAAGTAATTGAATCCCTCTACTACTGTGACGAAGAGCTTTCAGAGATCAACAAACGGGTTAATGAGGATGTTTCAGTTTTTGAGACACAGCGGCTAAATGAGATTGAACAGCTTCAACGGCATCAAAAGAAAATCCGGGAAGAGCTAACCTACTTGCGAACCAATAAGCTCACCCTCCTCAGAACCGGGGCATACTCTCCAGAAGATTATCTCTGCGAAGAATCTACGCTGAACCAACGATTGGATGACTTAGCGACAAAAATTCAAGCCTCTGATGCTTCTATGCACGAAGTCATGAAAGACCTTGTCATTCTTTCCGAACTGGTGAAAGAGACTCATAAATATTACTCTTTTGCAAATCCTGATGAAAAAAAGCAAATCATCTCATTACTGTTTTCCGAACTGACACTTTCCGGAGAAACCCTTATGTTTAAATGCAAAAAAGGGTTTGAGTTCCTTTCAGACCACTCTTTTGTCTTTGGTGCTCCCGGTAGGAATCGAACCTACAATAACGGCTTAGAAGTCCGCAGTTATATCCATTTAACTACAGGAGC
>ERZ1292625.3961-Hain-H41-01um-R1-3961-length-11425-cov-4_pt1 | contig 11425 bp, 10 predicted proteins | sample MGYA00564400_ERZ1292625 | MGnify/ENA primary metagenome ERZ1292625 (study PRJEB36523, sample SAMEA6512639) | groundwater metagenome | collected 2019-01-08 | study: AquaDiva: Metagenomics assemblies of 32 groundwater samples
GCCGCTTTCCGAAGATGCGATAACCGGCGTTGCGATAGGCGCTGCGTTGGCCGGCATGCGACCAATAATGATTCACGCCAGAGTTGATTTTCTGATGCTTGCGATGAATCAATTAGTAAATCACGCGTCTAAATGGAATATATGTTTAACAGACCTGTTCCAATTGTTGTGCGAGCAATTATTGGTCGGGGATGGGGGCAGGGTTCTCAACATTCGCAATCGCTTCAATCCTTATTTGCTCACATTCCGGGATTAAGAGTAATCATGCCTTCAAGTCCCTATGACGCGAAAGGAATGATGATTTCTTCTCTTAATAGCAATATGCCAATAATTTGTATTGAGCATCGTTGGCTTTACGATGAAAAAGGCGTTGTGCCCGAAGAAATTTATTCCGTTTCGTTGGATAATGCTAAAATCGTGGAACATGGAGAAGATGCGACAATTATCACTTCTTCTTATATGGTGGTTGAAGCGATAAAAGCGGCTAAAATTCTTTATAATGATTACAACATTCAGGTTGAAATCATTGACTTGCGGACAATAAGACCCATAGATGGATCTTTGGTTTGCCAGTCCGTAAAGAAAACGGGCAGAGCATTAATCGCTGATATCGGGTGGAAATCTTGCGGAGTAAGCGCGGAAGTTGCGGCGATTATAGCGGAGAATGTGGGACAATATTTAAAATCAAACATTATTCGTATAACTTTGCCTGACTATCCGGCGCCAGCAAGTTTTGTTATGGAACAGGAGTATTATCCCGCAGTGAAAGATATTGTTGATGGGGTTTTAAAATTAAAAAAGGTAAACGCTGAATTTAAAGAAGAAAAATCTTTAAATATTGAGAAACCTTTTAAGGGACCTTTCTAAATTTATAAAATCAAAGGAGGTTGTTGTGAAAGAAAAAAAAGAATTAATTCTTGACGGGCAGAAGCTTTGGCTTCTGGAGCATCGTGATAGGCTCTTGGCTTATCTTGACGGTGAAAAGATAGCGCCGATTACAATAGATATGTCTTTGGCTCCGCCTGGGACATGTTATTACAAGTGCGATTTCTGTTACGCTAAGCTTCAAAAAAATCCCGGTAAGGCATTATCGAGAGACGCAACTATTAGGTTTCTTGATGACGCGGCGGAAATAGGCGTAAAAGCGGTATCTTTTGTAAGCGACGGCGAGAGCACTTGCTCTCCTCATCTTTACGAAGCGATTCTGCGCGGCCGTAAGAATGGTCTTAGTATGGCGCTTGGAACAGCGGGTTATAAGTTAAAAGAAGAGCGGTTGGAAGATATTTTGCCCGCTCTAACCTATCTCCGTTTCAATTTTTCCGCTGCTGCGCCTGAAAGATATGCTCAAATTCACGGTTGCAAAGAAGAATGTTTTTACAAAGTTTGTCAGACGATTGTCAAGGCAGTGGAGATAAAGAAAAAAAACAATCTTCCAGTCACAATCGGCCTTCAAATGGTGTTAAAACCTAATTATGCTGACCAAATAGTTCCTATAGCGAAGATTGGTAAAGACTTAGGCGTTTGTTACACTGTGATTAAACATTGCAGCGATGATGAAATGGGGAGTTTAGCGGTAAATTATCGCAAATACCACGATTCGGAGCTGCAAGCTCTTCTCAGAGAAGCTGAATCATATTCTAATCATAAGAGCGGTTATTTGGTGAAAGCCAAATGGTCAAAGATTTTGGCGGGAAATGAACGTTCTTATTCTCGTTGCTTTGGTCCACCGTTCTTTCTGCAGTTTTCCGGCACCGGCTTAGTCGCGCCTTGCGGTATGCTTTTCAATGAAAGGTATAAAAAATACCACGTTGGGAACATCGCCGAACAGTCGTTTAAAAAAATTTGGCAGAGCAAGAAGTATTGGGAAGTTCTCGGGATATTGGCTTCTGACAAATTTGATGCGCGTACCATGTGCGGATGTTTATGCATTCAGCATAAAATCAATGAGTTCCTTTGGGAGCTCAAAAAGGATAAAAATGTTTTAAAAAAGTGCGACAAAAAAAATGAATCAAGAGTTATTCATAGAAATTTCCTATGAATAACGTTTAACACAACCTCTTTTCTCCAATGGAGAAAAGAGGTTTTTATTTGACAAAAATTAAAAAAAATGTAAACTAAAATAAGTTATTTAGCAAATTAATTTAAATTAAAATATAAGGAGGAAAACATGGGAAATCAGAACGGGATAGATTTTCATAAGCTTAATTATCATCCCAAAAGAGTTGGGGAATGGCTTGAAGTTTCAAATTGGGAAAAGGCAAAAGAAGTTTCTCCGATATACGTTGAAATTTCGCCGACAGGGATATGTAATCACCGTTGTTATTTTTGCAGTCTTGATTTTATGGGCCACAAAAATGTTTCACTAGACACTGCTGTTTTAAAGAAGAGAATTTCTGAAATGGCAAAAGCGGGCGTAAAGAGCATAATGTTTGCCGGAGAAGGCGAGCCGTTGCTCCACAAAGACATGGCAGATATTGCTGTTTTTACGAAAAAATCCGGAATTGACGTTGCTTTTACTTCAAACGGTACCGTTCTTAACGAGAAATTTTGCGAGATTGCATTGGGTTCGGTCGACTGGATAAAAATCAGCGTTAACGCCGGCACACCGGACACTTATTCGTTTGTTCATCGCGCGTCAAAGAAACATTTTCAGACGGTTTGGAACAATATTGAAAGGGCGGCGACCTTGAGAAACGACAATAATTATTCATGTACGATTGGCGCACAAATGGTGCTTTTGTCGGAAAACCAGAATGAAGTTGTCAAACTGGCGGAGTTGGCAAAGAGTGCCGGTTGTGATTATCTGGTTATTAAACCGTTTTCACCTCATCCCTTAAGCATTGGTAATCAACACATTAAACCCTTGATTGCCGAAGACTTTTTGAGCGAAGTTGAAAAAGAGTTGAATGGGATGAATTGTGAAAATTTCCGGATAATCATGAGGCGAAAAGCCTTCGGCAAATTGAAAGAAACAAGGAAACCGTATGACAAATGTTTTTCCGTTCCTTTTTTCTGGGGATATATAACCTCAGAAGGATATTTCTATTCTTGTTCTATGTTTTTGGGTGATAAAAAATTTCGCCTAGGGAATATCCATCATCAAAGTTTCAAGCAGATATGGAAAGGCAAGCGCAGAAGAAAAAATTTTCTGTTTATGAAAAATTTTGACGCTTCGTTTTGTCGTAAGGGTTGCCGGATGGACGAGTGTAATCGTTACCTCATTGACGTTAAAAATCCGCCCCAACACGTTAATTTCATTTAATTACAAATTTCAGTTACCTTGTCCGTTTTGGCTTATGTCAAAACGGACTTTTTTGTAAAAATAATAAGAATCGTTTATTATTCTATTATGTGCGGATTTGTCGGAGTTTTCGGCTTGGATGCCAAAAAATTCAAAAAAGAAGTGAATAACGGAACTTTAATTATTAAACATCGCGGCCCCGATGCGGTCGGTTTTTATAATGATAATTTTTTTTCAACCGGCTTTAATCGCTTGAAAATTATTGATTTATCAAATGAAGCTAATCAGCCATTTGAGGACGATGAATTTGTTTTGTTTTTTAACGGCGAAATTTATAATTATTTGGAACTTCTGGAAAAATTCGGATTTAAAGCGAAAACTTCTTCTGATACGGAAATTCTTTTTAATGTTCTGAAAAAATTTAAGAGCAATATTGAAGAAGGAATTAATTTATTAAATGGGATGTTCGCGTTTGTTTTTTATGAAAAGAAAACCGGAAAAATTATTTTAGGGAGAGACAGGCTGGGAATAAAACCGTTGAATTATTTTATTAAAGAAAATAATGTATTCTTCGCTTCGGAAATAAAAGCTATGAAGCCGTTTTGCGGCTTTTTTAGCATTAATCATAAAACAGTTGTTAATTTTTTGGTTAATAGGACAATGGATTATAATAAAGAAACTTTTTTTGACGGTATTTATCAAATTAAGCCGGGATTTTTTGTTGAGGCGGAAATTAGCGGCGCAAAAATAAAAATAAAAGAGACAAAATATTGGGATGCGGCGGAAATCAAAGCAAGCGGTAAAATTTTGGAAATCGAAACGATTGATAAATTTAAAAAATTGTTTTTCGACGCCGTTTCTTTGCGTTTTAGGGCGGATGTCCCTGTTTCAATATTGCTTTCCGGCGGTCTTGATTCTTCGGCGATAGCTTCGGCAGCGGCGATTTTAAACCCCACCAAAGAAATTACGGTGGTTTCCGCGGTTTATGAGGGGGACCCGATGGATGAAAAAAAATTTGCCGTTAAAGTTGTTGAAAAATACAAAAATCTAAAGCCGATTTGGGTTGAAATTAAAAAAGACGAGTTCTTTGAATCCTTAAAAAAAACAATTTATCACGAAGAAATGCCATTGCCTGACGGCTCAATGGTTTCCCATTTTATTTTAATGGAAAAAATCAATAAAAATAAAATTAAGGTTGTTTTGACTGGGCAAGGGGGAGATGAAATTTTAGGCGGCTATGTCCATACTTTTCTGCCGGCTTATAAAGCGGATAGGATAAGAAGCTTTAAATTCCATAGGAACAGTTTGCGGGGATTTTTTCATGCTTTGCCGTATCGCGTAAAAAATTTTTTGAAAATTTTGTCTATTTTTAAAAATGACGGCAAATTTTTTAAGGATAAAAAAATCTTGTTTTTAGTTGATAAATTTTACAAACATTTTTCAAGAAAAACAATTTTGAACAGCTACTTAATCAACAGTTTAAAATATTGGTCATTGCCGGGCTTTCTTCATTATGAAGACAGGAATTCAATGGCTTTTTCCATTGAGGCAAGGGGGCCGTTTCTTGATTATCGCTTGGTTGAATTTATGCTTTCTTTGCCTAATGATTTTAAAATAAAAGACGGCGTTAACAAATGGATATTAAGGAAATCAATGAAAGATGTTATTCCCGAAGAAATTTTAAAACGCAACGATAAGCAAGGATTTTACGCACCGATAGAAAAGTGGGATAAGGAAATTCCTTTGGATTTTTTAGATGACAAAAATTTTCGCAAAGAATTTAATTACATTAATTTAAAAGAAATTCAAAAAAGCAATAAAATGAAGTGGAGAATATATACGTTGTGGCTGTGGTATAATATATTTAAAAAGTAATGGTAATGAAAAATATTTTAGTTAAATTAATTGGTTATACGGCGACGGTATTACATGGAGATACCGCTGTTTTTGACCGCTGGAAATGGCTAAAAAAAAATCTTCAGACGGGGCCTTTGCGGACATTGGACGCGGGATGCGGCTCAGGAGCTTTTACGATGTATGCCGCAAAAATAGGCAATGAAGCGATTGGAATTTCCTTTGACGAGCGAAATAATGCGGTGGCGACTGAACGCGCAAAAATTTTAAATATCCTTAACGCTAAATTCATACAGGGAGATTTGAGAAAATTGGACGAAATGTCAAAGGATTTGGGGAAATTTGACCAAATTATTTGTTTTGAAACAATTGAGCATATTTTGAATGACAAAAAGCTCGTTAAAGATTTTTATTCTCTTTTAAATCCGGGAGGGAAATTATTGCTGACCACTCCTTATAAATATTACAAGCATCTTTACGGGGACCAAATTAAAATGGCGGTTTGCGAAAACGGAAATCATGTCCGCCGAGGGTATACTTTTGAGGAATTAAAAAATTTGTTAAAGGAAGCCGGTTTTGAAATGGAATTGGAAGAATCCATAACAGGATTTATTTCCCAGCAGCTGATAAATTTAATAAGAATTATAGGAGATATTAGTTCCGGTTTTGGAAAAATCGCATGGGCAATCACATTCCCATTGAGAATATTAGTTGTTTTTGACAAGCCATTAACTAAATTGATAAATTATCCATTTTTTTCAGTGGCAATTATTGCCAGTAAAAAGTAAATTGTTTTAAAAAATGAATTTAGTTTTATTGTATAAAAATAAAAAAGTTCTTATAACAGGCGGATTGGGATTTTTAGGAAGCAATATTGTCAATGAAATTGTTCCTTTCGGAGCGGAAGTAACAATTATAGATTCATTAAATCCGTTGTACGGAGGAAATATTTTTAACATTGAAAATATTAAAGATAAGGTAAAAGTTATTATCGGCGATATTCGCGATGAAAACTTGATTAATGAAACCGTTAAAGATAAGGATATTATTTTTAATTTGGCGGCTCAAGTAAGTTATATAGACAGCAATTCTATGCCATTTGAAGATTTGGATATAGATTGCAAGGGACAGCTCGTTATTTTAGAAGCATGCCGGAAATATAATAAGGGCGTTAAAATAGTTTTTGCCAGCTCAAGAATGGTTTTAGGAAAAATATTGTCTGAGGCAGTGGATGAAAATCATCCGACGAATCCATTAAGCTTGTACGGCATACATAAATTAACAGCTGAAAAATATCATCTAATGTATTTTAAAGATTATGGCGTTAAGTCTGTTATTTTGAGAATTACCAATCCTTTTGGAGAAAGACAGCAAATAAAACACAGCAAATACAGTTTGCCGGGCTGGTTTATGAGATTGGCTATGGAAGGAAAAACAATAAAAATATTCGGGGACGGGAATCAGTTAAGGGATTACATTTACGGCACTGATATCGCAAGGGCATTTGTTTTGTGCGCGGTTTCTGACAATACCGACGGAGAGATTTATAATTGCGGCTACGGAGAATCATGGCATTTCAAGGATATGGTAAATCTTATCGTTAAGACCGTTGGTAGCGGCGATATTGAATTTGTTCCGTGGCCGGAAAATTATGAGCGCATTGAAACAGGAGATTTCAAAACCGACATTTCCAAGTTAATAAAAACCACGGGATGGAAGCCGGAAATTTCAATAGAAGACGGCATTAAAAGAATGGTTGATTATTATAAAGAGCATAAGGATAAATATATTTAAAAATGGATGTTTCTGTTTCTGTTGGAGGTAAATTTCATATGTTTAATCTTGCCCAGCAATTGGAAAGGAAAGGAATCCTTAATCAATTAATAACTTCTTATCCAAAATTTGAAGTTGTTAAATATGGAATTCCGAAAAATAAGATAAATTCTGTTTTGGTAAAGGAAATTATTGAGCGGGGCTGGAATAAGCTGCCAAATTTTTTTAAAAATTTATATAACCCCCAGTATTTTATCAGCGAAGTTTTTGACAGATCAGCTTCATTTTATTTGCGGAAATCGGACATTGTATTTGGTAATTCTTCAATGTTTCTTCACGTGATGAGAAAGGCAAAAGATTTAGGGGCAATAACAGTTGTTGAAAGAGGCAGTTCCCATATAAAATATCAAAATAAAATATTAAAAGAGGAATATGAAAGATTTGGTCTCAAATCTTTTAAATTGGCGCATCCCAAAATTATTGAAAAGGAATTAAATGAATATGAAGAAGCCGATTATATTTCTATTCCTTCGCTTTTTGTGAAAAAAACTTTTATTGAATATGGGGTTCCGGAATTAAAAATAATTCATAATCCTTATGGAGTGGATCTTTCCTGGTTTAGGCAAATTCCCAAAGAAGATGATGTTTTTCGGATTATTTTTGGAGGAGGATTGTCTTTAAGAAAAGGAACTCATTATCTTTTACAGGCGTTTGCCGAATTAAATTTGCCGAATGCAGAGCTTCTTTTAATTGGTCCCGAGAGCGACGAAATTATTCCTTTTCTTAAAAAATATGAAGGAAAATATAAAAGATTGGATTATCAACCGATAAAGGAACTTTACAAATATTTTTCTCAAGGATCGGTTTTTGTAATGCCATCCTTAGAAGAAGGTTTGGCTTTAGTTCAGCCTATGGCTATGGCTTGCGGATTACCTATCATTGCGACAACAAATACTGGAGCGGAAGATATTGTGCGCGACGGCATCGACGGTTTTATAATCCCCATCCGCGACATTGACGCGATAAAAGAAAAAATTTTATTTTTATATGATAATTCTGACATAAGAAATAATATGGCTAAGTCAGCGAAGGAAAGAATAAGCGCCAATTTTACATGGGATGATTATGGGGATAGAATGATTAAAAATTGCGAGAAAATATTAAAAAATCGCAAATAATTTTAAATTATGTTTAAATTTATCAAGACGGAAATCCCCGAAGTTATTTTGATAGAAACGGAGATTTTTAACGACAATAGAGGATTTTTTATGGAAACGTACAAAAAATCCGTTTTTTTTAAAAATGGCATTAAAGAAGATTTTATTCAAGATAACAGCTCTAAATCTTTTTATGGCGTTTTGCGGGGATTACACTACCAAGAAGGTTCCAAAGCTCAGGCGAAATTGGTGAGATGTATCAGAGGGGAGATTTTTGACGTTGCGGTTGATTTAAGAAAAAATTCGCCCACATACTTAAAATGGGTCGGATTTACGCTTTCCGCTGAAAATAAAAAACAGCTTTATATTCCCGCTAGTTTTGCCCATGGATTTTGTTCTTTGACTAATGATACGGAAATAGTCTATAAATGTTCAAAAGAATATTTGCCCGAATCTGAAAAAGGGTTAATTTGGAACGATCCAACTATAAACATTTTATGGCCAATTGAAAATCCGATTATTTCAGAAAAGGATTTAAAAAATTTTTTAGTAGCCGATTTATAAAAATATTAAAATTATTTAAATAAAAAATGATAAATTTTTCTTCCATATCGCAAAAATCAATATTAGGGCAGGCAATGAGGATTTTTCTTAAATTAATTCCGAAAAATACAAAACTTTTTATTCTTCAGGGAAGATTAAAAGGAAAAAAATGGATAAAAGGTTCCGGCGTTAACGGTTATTGGCTTGGCAGTTATGAATCAGAAGAACGAAAACTTTTTGAAAAAGTAATTGGAAAAGGAGATGTTGTTTTTGACGTCGGCAGCCATGTCGGCTTTTACGCTCTTTTGGCTTCAAAATTAGTCGGCGAAGAAGGGAAAGTTTTTGCTTTTGAACCGCTGCCGAGAAATATAAAATATCTTAAGGAACATATTAAGATAAATAATGGCAAAAATATTGATGTAATTGAAGTGGCGGTTTCCGATAGAGAAGAAACAGCTTTTTTGGAAAATGAAGGCGACGGTTCTTGCGCTAAAATTGTTAAAAATAAAGGATTTGAAATAAAAACAGTTGTTCTTGATAGTTTGGTTAAAAGCGGCAAATTGCCGGCGCCGAATATTATTAAAATTGACGTTGAGGGCGCGGAATTTTCAGTTTTAAAAGGCGCCGCTTTTATTTTAAAAAAATATGGACCAGCGATATTTTTATCCATCCATATATTTGATGATAAAATTCATAAAAATTGTTGTAATTTTCTTAAAGATGCGGGATATGTTTTAGAATCAATTGCGGGAAATAGTTTAAACGGAGTTAATGAAATTTTCGCTTATAAAAAATGATTAATGAATATTTATTTATTATAATTCCGTTATTTTTTTTAATTGCCGCCGTTGTTTTGCGCCGTTGGCGAACGGGGGTTGTTTTGATATTTATTTGGCTGTTGGTTGAAGATATAATCCGCCGGCTTATTCCCGGCCAACCGGGCCAAATAATGTTAATTAAAGATATTTTAATTTTTTTAACTTATATTTCTTTTTTGGCGATGATGGCGATAAAAGATAAAAAAATCTGGCGACCTTCGTTCATTGTTCCCCTTTCATTATTAGCCGGATTCGCCTTAGTTGATGTTTTTAATTATAACGCGCCAAATTTATTTTTTGGCGCGATCGGATTACGTCATTATTTATGGTATTTGCCATTGGCGTTTTTGGGTTATCATATGTTTAACGATAAAGAAAAATTATTGAAATTTTGCCGAATTTTAGTTTATGCGGCCATTCCGCTTTTTATATTAATCGTATTCCAATATTTACTTTGGGATTCCAATATTATTTTTTTAAGGTCTCTGTCAACAAGCCATCAGTTCCATAATTTTACCTTGGTGGAAAGCGAAAAAATACCGTTATTGTCGTCCGTTTTCGGCAGCGCTCATCGATACGCCCGTTTTTCAATGCTATTATTTTTTTTAGGAATAGGGCTTTTAACGATAAAGAAAAATAAGCTTTTGATAATTTCCGCCATTTCCGCTTTTTTGGGAATAATATTAAGCGGTAGCCGCAGCGCTTTTGTTTTAACAATTATAGGGATTGTTTTATTTATGATATTTGCCGTTTATGTTAAAAATAATAAAATATTTTCTTTGTGGCGAAATAGCCGGGTTAAAGCGTCTTTATTGGTTTCAATATTGGTGCTGGCGGGATTGATGATTTTTATAATCAGTGATTTGGGGATATTTCAAATAACAGCATTCTATTACGCTTTTCAAGAAAGAATTCCTTCAATGATATTCAAAGAATTTAACAGGACATTCCCCGAAGCGAAATTATTCGGGAGTGGAACCGGAACAATGTCTCAGGGTTTGGAATATATCCCTGGAGGTTTGGATTGGATCCAATATCAGACCAAGGAATTAAGGGATGATTCCTGGTTTGAGAACGGCATCAGTAAAATTATTTTTGAACTTGGATTTGCGGGATTAATTATTTTTTATTTTTTTTGGGGATATTTATTTTATCGGATGAAAAAAGAAATTAAGAGATTAAATATTTCTCCTTTAAGAAATTTAGCAGTTGCGATTTCTATATTTTCATTTTTAATGTTAGTATGGTTTTCATTTCTGCATCATCAGACATTTGGCGATGCTACTACATTGACGACTTTATGGTTTTTTATCGGCGTTTTATTTAATTTAAACAAATTGGCAATATCAACAACATGAAAATTCTTTGCGTAGTCCCGTCATATTACCCGGCTTTTCAGTTTGGAGGGCCCATTGCTTCGGTTCATAATCTGAATAAATCATTTGTTCAAAAAGGGATTGATATAACGGTATATACTACGAATGTCGGGCTAAAAGATAAGGTTGTGGCAAATAAAGAGGTTTTAGTAGATGGCGTTAAAGTCATTTATTTTTCATTTTTCAAATTTTTTGAATTTTTCGGGCCGACTGGCTGGCAATTTTCTATTTCTTTAAGCAAGGCGTTAAAAAAGAATGCGCCGAATTTTGATTCGATTTACATTTCAGCGGTTTGGAATTATCCGACTGCCATTGCGGGTTATTATTGCCGAAAATACAAAAAACCTTATATTATCGCGCCGCGGGGAATATTTTATCCCTACACTTTTAATAAAAAAGTTTGGAAAAAATGGCCTTATTATAAATTAATTACTAAAAGAGACTTAGAAGGGGCGGCGGCTCTTCATTACACGAGCATAGACGAATTTAAAAAGGGCCATTCTTTTTTGGGAATAAAAAATAATAAAACTTTTATTATTCCCAATGGCCTTGATTTGTCTGAGTTTGACAGTCTTCCGGCAAGAAGATTTTTAAGGGATAAATATCCAATACTTAAAGATAAAAAAGTAATATTGTTTTTGAGCCGATTAGATTGGAAAAAGG
>ERZ1292625.3962-Hain-H41-01um-R1-3962-length-11424-cov-4_pt1 | contig 11424 bp, 10 predicted proteins | sample MGYA00564400_ERZ1292625 | MGnify/ENA primary metagenome ERZ1292625 (study PRJEB36523, sample SAMEA6512639) | groundwater metagenome | collected 2019-01-08 | study: AquaDiva: Metagenomics assemblies of 32 groundwater samples
AAATAGTATGGAGGCAGTAACAAGTCAGATAATAACGAAGTTATCTAACGGAACTATTAAAAACTTTACAGCGCCAACTGCAAGTAAGATTCTTACATCACAGTTTCTTACTGGGCTTCCACTGTCCTTTGCTCTCAGTGGCTATAATGTATCGCAGTCGACGGCGGTAATGTCAGTTGCAAATTCATTCGGCTTCTCTTCTCTTTCCTCCATTCAAGCGAGCGCTATAGAGATGGTTCGCTCGGCCTTCAGTAAATAAATGAAACTGAATCTTAGGACAAATTGGGGTTGGTATGCCGCTGTACTTGCAGTCATCGGCCCCTTTATTCTAGTTCTTCTCATTGATCCAGATTGGCTTGCGAGGGTAGTTGGACTATCGTTATTATTTGCTGGATTATCAACCATTGGATTCTGGCTTGCGCTGGGGCCACAGAAAAACCTCGGTGTAGATGGGAGAGTAATGTGGCCGGAGTACATTATTAAAGTGTATGGCGATAACGTGTATCTCGGTACGCGACTGCTGATACTTGTGCTTACTGTGGCACTTGTTTACTTCTTCACGATCCCGATTGCTCAAGATGTTATCGTGACGGCCACTCGGGGCGGCCCTGAATCAAAAGTGAGCACTGTAGTTGAGATAAAAAGCACTTTGTTTATTTTTCAGCAAATTAGTATTAACGATGAACCGCTCGTTAGTGGGGCTGAAACGTTGTATGCGTGGTACTTTGTGCCCCGACAAATTCTTGCCAACAGGACGTATGTTTTTCAGTTTTTGCCAAATTCTAGGATTGTTGTCGGCGCAACTATGCAAGAGTAAGTGTTGACCGGGAGCATGGATTGTGTATAATCAGAATATGAGAGACGGATATCGTAAACGGCAGGTGATTGGGCACGCATGGTGGCAGGGCGCTAGCTTTACTATCCTCACCGGAGGTTGGCGTTCGGCCTAGACTACACACTGAACTAACCACACCCCTCCTTGTGAGGGGTTTTTGTTTATTTACATTTTCACCAAAATCAACATGACAGCACTAGAAAAATTAGATACGCGACGAGGTCGGGCACCCGTAGCCTCGCTCACGGCACTCAGTAACTACGTCAGAACGAGGATGCCGAGTGTACTCGCGATGAACCCGAGACAGGTGAGCGTTGATGCAGAGCGATTTGCTCGAAATCTTGACTTTGTACGCAAAAAACCTAGTACGCTGCCACAGAATTTGCGCAGACAGGTGATGGTTGATTTGAAAATGCTTGAATCAGCCATAGTACATTCAGGGCTTACAGCCCCAAGGTCGCTCACGGCGCTCATTGATGCTCTCGCCGGTCCAAACGAAGTGAAAGGGCTCACCTACGAGGATATAGTACTTACTAACAGAGAGCGGACGCTACGTCCGAAAATGGTTAAGAAAAGTATCGTTGCAGTTCCAGGGCAAAGGAAAATGAGAACATTTACCAACGGCGCGGTGGGCGCGAGCGAAGCACAGTTCTACAAGCACCACGCAGACATCGAGGCACTTCTCGGTAAGACAATAAAGGCGGTTCGGAGAGCGCTCAATGCTATACAGAGTGGCAGGCCGCACAACATTAGTGCTTTGTTGCCGACAATACGCAGAGACCTTGACCGTGTCGTGCATATGACATCGCAGTCAGGCGCAATGCCCTCGGGGCATTTTGGATTGTTTAGAACTTTTCTTGGTTCAAATGTCGCGCGTGGTGCGCGTGGTCCCAGCGGTGCTTTTACGGCGCGTGTACCAACACTGGAAGTGATGCTTCGTGGTAGCAATGGACTAGAAGCGTCGTATAGAAAGTCACTGGATGACCATCGAGCGTATCTGCCGCAGAGGGATCGTGCAGGACTTGAGAGAGCACTCGGCGGTCCGTCACTTTCAGATGCACATAAGAAAAATCCGCGCTCCGGAGAGATACTCGAGCTTATCCAAGTGCTTGACGGATTTTTCTCACGGTTTCGTTCTGCTCATTACGGTGCGGTCGCCAAACAAGTCCCAGAAGCGCTCCGTGGCACGGTCCCCGGCACGGCCGGTGAGACTGACGTTGCGGGCTATCTCAAAACAAGAAGAAACCAGCCAAAACCATGGATACAAAAAGTGTGAGATTATTCATTATATAACCTATGCAGAGAATACAACTAGCAGAAGGGCATGAGATATCAAGAATCCTGAAAGGACACTGGCAGGTAGCCGGTGGGCACGGCGCCATAGACCAAGCACAAGCCATAGAAGATTTGTTTGCATTTGTGGATAGCGGCATAACCACCTTCGACTGTGCGGACATCTACACGGGGGCAGAGGAACTTATCGGTGCCTTCCTTAAACAATATGAAGAGCGATATGGAACAGAAGCAAGAAAACTGATTAAGGTTCATGACAAGTTTGTACCTGACCTTGCCATGCTCCCTGATGTTTCGATGGAGTATGTCGAAAGTATTATTGATCGTTCACTCGAGCGACTTGGTCTTGACGCGATTGATCTCGTGCAGTTTCATTGGTGGGACTACTCGGTGGCGCGCTATATAGAGACGGTTGGGTATCTTAAACAGCTGCAAGACAAGGGGAAGATACGACACATCGGTGTTACAAATTTTGATCTCGCGCATCTGAATGAAATTCTTGATTCTGGAGTGACTCTGGTGAGTGCGCAGATCCAATACTCGGTGCTCGATCAGCGTCCCGAAGGTGCTTTTGCAAAGTTCTGCGCTGCGCACAACATTAAACTCCTCTGCTACGGGTCACTGGCTGGTGGATTTTTAGGAGAACGATATCTTGGGGCGGTAGAGCCTATGGAACCGCTAGAGAATAGATCACTCATTAAGTACAAACTCATCATTGAAGAGTTTGGCGGCTGGAGTGCATTTCAAAAACTTCTCAGTGCGCTTCATGAGATTGGTCACAAGCACAATGTAAGTTTGGCAAACGTTGCAATGCGTTACGTACTAGATAAACCAACGGTGGCGGGCATCATTGTGGGCGCACGAAATAGTTCTCACCTCGCAGACATTGTAAAGGTTTTTGATTTTGAGCTCGATGCTGATGATATGAAGCAGATTCAATTGATGATTGAATCTGCGCATAAAATCCCTGGAGAAGTGTACGAGCTAGAGCGAGACAAAAATGGTCGGCATGGCAGCATTATGAAATATAATTTAAATAAAAAATAATTATGACCACTCAACATGACGACTCGTTCACCTTGTTTGATCTGAAAGTTGAGGTTATTGCAGGAGACAAAAAAATGGTGTGCTCGCACAACGCTGGTGACTATTTTGAAGTGCAGGGAGAGAACATACTCTTGCCTCCCGGACAAGCATTTTCTCAGTATGCGCTCGCTGCTCTTATTCCGTTTTTGCCGGCAAAGCAGCGCGTTACGCATGCAAATGATTGGATGACGACGGACGCGATTATTGCGTGTCCTGATCCGCACTGTGGTGCAAAATTTAAGATCACAAGAACGGGAAAGAGAACCTTCCGACACTCAGAGGTGACCGTGGTCCCGTTGAACGGAGCAAACTGATATACTGCACCTATGGCAAAAAAACGAATACTCACTGGCGACACGCCAACCGGAAAGTTGCACATCGGCCACTACGTCGGGACGCTTGAAAATAGAGTCAAACTGCAGAATGAATACGAGACGTTTATTCTCTCCGCCGACACGCACGCGCTGTCCACGTTGTCAAAAACACCCACGGTCATAGGCGAGCATACCTTTCAAAATGTGCTCGACAATCTCGCCGTGGGTCTTGATCCAAAAAATGTTGTCTTTTGGACTGAATCTGGTGTGCCTGAACTTTATGAGCTCGCCGCCATCATGAGTATGTATGTGTCGCACAATCGTGCACTCAGAAATCCAACGGTAAAGGATGAAATAAAAATGAAGGGACTGGGCGATCACTTTTCGCTTGGCTTTGTAAATTATCCCATTTTTCAAGCCGCTGATATACTGGGCGTAAAGGCGCATCTGGTCCCCGTCGGTGTTGATCAGGTGGCGCACCTTGAGCAATCGCGCGAGATAGCGCGTGACCTGAATGCAATCACCGAGACTGAGCTCTTCCCTATACCAGAAGTGTTGGTAGGGAGGGTAGGAAAGTTAGTTGGTACCGATGGAAATCCAAAAATGGGCAAGTCCCTCGGCAACACGATATACCTCGGGGAGAGCAAAGAGGAGGTGCAGAAAAAAGTCATGGGAATGTATACAGATCCTATGCGTATTCGCGCGACAGACCCCGGCACCGTTGAGGGTAATCCTGTATTTATTTATCTTGATTTATTTGGCACAGATTCCGATGCGTCAGCGGTAGCAGACTTTAAGGCGCGATATGTTGAGGGTAAAGTGGGGGACATCGAAGTCAAACAGTATCTTGCTGGTGTTATGGAGCGATTCTTGGCACCAATACGCGAGCGCCGCGAATACTTTGAGGCTCGCCCTGACGTGGTGCGACAAATAATGATCGACGGAACTCTACGAGCTCGCGAAGAAAATGCACTGACTCTCAAAGAACTTCGCACCCTTTTAAACTTAAGCGTATTTGTCGGCTAGTACTCCTCGTGGCATACTAGAGAGATGACCGCACAGCGAACTTTACTACGTGACTTGTCGTCAAGCATTGGACAGGAAGTCCTTATTCAGGGCTCCGTAGACGTTCGACGTGACCAGGGAAAGATGATTTTCTTTGATATCCGTGACCGGTCGGGGAAGGTGCAATGTGTGGTGCTGCCCGGGTCAGAAGCTATGGAGACGGCCAAGCGGCTTCGTCCAGAATGGGTTGTCGGCTTTCATGGCGTGGTCAACAAGCGTCCAGAAAAAAATGTAAACCAAAATGTACAGAATGGAGATGTAGAACTAGAAGTAAAGTATATTGACGTGCTCTCTGAAGTTGCAGAGCTCCCGTTTGAGCGTGATGCCGATGTGAATCTTGATACTTGTTTGAACTACCGGCCCTATACGCTTCGGAGCGAAGCAAACAAAGCAATATTTAAACTCCAAGCCGCCATCGTTGAAGAATATCGACAGTCATTGAGGCGTCAAGAGTTTGTAGAGTTTCAAGCGCCAGCGATAGTCGGCGGTGACGCTGAGGGTGGGGCCGCGGCATTTAAGGTCGGGTACTACGATCACACAGGATTTCTTGCTACGAGCCCACAGTTCTATAAGGAGATCATGGTTGGGCCATTTGAACGATCGTTCACCGTTGCTAAGATTTTTCGTGGTGAAAAGCACGCGACTGCACGACACTTATCAGAATTGACGCAGATGGACTTTGAAATGGGGTTTATCGAAAACGAGCTTGAACCAATGGCCGTTTTGGAAACTGTGGTTCGCGATGTCGTGAGCGAGGTTGGCTCAACACATAAAGATATATTTGAAGCGTTTAAAGTGCCAGTGCCAGCCTTGGGCAAGAAGTTTCCAATTCTTACGCTCCGTGAGATACAGAAAATACTGGGAGTCAAAGAGGAAGACGATCTCGTGCCAGAGGACGAACGCCGAATCTGTGAATGGGCGCTCAAAGAACACGGTTCTGATTTTGTGTTTGTCACCAGATTTCCGACAAGTGTCAGAGCGTTCTATACCTACGAGGATCCAAGCGAGGCACCGTACTCTCGCGGATTCGATCTGTTATTCAGAGGTCTTGAAATAAATAGCGGTTCTCAGCGTATACACAATTACGATATGCTTGTCGAACGCATCAAGAGTCGTGGTATGAAGCCTGAACTCTTTAGCTTTTACTTGCAGGCATTTAAATATGGCTTGCCACCACATGGAGGCTCATCTACTGGCCTCGAGCGCTTTACTATGAAAATGCTCAATTTACCAAACGTTCGTGAAGCGACCGCATTTCCGCGCGATATGAACAGAATTGATAATCTTCTTTCGAACTAATGCAAAAATTACAAAAACTTAAACCGGGAGACAAGGTCGCCATACTCTCGCCAAGTTTTGCGGCAGCAGGGAAGTGGCCGCATGTGTATGAACTCGGTCTTTCGCGTTTGCGAGACATTTTCGGACTGATCCCTGTCGAATACCCAACGACAAAAAAGATTGGCGCGAGCACTGACGAACGGGCGAAAGACTTGATTGATGCATTTCAAAACCCGGATATTAAAGGGGTTATCGCGACCTTGGGCGGCAATGATCAAGTGACGTACATCAAGAATCTCTCCCAGGAGCCGTTTGCCAATAATCCAAAACCGTTTTTTGGATTTAGCGACAATTCACATTTTGAAAATCATCTGTTCCTGGCCGGCGTACCGTCCTTCTATGGTGGATCAATCCTCACGCAATTTGCGATGCAAAATAAAATGGACGACTATACCGTTGAGTATTTGAAAAAAGCTTTTTTTGAAAATGGAGAAGTCGAACTTGTTGCGAGCGACACATACAACGATGTCAATTTAAATTGGAATGACCCAACAACACTGACGCAGTCGCGTGTGTACGAGAAGAATGATGGTTGGCATTGGGACGCCCATAGTGACGGCGCCGGACTTTTGTGGGGTGGCTGTCTTGAATCCATTGATGAGATGCTCCGCCATGGCGTGCCTATTCCAACTCACGAGCAATTTGAAAACGTTGTGTTGATGACGGAGACATCTGAAGAAATACCAGAACATGGATATGTGCATCGTGTGTACCGAGCGCTTGGTGAGCGCGGTATACTCTCTCGCGTGCAGGGCGTTCTCGTTGGTCGGCCCAAAGCGTGGGAGTTTAACAAACAGCACACCGCTCCGGAGAAGGACGTGTATAGAAAATCGCAACGCGAAACGACGCTCGCCGCAATCCGCGAGTACAACAAAAAAATTCCTGTTGTGCAAAATCTTGATTTTGGTCATACTGATCCACAGATACCAATGCCGTATGGCGGAGTGGTCATCATAAATTCTAAAAAAGCTAGTATTAAAGCCATATTATGAAAAAACAGAAAAAATCAGTTCGTCTGCCAACCGGTGTTACACCGACTCGATACTCTGTGCACATTAAACCTGACCTCGATGCTTTTACGTTTGAAGGAGAGGAGATAATCGCTATTCACATTACAAAAGCTACAAAAACCGTCACGCTTCACGCCGCCGCACTTGACATTCGTTCAGCAGAACTTGTTCGTGGGTCAGAGCGCATTGAGGGCGCTGTCAGATACGACGCTGGTCTTGAGACTGCTACAATTACATTTCCAGAGATACTAAAAATAGGCAAGGCGAGTCTCGCGCTTGTGTGGACTGGTATTTTGAACGATGAGATGCGCGGACTGTACCGCAGTCGCTATACGCATGACGGAAAGGAGTACCACATGGCGACGACTCAGTTTGAGTCCACTGATGCGCGCCGCGCGCTCCCGTGCTTTGATGAGCCGGAGCACAAGGCGGTGTACGATGTCACGCTCACCATACCAAAAGATCGGACCGCAATTTCAAACACACACGCGATTGATGTGAAGGAGCACGGTGTGTTTAAGACGATACGCTTGGCACCAAGCCCAAAAATGTCTTCCTACCTCTTAGCGTTTATCGTCGGACATTTTGAACACATCGAGGCGACGACGAAGCGTGGCGTCAAAGTACGCGTCTATGTAACGCCCGGTAAAAAACATCAAGCAACGTTTGCGCTCGAATGCGCAGTGAAGTGTCTCGAATTCTACGAAGGTTATTTTGGCATCGCGTATCCACTTGCTACTGCTGACCTTATCGCGATACCTGATTTTGCGTCAGGCGCGATGGAGAATTGGGGGGCGGTGACCTATCGCGAGTCGGTGATACTTGTCGACGAAAAACACTCAACGAACAACACAAAAAAATGGGTAGCGCTCGTTATCGCGCATGAGCTCGCACACCAATGGTTTGGAAATCTTGTCACCATGCGCTGGTGGACTGATTTGTGGCTGAACGAGGGATTTGCATCGTATCTCGAGTACGTTGCAGTGGATGCGGTGCACCCGGAGTGGCACATTTGGGACACGTTTGTACACGAAGAGGGGGACCGGGCGATGCGGCTCGATAGCCTTAAGTCAACGCACCCCATAGAAGTTGAGGTGCATCATCCAAACGAGATCAGCGAGGTATTTGACGCCATATCGTATGCGAAAGGCGCATACCTCATTCGTATGCTCGAGCATTACATAGGTACACGTGCATTTAGAAAGGGCCTCTCAAACTATTTGAAACAGAACGCATATGACAATGCGTCAACACAGGATTTATGGGCTGCGTTTGAACGTGCGAGCGGAAAACCTGTCGCAAAAATAATGAATAAATGGACCAAGGTAGGTGGCTACCCTCTGGTCGATGTTGCGGTGAGGGGCACCACAGCGGCACTGATACAATCTCGATACATTTCAAACACCACGCGAAAGAACGATAAAACACTATGGCCCATACCACTCACCATTGAGGGCGAGTCGATCAAAACACAAACGTACCTTATGGATAAAAAACGTATGACCATACCTGCGGGGAAGGGCTGGCTCAACGTGAATGATGATGAGACTGCGTATATTCGAGTTCGCTACGATGATGCACTGTTACAGCGACTCGGCGAGGCACTCGACTCAGGGCGACACACGCTTGGATCAACAGATCGGTATGCGATTATTCGTGATGCGTTTGCGCTCGCTGACTCCGGCCATCTCCCGACAGCAAGAGCGCTCTCACTTCTCAAGCACTTCGAATATGAAACAGCATACGTTATTTGGTCACAGATAGTTGAAAATCTTTTGCACTTAAAAAACCTCTACTTCGGCACAAAGTTGTATGAGCGATTTCTTATATACGCACAGGATGTCATTGAAGAAATCTATACGCGCGTTGGGTTTGACGCTGTCAAAGGTGAGGCATTTGATCAACCAATGCTCCGGTCGCTTATTCTCAACTGCGCGATGTCTGTTGAGCTTCCGGATGCATTACAGCGCGCACGCGTGTTGTTTGGCACATACACAAAAACGGGGAAGGCTCTGAACCCAAACATACGTGGTGCTGTCTACGCCGGAGTTGCAATCGCGGGGAGCGCCGTTGACTACAAAACACTAAAGAAAAAATTTGAAACTGAAACGTTGGAGGAAGAACGTGATCGTTTGCTTCGCGCCCTCTCGATGACTCGCGATGCGAAAGAACTTGAAAAAATTATGATCTATGGTTACTCTGCGCGTGCACGAGGTCAAGACGCGCTCAAGGTGACTCGGCTGGTCTGGTCCAACCCCCACGGACGCGATGTTGCCTGGAAATATGTATCAAAAAATTGGACTGCGATAGCAAAACGATTTGGCGGGGGACACGCATTCCCACGTTTTATACCATCCGCAAATGGCGAAACGAGTGATAGACGTGCGCACGACATCGAAACATTCTTTAAAAAACATAAAACTCCAGGTCTCGAACGAACGAATGCACAAACCTGTGAACGAATCCGTGCCAACGCCGCGCGCGTGAAGCGCGACATACGACCCATCGATACCTTCCTTTCGGCATAGCACGTTCCTTCGCCGCGGCATGCTACCATCGAAACATGGATGCATTTACAGTCCGACAGGGAGAATTTGAGGGCCCGCTCCATCTGCTTTTGAATCTCATTGAAGAGCGAAAGATGCTTATTAGTGACGTCTCGCTCTCTGCGGTGGCCGACTCATTTCTGACGTATATAAAAGAGAAAACTGCGTTTCCTGTCGGTGAGGCATCCCAGTTTATTGTAGTAGCAGCGACGCTCCTCCTTTTAAAATCACGAGCGCTCCTCCCGGTACTCTCTCTCTCAGACGACGAAGAGGGTGACGTGCATGACCTCGAGCGACGTCTCCAGCTTCTGCAGATTATCCGAGGGGCTGCAAAGGAACTCTGGGCGCGTTCGCGTATGTTCATCGGCGGCGGGGTGAGTATTACCGACCCGCTTTTTACGCCAGCACCTGACTTAACCCAGGTGGCCCTGCACGATGCGCTCGTGCGCGTTCTTACTGCGGTGCCGATGCCGCACGCGCATGACGAAGTCGAGGTACAGCCCGTTATCTCATTAAACGAAATGATTGATCGGATGGTAACGCGCGTGCAACAGGCGCTCTCACTTTCGTTTAAAGAATTTGCAGGAGGCGCTACAGATCCTCGAGAGGTGGTTGTCGGTTTTCTCGCGCTTTTAGAGCTTGTGAAGCAAGGTTTTGCGCATGTGGACCAAGATGGGCATTTTAACGATATTAGGATAGAATATGCAGGAAACACCTCAGTGCCAAAATATGATTGAGCTAGCATCAAAAATCGAAGCGATTCTTCTCTATGCTGGTGGATCCATGTCGCTGAAAGAAATCAGCGCACTCGTGAGTAGCAGCGTGGCTGAGGTAAAAGCTGCAGCTGGCGAACTCCAAACGCATCTTGAGGCGAGCGCATCTGGCATACGGCTCATTAATGATACTGGTGAACTCGCACTCGCGACCGCCCCCATGCATCAAGAACTTATTGATGCGCTCAGGCGTTCAGAAATCGAAGGGCCGTTGGGCAAAGCCGGACTTGAAACACTTTCGATTATTTTATACCGCGGCCCGTCAACGCGCGCGGATATCGAGTACATCCGCGGCGTCAATTCGCAGACGACACTTCGCTCTCTCATGATGCGTGGTCTCATCTCACGTGCTGAAAAACAAGGCGACAGAAGATCCTTTGTCTACAGTATTACCACTGAGGTTCCTGCGTATCTTGGCGTTTCGAGCGCGCACGAACTGCCTGGTTTTGCCGACGTTCGCGCACAAATGGATGCGGTCCTTGCGGCTCAGCCAACGGAACCAGCATGATGCGAATCGCGTACGTAATTGTTGGTGGTGTATGCGCGCTCGCGCTTTTTCAATCTGAAGTGGCAGCGTATACGCTGCTTTCGTTTGGAGAATCACATCCGGTGCCGCTGTGCACCGGGCTTGTTGCGCCGGCACTTGAAGCAAAGGCAGCCTATGCATTTGACGTTCGCACCGGCAAAAGTATCATCGACGTTAATGCTGATGCATCGCTGCCGCTTGCATCTATCACGAAACTCATGACTGCATACGTGGCGCGAGAGACATTAGGACGAGGTGCGCAGGACGAGATTGATGCGATGCTCATTGCATCCTCTAATGAGACCGCGACCGAGCTCAGAAAAAAAAGCGAAGCGAGTTCGCCTGACCCACAGTTTATCGATCGCATGAATGCTGCGGCCGAGCGATTTGGATTTACGACATTTAGCTTTTTAAATGAAACGGGCCTTGATGTATCATCGACAACGGCGGGTGCCTATGGCTCAGCGAGAGACGTCGCTCGTTTTGCTGCAATGCTGGGAAGCAGTTATCCTGAGCTCGTCGAGCGGTCCGTGCGCGCTGATTTAGAAACCGCACACAACACCTCACTCCTTGCAGCAACACTGCCGGGCGCGCGCGTCTCAAAAACTGGCTTTACGGACCTCGCAGGCGGGAATTTG
>ERZ1292625.3963-Hain-H41-01um-R1-3963-length-11422-cov-4_pt1 | contig 11422 bp, 7 predicted proteins | sample MGYA00564400_ERZ1292625 | MGnify/ENA primary metagenome ERZ1292625 (study PRJEB36523, sample SAMEA6512639) | groundwater metagenome | collected 2019-01-08 | study: AquaDiva: Metagenomics assemblies of 32 groundwater samples
ACATTGAACGGCGCCGCTGAGGAGCTGCCAGTGCTGCGCGATGAGCTCCGCCTGTGTCCAGACGTCGAGCTCGACTTACTGCTTCGCTCTTTGCGGTTTCCCCCCCCGCCACGGTGGCCACCGCTTGTGTTTTTGTTCGACCGTACGGAGTCTTTTGTCGAAGGTGCGCGGTGGTGGTGATGGTGGTGATGCGAGCCGCTGCTTTTCTTCGAACGGCTGCGTGAAGAGGACGATGACGAGCTGTTGCGCCTCGAGGAGGAGGAGGAGGAGGAGCTGACATTCAACGTTAACGCGTCGATGAGTTGAGTCTTTGCTCTTGTGAATTCGGCGTCACTGAGAACGCCTTTTGCGTGTATGACGTTGAGCCGGTCGATTTGAGCCGCCAAGTCGTTATTGAAAGACACTGTCGGTTCTCCCATACCCCCTAGAGGAGTGGGGGGAGTGGCAGGAACAGGAAGGGAGGCGCGGTTCGACGATGTGCTGAGAGCTGCGGCTGCCGCATCGCCGTCATTCGAGCCCCCGACGGGATGCAACTTGCCGCCGTTGTTCGTATCGCTCATTCACCCAAATTTTCTTTGGTTATCTGTAACGGTAAGATTTGCCGCAGTCTTCAATTGATACAAAGCCGAATCGTTCCAGATGGTCCCAAGACATTTCAGCGAAACGAGAAAGGAGGGGTGCATGATCATATCGCGTTGGGGGTCAGTCCTTCCGGTTCGTGAGACTCCTGACGGTTCCGCGAGCAGCAATATCTACATGTGTTCTCTCCTCGTTTGATACGATAGCCGCAGACGATGCACAGCAGACGATCGCAACACGGACATGGCTTCGTGGTGGTGCCGTGACTCGCGGCGGGGACAGGAGCAGGGGTGGGCGGAATGCTACAACGACTACTTCTCGTCATCATTGTACACGTGTTTCGCGGGGCGTGGCGTTGCCCTCGCGAATCTACGGTGGAGGGCGGCGACTCGTTTCGCTTTTTCGACGCCTCGGACTGGACAACAGGAGCCAACGACCCATGACGTGGGCGACGGCCGGCGTCGGTGCGCGGTGGTGGGGGACAAGGGGGTATCAAGGCGGTCACGCCTCTCGGTGCGCTCGCATAGCGGAGAAATTGAGCGGTCGGTAAATGTAGTCCGCCACCTAGCGTACCATGTTGCTCGATCTTGGCAGCCATTTGTCTCGACGTGCGATAGTCCGCGTACTGCTTGATCCATAAAAGCTCGTCGGCAGTCAGCGCGGAACAAATGTCTGCACCACCTCCTTTCACTTTTTCCCTTTGAAGCCGGGCGGCAGCCGTTTCCACCTTTTTGAAAACGTTCACCTCTGCGGTGCACAAGGACGAACCAGTCTCCCAAGAGCTAGGAACGCGAAACTGCATGGATCGTTGGATCGATAGACACGTCGACGGGGACTTTTTTGAAGAGGTGGGAAAAGTTGTATTCTGTTCGCTAAGTTTAACGTTAACCGTTGGTTCGAAGGCTCTTCCTGCGAAGTGACCTCCTTCCGATCCGACGCAAGCTCGTGCGCTGGAAATCAAGGACGTTGGTGTGTGAAAGGAAAAATGGTTCAACCCATGGGGTTCGCAGCTGTTGTGTGCTTGTTTCATCGATATTTAATATTATAACTAAAGCGAAGGCGACGAAAGTAGTCGTTGTTGATGCAATGAATACAAACTGCGAACGTTGTGCAACAACCAACGGTTCAACGTCAAGTCATCCCACATCACGAAGGCGATCACGACGAGGTAGGCGTAACATGCCCACAAATGGCGGGCCGTGAGATGCGGGGATGTCAGCAGCTTTCTGAGATACCAAGCCTGCCATGTCCAGTTCACTGCGCAGCAACCGACGTAGACGACCAACGCGACGAGGGATAAGTAGCGTGAGAGGGCGGGCGACACACCGAGGAACCTCGATGCGAGTAGCATGTAGACGATGTAGCCGAAGGTACTAAACGCCGCGTACACGACAATCAGTCGGCAGACGTTTTCTTCCGTGTAGTCGTTGTAAATCGAAACCACGTTGAAGGCGACGACACAAAGATGGTGGACCACCGTGGTGAAACCCATTCGCCGCACGACCAGCAGCGATACGAAATCGGGAATCGCGTAAATGCACCCCAAATTGCGAAGGGTCTTCGTATCCCACTCACCATCGGCGACCACCCGCTTCAGCTGATAGCACGCGAATGGCGTGATCGCCGCCAACGCACCGGCCTTGATCAAGTTCGAAATTGTGTAAAATTGCTTGTCCTTACTGATCCGGCGAAACGACGTCGACAAGCGTGTGAGGCCAAACGAAATGACAAAATAACTGCAAAAAGTGACCGAGCTGCCAATGAAGAATAGCGCGATGTGGTCGGTGGTGTTCACCACGTACCGCTCCAAGAACAGTGTAAATAAAAGCACCGCGAGAGAATACGACCCTACGACGTTGAAAGTGGGAAGCAAGTGCAATGTGTCCCAATGACCCGAGTCACTCAAATAGCCACGTAGCCAGGAGCGGTGAACAACTCGGGAGGTGGACGCCGCCGCCGTCGAAGAACGGCGCACCCTCTGCTGGTCATCAGCGGCACCGTGTGGGCGCCGTTGGCTTGGGGCGGCCGCCGTGGCAGGTGTCGGAAAGGCTCCCTTCCTATGTGGCGGGTCCGCTGAGGAGGACAGCTTGACACGATCATCGAGGCTGTGCGGCAAAGACGACGACTCCGGTGATGCGAGGGGTTGCGATGGCGAGGATGAGGAAGGGGCTCGTAATGAGGTGGGAGTGACTTCGTCCGTCCATGAAGGACCCCCGCTCATGGAAGGAACGGAGCAAGCGTAGATTCCTCCCTCTCCCGAACACGATAGAAAAATTTGGCCTTTGTCAATAAAAAAACGCTTAAAGACGGAACAGATGAAGAGAAGCCGCGTTTTCTCATCAGACGCCTCCCCAAAGCACATGAACGGTCAGGGAGAGGTGGGACACACAAATGATGTGTTCTCTCCATTCTTCATACAAACACGAAAAAGCACATCGTACCCCCCTTCCCCTCCCTGGTCGCCGGCCACACTCCGATTAATCCTCGTCTTGCGGACGGAGAGAGAGAGAGAGAGAAAAAAAAAAGCAGAGACACTGATGGTCGCACTCCTTTTCCAAGGCGCATGTGATCCGGGAGGGCGATGGGGTTCTATTCGATGCTCCAGAACCCAATAAATGACAAGGGTACGCCCATTTTGTCTTGTTTTTTAAAAATTGTCTGGGACGCCTCACCCTCCTCAGTTTAGCATTGGTGGGACCGCGATGGCGTTGGAGTATCTCGCACCGTCCCGTCCGGTCAGGAACAGCATGCAGTTAAGAAGGACACCCCCGTCTGAGAACACGACCGCGTTGCCACGCTTGATCGACGTGAGGCCTCCCGCGGTGCACGGCGCCGTCCCTTCCGTCAGTTCCTTGCGAGTGGTGCCATAGGCGATGCATAAGAAATGACGCCACGCCGTCATCGCGAAGACCGTCGTCATCATGAAGGTGTACAGGATCAGCCACATGCCGTGCGAATTTGTCATCGAGGGCAAGACCCACGTCATCCAGGTGTTGTCGACCGGCTTTTCCCGGCACGGAAGGGCGCTAAAAAACAAATGCCACAACACGGAGCAGAGGCTAAACGGATTTTCATCAGCAAGGCAGAGCTTGTCTGTGAAATACAGCCATGACGCAATCAGGACGCTGATCTGCTGCAAGAACATGGCGATGATGAATCCAAAGTAAAAGCGCCGATTCGATTTGGCAATGGGGCAGTCAAAGTACAGGCACCATCCGTCGTAACGATTGAAATACGCGTCAAGTTCGAAACAGTAGTAGGCGCGGAGAGGGATTCTAGTGTAATAGCCAGCTGGGTAGATTCGCGGCTCTTCGGCGTTAATGAGGTCGCCGGCTTCCACGGCTTTTAAAAGAGGGTCGTCTAAGGCGCTGCCACGCGGAACGACGTCGCGAAAGCTCAAGGCTTTGACCAAGACGGCCAATCCCAAAGCGGCGACGCTGGCGATCCAATACAGTCCAGGGATGGCAAAACCAGCGGCCAAGGACATCGAAACGTACTGTGCCACGAGGAAGGCCGCGAAGAGCGTGACATTCATTTGCTCTCGCCGACGGAACGGAGCCACTTTCATTCCTCGCATGGCTTCCACAAGACTCCGGGGAACGCCAGCATCGTCGAACAAACTCGTTTGCTCCTCGTTTCCAATCGGTGTTTTGATGGGCTGTTTGTACATCATCGGGAAGATCATGTTCTTGGCCCCGTAGAAGGAAAGTGTCACGTAATTGAACATCGGCGGGATCCACCGAGTGACGAGCATGAACTGAAAGATCACGGCGACGACGCCTGCCAAGGTGTGCAGCAGCACGTCGACGCTTCCGACGATGGAGGCGATGGTCCCGGTCATCACCGGGGTCATGGATGTTTGATTCTTCGCGAGGGCGGTCGCGGCGTGCCGGTGACGGCGCTCCTTCGCCCAGTCCAACGCCGACAAGTTCTCCACATCCTTCAAATGAGGGGACAAGCCGGCGGCCATCAGGTACACACAGCAGTCGGTTTGCCCTTCCCTCGCGGCCCAATGCAACGCGTTGCGCTTGAGTGCATCCACCGAGTTCAAGGACACCTTGTGCGCTTCGTGCAAATACCGGACCACGGGCAAATGGCCGCGGTACGCCGCCCAGACCATCAGGCTATGCTGTTCGCCGTCCATGGAGTCCGGTGCCAACGCGCGGTGAAGGTGCAACATGTGCAGAAAGGCTAGAGAGCCGTTCATGGCCGCTAAAAAGTACGCATTGCAGCCCCTTGGATCCACGAGAAGGGGATCCGCACCGTGCTCGAGCAAGTACTTCCCGACGACAACGCGATTTTCAGTCGCCGCCCACAGCAGTGGTGTTTGTTTGTTCTCGTCGCGCCGGTTGACGTCGACGTTGCGGTCGATAAGAAACTTGACCACGCTAAGTTGACCTTTGAGACTCGCCCAGTGCAGCAACGTCGCGCCGAATTGGTCCTGTTGATCTAAGTCGAATCCGGAGGCCCAGTGCATCACGACGTACGACAGACAACCGATGCTCGCGGCATCCTGAATCGTCTTGATTTTTTCGTGCATGGCCTTCCCAGTTGGAAGAGGTGGCCCTCGACGACCGTCATTGTCGTCAAACAGATTCGCGGCGACGGTTTCGGCCATTCACACAAGGGACGGACGATTGTTAAGCGTTACGAAACGAGTTTATCACGAGAGAGAGAGAGGTCTCCTTCCTTCACGCCACTCTTTGTTCCCCCCACTTCCTGACAGTGACTTTTTGATTTTTTAGTGTCGAAAGTTCTTGACATTCAGCGCGGTACCGGAACAGTACCGGTTTCCCGACGACCTTCATTGCGTTTGGGGAATGAACAGCAAGCCAGAAGAGCCGACGTGTATGAGGAACAAAAATTGTGTGGCTTCAAGTGTGGCGCACAAGTTGTTCCCCTTGTTCCCCACCCACGCTCTATGGAGCAGATGGGTGGAAGAGATCATCATTCTAAAAAAAAAAACAACCATAAAAGCAAAGAGGGGAAAAAATAGAGAGAGAGAGAAAAGTGCAGAAATCAACTTGGAAGAAAGCGACAACCACCATCACTCGTCCTCGTCCTCGGCGCCGCTGTCATCGCCCGCAGTGTCGGATCCGTAGCCTACGCCCGCCCAGTGCATGACGCTATTTGGCTCTCGAAGGCGAGACGCACAGGCAGCGGGATGCGTGCGGATGTACTCGGCTAACTTTTCCAGTTCAACTTTGGTGCTGTCCCGCCCAAGTTGCTCGTAAATTCTCATTTTGTCGGCTGCATTGCGACCCGAAATACCTTCGGCAATCGGCTGTTGATATTCTTTGGCGACTCGCGCGACACGAGGCAGATGATCAGACGGGATGCCAAAGCGCGTATCGGTTAACAGCCATCGACGCACGTTGGCCATGGTGAACTTGGCCGCAAAGAACCAGATCCAGGTGAATATTGCCAGCGTGGGATTGCGCCACCACGCAAGGGACCAAAGCCCCACGATGCCAACGGGCAGCGTCATGCCCACAACGGTGGACAAGTACCGGGAGAAAAAAAGCCTCGCAACCACGGCCGACACGACCGTGATGGCCGCGGCCGCCACCTGCCACAGAGGATTCTGCTGCAATTCTCCTACAGCGGAAGAAATAATGTTACCGAAGGCACCCCTGGCGGCAGATGTGCCACCCGCCGCGATGACGGCGATGATGCCGATCTTACCCAAGCGTGTACTTTGAAACGACGAGATGAAGAAGTACACCATCGCGGAGAGGCACACGACGCATCCAAACGCGCCGGTCAGCAACATTTGGAAGATGCGGTTATGGGCGATCGCCTGTCGGCGGCGAAGCATGAAGAGAGCGACGTACGCGAGGACGATTGTCATCCAGTCGCGCTCGGAGCGGACGATGACCGACAGCTGAAGACGTTCACCGTTTTGGATCCCATCTTCCGATCGTGGATGCACCGTGTCATGGACGAAGGTGTTCGGAAGCGAGACACACAGTGATTGCCACCCGCCGAGTTGCAACACGCCGTCGTCCAGGACCGCCTCACCTTCGCAAAACGGCGCGATCCATTCGTTTAATGCGGGTGACGACGTCGCGCGTCGGGCTGTGTTGGTCTGAGTGGATTCACCACTCGAGCCGACCGGGGGGATAGGCTGAGGGGCAAAGACGGCGTGGCAAACGGTCCCAAACAGCCATCGGTACGCACCGCCAAGCGCCGTTGCCGCCTCCTGGGAGGCTTTGTTGCCGACGGAAGGTCGTAAGCAGTATCCAGCAGCGATGTGAACAAGTCTATGGGCAATCGTGCTTGCTGCTTGTTTGGCGAAAAGCACGACGCGTCCATTCACGATCCACGCCATGGCGGAACTTAGCGTCGATATGATGTGATCAAATAGGATCCTGCCCGAGGATGGAACACACGACAGCGGCGCGTCGATCTTCGAGGACGACGACGACGACACTTCGACGTCACGGTGGCTCATCCACCTTGTGCCACATTTCGCAAACGTGAGATCCACCTGTCGTTGCGCCACGTCATGCAAAGAAAGATGCACCGACGAAGTGTCATGAACCGCACGGACGACGACAACTTTGCGTTGAAGGAAGTCGGTATCCAGCAGCAAGATTTGGCGAAGCGCGCGGCCCACTGTCACCCATTGCTGCCCGCACCAATCCAAGGTGGTGGTCGCCACGCGAGAATCCGCGGTGACGTACGCTAAGGCCGCGTCAAGCGCCGACGCCGCGCGGAAAAGTGGAATGACGACAATCGCAGAACCCAGTTCACCAATGGCCGAGTGCGCGAAGTTGGCGATGAATCCGTCGCATGCCTGCGCGATGACGTTCCGTGCGACGTCAAGCACTGTCGACGGTCCGCGAAGCCGGTTGACTGGAATGAGAATTCTTTGTCGATGGTCGGTCGCAGCCAGCGATCGTTGTGCCAGCGTAGTGGCAAACGCCAGCGGCAGCGGGGCATTCAACGTGAATCGTGTCTCGTTGGCGTCCAGGTAATGCCCGGCGGTCTCGTCAGTCCCTCCCAGCTGCGTGCTGCTCCACACGCCCCCAGTGCTACTTCCTACTTTGGCCCAAGTGGGTTCCTTGAAGAGCACAACGGAAACGTCAGAGTCTTGCTGAAGGGTTGCTAGCGACAGAAGCAGCATGGACGGTAGCACCACGCACGTGGTGAAACGAAAAACAAAGCGAAAAACGCCCATTTATCTGCTGCGCTGATCACCGTTTGACGTGAAAACCTCACACTTCGCGCGTGAGAGAAGAAAAGGTTGAAAGAAAGAGAGAGAGAGACAGAGAAATATATGAAAAATTCTTGATCTATAATTGTGCAGGAAAATGGGAACCGAAGAATCACATGTTTCCCCTTATTGACAAGGAAGACCCGCCCGACTCGCACACGACGCGCGTGGTCACAAGACATGGCCACCACCATCTACGGCGCACCCCCCGCCTAACTAAACGGCTATCTGTGGGCTCGTAACACGGCTGTAGCCAAGAGGTCCGCAAAGTCGTCCGAAAAAGCGACACGGCGAACGACAATCGCATCCTTCACTGGCGTTCCGTTTCTTTGATCCGAACAAATCCTTTTGGGTCATGCCGGTGCAGGCAAGCTGGAAGTAGAACACGGCTTGCCCGAAGACCATGAATCCCGATAACACCGAAAATATGATACAACCCACGATCGCCGCGAACTTCCAACGACCCCCATCGGTAAGGTTGAGCTGGTTGAAGTCAGTGACTGACGCGACAATCACTGTGCGAATAAAAATGAGCAGCGCGAGCGGCGTGGTCGCGAAGAAGAACATCGCGAAAAAGCGAAAGGTCCTCTTGGCGACGCAGCACCCAAGCACTCCGCAATGGTGGTCGTACTCTTCGACGCAGTAGTCGCAGAAGGGGCAATGTGCCGAACGCTCCGGCCGCACGATGTAACAAGTACGGCAAAGGCGATCCGCATGGTCGGCGCTGAGTAAGTGGGTCGGCGGTGCGTCCGAACGCGGGATGATGCCAGGATCACACGTTGTCGCGAACAACAAGTTGACGAGCGCGAAGACTGCCAGTGCGCACGCAACGGCGATCGACCAGTATTCGTCCGCGGGCACGATCGAAACGCAAAAAACGACGGTGGGAAACACCACGAGGAAGGCAATGAGCCATGTGCGAGTACCGGCGTCTTGCGGAACGACGCAACACTGACCGCATTTAAAAATACTATTGCCAAGAGCCCCTTTCGCAGCAGGCGGCAGCAACACCACCGGTGGAGAAGGAGCAGACTCGGAAACCGAAGCGGTCGTCGTCGTCGCCGTTGGTGGCGGGGTCGAATAGGATGAACCGTTCATCATCGTTTTAAGTTGCGGACCGGTTGCAACAGATGGCACAGAATCGTCGCGTCGGTGATTGACGGTCAGCGAAGGCGAACGCGATCCACCGGCCTTTGGGTCGTTGGTAGATTGCCCCACGTCGCCAGTTCCACTCGCGGCCTCGTTGCCCGCTGATGCCAGCAGCGAGTCGTGCAACGTGGCCGACAGCGAAGAAGAGAACTGAGACGGGGGGGGGGGGGGAAAGAGCTAGAGTGTCGCAAGGGGAAAAAACAATACCGAGCAAAACAACGCGGTAATTTGCTTGTGTGCAACGTCAGAACCGTATGCTGAGAACCCTTAAGAGTGATTTTTTAAAGAACGAAGCCACCGCCGAATACCTCAGTGTTTAGAAGAAACGCTCTCCACTAAGAAGTTCGCAAGGAAAATGTGTGTGTGTGGGGGGACAGGTACGTGTGTTTTGTTGCGCACACATCCGCGCTAGTCGTTTTGTTGACACTGAGAGCAATGCAACTGTCCGTTGTGTCCGATTTGGGACTTGCCAAAGGCGGCTCGGCCAAACGGAATCGTCGTATTTACCACACAAACGCGGCGACCTCGGCGACCAGGACCACTCGGCTGAGCGACGGGGTCAAGCAGCGGTACAAGCGCTTCGTCGACGCTCTCGCGCGAGGTGCGATTGAGCATTAGGCATTGCGACGATGGCAGGGAGTCGACGCGGCCACCTCCTCGCCAATGCAAGGTGCACAGTTGGGCCCAGGCTGGGCATGTGAGGCTGCACTGCAACAGATCTTCATGGGACAGGAAACTCAGAATCACGAAGGCAACGTACGGCGGGAGGAGCTCCGCGAGGATATTATCGTTGTCACATTCGCGTAAAATCTGAAGTGATTGTTGCCAGAACGTCCAGGTGTCAATGTGCTGGCGCCGCTTTGCGGGCAACTTCAGCTCGCCGTCTAGTGGAGGCCAATAGAAATTCTTCGGATTTCGTCTGGCCGTGTCATACGCTGCGAACGGCGACCTGCGTAACGGTGCGGCTTGCACGACGTTCTGCTGTAAGAAACAAGGCAAGTGAAACGCGTGGCCGCAGGAACCGAGAGCCAAGTCGCAACTTGGACGCAGCCCGCCGCCACCAGGAGGGATGGCTTGCGCGGTCAACCGCGCCTTCGATGTGACGCTCGCACGACTTTTCCACCAGCGCCCGAGGGAAGACAGGGACGCTCGGTTGCGCATGTCCTCTTGGCCGGCGTCAAACGCGGCGTCATCGTCGACGTCATCGTCACGGCATTCGGCGTCGTAAATGTCGTCGGCCTCGTCCTCGTCGTCCAGGTCTGCCGCACCACCGGTGCGCCCTTTCACAGAGTCCCCGCCTCGCAACATGCGATACAGCTTGTCCCTTTTCAGATGCGACATCGGAACGAAAAGCGCCGTGCGACAGACGGGACAGTGATCCACGTTGGCCGCCGTCTTGTCCGGTTGGCCTCCTCCTCCTCTGCCGCCTTCGGATCCATCGGTGGCGGCCACCAAGTTGGCCGACTGCTTCGATGACCCCCCTTCCCTTTCCTTGGAGGCACCACCACCGGCAGAAACATTGTCGAATTTAAGCGTGATCGGCCTGGCCATGGCCTTGCGAAGCTGCCGGAACATTTTTAAGTTGTCTTCCTTCGTGCACTGTAGCGAGCAGCGTTGCAGCGCCACGTCGACTCCCACGTCCGAGACGACCTTGGCGATGCGGGATGCTTCGTTGGGAACGCGAACACGGTTCACGTTGGGTATTTTCCGCAAAAACTTTGCGACGTCGTAGTGGCCGTGGATATGGTCAAGGAAGTTGCCAATCGTGATGGGACTCTGGATCACGTGATGAATCAGCTCGTCCCACAGACCGGGTTCGTTCAGGTCCTCCACGAATTCAACACCTAATTTCAAATTCTTTGAACAGCGAACAATGAGGCGCAGGGCCTCGCGGTAGTTTCCTGTGCGAGCTTCAATGTAAGCCAACTCGCCATACATCTTCCGTTCCCGACAGTATTCCGTGACGCGAGGCCAGTTGATTTGACTCACTTGCGGATGCCGCAAAAATTGAATGAGTTCGCTAGGCTGATACTCGATGATTAACTCAGCTTGCGCCGCGTGGTGACGCTGCGTGGCGGACACGTTGATTTCGGTCAGAAGGCGAAGCGTGTGATACAACACTTCGCGGTAGTCGATATCAGGGTGGAAGTAACTGACCACGGCGTTAAGAAATGCGGCAATGCGCTGCGCCGAGGCGGACGTCGGCGACGCCGCGGACGACGCTCTCACCACTTGCGAAAGGAATGGCAAAGGAACCGTCCAGTCCAACGATACATCACCGACGACCGTCGTCGCCGCTTTCTTCGCCGCCGCCTCGGTCGCATTCTGACGCAGTGGCGCCTTTGCAAAGGATACGTTGCCCCCAGTCGCCGCCGCTGGTTGCATCGACGATGCTTTGCTGGTGGACGACGACGATGCGACGGTTGACGAAGGAGAAGCGGACAAGAAGTTGCCGCGGCGTCTACGGTTGGCAAC
>ERZ1292625.3966-Hain-H41-01um-R1-3966-length-11413-cov-9_pt1 | contig 11413 bp, 15 predicted proteins | sample MGYA00564400_ERZ1292625 | MGnify/ENA primary metagenome ERZ1292625 (study PRJEB36523, sample SAMEA6512639) | groundwater metagenome | collected 2019-01-08 | study: AquaDiva: Metagenomics assemblies of 32 groundwater samples
CCCCCCCCCCCCCCCCCCCCGGCCGATAATAGTATATGAAGTTAAAAAATCAGGGTTTTTCGCTCATAAGTGTGATGGCTGCCGCTGGCGTCGGCGCTATTGTACTAGCTTCACTTACCCAACAAATGTTATTTCAGTTTAAAATGAATCACCACCTTGAGGCTAAAATGGAAGCCTTAAATTTAAGGCAAGAACTTACTTTGATGTTAGGAAATGATGCGAGTTGTGATGTCAGTTTTGCTGGCTTGAACGTGAGTGTAGCTAATAGTGCAGATGGTGACTACACTGATATTACATCTTCAATTTCTGGGACAAATCCACTTAACGTAATTAAAAACAGCTACACGACCAACAATAGGCTTATCAATATTACTGAAATAAAACTTTTTAAACCCTTAAACAAACTTGGTGGAGCGCCAAACAATACCACGCCGTATGAATTTAAGTTAAAGATGACGACACAAGAAAAAGGTGGGTTGGGCATGACTATACCGGTTGACGGACCGACCGTGCTATTAAACGTTTCCGCCGGCATAACAAATGCGACAGACGCCTGCTCATCAATACTGAGTCCGGGGCCAAAAGTTGATTACACGGCTTGCATTACCAGTCCAGATACCCAGTGGTATAACTGCCCTGCAGATCACGTGTTGATATCCTTTAATTGCACAGGCGACTGTGGCACAGGTGAGATGCAGGTTACTTGTTGTAGATTAAAGTAAACTTGGGGCACAAATAATAAATCTCGGCAGTGAACAGAAAAATCAACTTAATGCTAAGTAGATTTTTATATTATTTTAAAGTTTTGTAAGTAGCACTACCCTCTTTGGGCAAAGACTTACCGTAAGCTCCATTAGGGTCATCACTAACTAAAAAAGCACATTCTTTTGAAAGTTTGCTTCTTGCTACTGATCCTTTTCTTGTGAATGGAATTCTTTATCTTTACCACTTTTAACGTCAGTTTCCGCTACATTCCAGGTGGTTATGGAAGATAATGTTTCGGTCTTTTCTGACTCATCAAGTATTGGTTTAAGCATTTTAACTAATTGAGATTTTACGGCTTTAGGATACACATTTTTACCATTAAGATTTCTGAGCTCAGAAACTAGATTAGGGGTTTTTTTGATTTCACTCTTCAATTTTTTTAATTGCTTAAAGGAATCTTCAGCAAACTTTCTGGTTCATTAATGTTTTGGCACGACTCAGTTTCCAGAATACTGTAGGAAATTTCGCCGAGGCGAAATTTTGGTAGTGAGGGGCGGTTTCTATTGACCCCTTCCAACTACCTAAATAAACAGAGTTTTTAAGCTCTAATCAAATTAACCGCTGCTGCGACCTTCACTGACGCTTACTGACGTACACCAATATTCACAAAGAGTGGCTGCAAATGGCTGCAATTTTCCAGTTTGGCCGCCGACAAATTAGAATTCTCTGACCATTCAACTTAATAGTGCTTTTGGGTCACATTCGGGTCGCAAAGTTTACATTTGCTGTGCGATAATATCCTTTTTATAGCAGTTAAAATCCGTAAAACCCTTTTCTAATTTTTCTTTTATGTAATCCGCAATTTTTAAATGTGGCATTTGAAATTGAGGTGAGATTACTTGCTCATGACACTTAAATGTTCCAGCGTTCATATCGTAAGTTAGATTTTTAATCTCAATCTCCGTGTTGCCTTTCTGAATTTTTAACCCAATTTGAGGGATAAACGGCACTTCAACTTTTATGTTAAATCCAATAAGCATCTGAGTTTGTTTTTTTTCAACAACAAGTTCACGAATTATAGGGTCCTCGATTTCATATGGCTTAACTGTAACTACCATATCATTATCTCTGCCTTCCCTAGCTCTCTCTCTTGTTTCCATTGTGAGTGGCAAATCGATTCGTTCCGTAATAGATACATCCAAAGTATATTTCATTTTTTCTCCTATAACGTTCATTAAAAATTTTAATTTATTTTATATTTTTTGCGAATTCCTAAAAAAAAGAAGAACCAAAGAATTGAACTTAAAACACTCAAACCCCAATACAACAACTGTCCATACAAATGAGTTGGATTAACAATATCAATTTTCCCAAGCAATCTAAAAGGGCTAAGAGCCGATGTTAGCGCAAGAAGAAAAGCTTGTTCAACAAAAGAATATTTATGCCCGTTTAAGCTTTCAGATAAGGAAATATATATCCAACCTCGCTCAGCAAATTCAGCAAAAATTATGTCCATTAGTAGGAACAATAAAACCAACAAAAATAGAGGTCGATAAACTCTTAACCCAAAATCGTTAATAGATTTGTACACCTTGTTAGAAATCCAATCTGCTGGTTGATCTGTGAAACGCGTGAAGGCGTCAATTGATTTCAATTCTAAAGCGCCAAAAACTAACGCCGTACCATCGTCATGATTCTCTTGCATGTGTTTTTTGAGATCTCTGTATTTAATAGCTGATTCTTTACTAAACTCTTCAAATTCACAATTAAAAAACGTAACTGTCTTTTCCAATTTTGATTTCATAAAATTAGGTGAATTCTTAAACGTAATATTCGTAAAATCAGTATCAGCAATTACAATATCTCTAAATTCAAGATTTGTAATTATGCTACTGTTAACAATAATGTCACCGGCACGGCTCCCAGTAAAATTGAAATTGGTCAATTTACAATCATCACTTATTTTCAAACAAGAGGCGCCATATTGTTCTTTGAGCTCTAAAGATTCAACTACATGTCCCTTTAGTTCTACATTCGCCGGATGCGATTCAATAGTTATTATTTTACTTTGTCCACCTCTCATAATTAGAGGCGCATAGCTTTTTTTTGTTAACTCAAAAAAAGTACAATTATCAAATACTAAAGCTATATTTTTTAAAGCGTCTGATAAAATAATAGAAAAATCAAATTTAATATTCGATAACTTAATTTCTTGAAATAGGCCCGAAACACTCCGAAGTGGAAATAAACTATCAATCTCATTTATAATACTATTGAAATTAGTGTTGTCTAAAGTACCCTTTTTTATAGCAATCTCAATTTTTTGCTTTTTACCGAGTACAATGCTTTCTTGTTGAGTTCCTGTAAGAGCTTTTTCTAGTTCAATTTCGTACATATCCTATTTCCTATCATATTTATCAACAAAGTCCTTCATTAACTCTTCAAGAACTCTAGAGGCCACCACCCCCTGCTTTTCACATGTTCCTTGAAAAGCATGGTATGTCCCCGGATCGAAGGTTAAAGAAACCTTAATCCTTCTTTGTTTAGCCCGCTCAATAATATCATTTTGTTTCTTATTTTCTTTTTTCATATTAAATACATTAGTACGTATAAATTATATAGTCAATATAAGCGCTTGTTATATCATTATGAAACACAACTCTAATTTATATTTACATTTTAGGCGTACTGCGTTATTCTAAATACAAGTTGAATATGTAAAAGGGAGAAAACATGAATTCTGATAATGAAGATAAAATAAATAAGGCACATGAGCTTGGCAAAAAAGTGCAAGAAATGTCTAACGAACTAAGTGCTCTAACAAGATCTTTATCTTTAGATAGAGAGTGCCGCACTATGATTAATGACTTCGTAGATAATAGTTCTCATGTTGAAAGAAAATTGAATTTACTAAAACTTAAAGCACCGAGTGATCTTGAAATTAAAGATGGTGATAAATTTATTAATTGTTACTGCATGGAATACGACGAAGAAAAACCAACCTAAAATTTCAGATATAATCGCACTTGTTAGCGATTCAGGTCCACTTGAATTCGAGTCCTTTACAAATCTAGCGACCGCTCCCGATGCCGAACCATGGACTTCGGTTAAGCTTTTGTGCAAACACAAGTCTAAATCAGTTAAAGCCATGGGCGCGATATCAAACGGGGTATTAACTAATAAAAAAACAGTTTTTCTTTTTTCGCTCACAATTCTTGAGAAAATACTTAAAAAAGATCCTAATTTTGATGAAGCATCCATTTCTGGTCAAATTTATAAAAAAATATTAGCTCAACTAACCGACCCGAAAATTGGATTTATGAAATGTCTAACCGCACCTTCAACTTATAACTCAAATAAGCATAAAGCCGGGACATATGAGGTCATCTATCCACAAATACTTCATTATTTGAATAACAGCTAGCAGTCACAACAAACGTCACCGTAGTTGTCACCGTAACTGTCACTTGTATGTGGATGTGTATGCGTAGGCGTATGCCTACGCGTATGTGGATGTGGAGTGTAAAACGTCACCGCTAGATTAAAATTGGTTCTATTAGGCAAAATGCAAACCGTGCCCCTTATGTATAGGGGCACAAACAATTCTTTTTAAGGAGAATATTTAAATGAAAAACAAATTAAGCGCTGGACAGAAATTTGGATTTAAAGTTGAAAAGGATATCCTTTTACACCAACGTCTTTTGCACTAACTACGATACCTGAGCACACGACTGCCAACACCAATAGTAATTTCATTTTAATTCCTTATGTAAATTGTCCTGTGGTTTTATGTAAACTAAACAACTTTATTTTAATCGGATCAGTTTCTGAATACTTTAATTGGTTCTCAATTTGTGACGTAAATCATCGGTTTTTCTCGTATTGAGCAACAAAACACTTCGAATTAAAATCCTAAGGCGGTAAAGCTTGAAACTCCCAAAAAATGAGTCTATACCTCATGCCCAGCTCATTGAAAACTTAATATGCAAGAGGGAACTCGCTCAAAAACTTAGTTTATCTGTTTCTTACATTAATAAACTAATGAAGCAAAACAAGATTAACTACATTAAAATTGGGCGAGCAGTACGTTTTAAGTTCAGTGAGGTCGTTGCAGCACTTCAAAGGAGTTCTGCATGACTAAATTTAATTATAAAACATTTCAAAATAAAGACCGTGTCTACACTGAGATACGCAGCCTCAAGGGCATTAGTAAACTTTGGATTTGGAATGATGACGTCAAAGAATATCAACCCCCAAAAAAGGGAAAAATATATCAAACACGGAAACGAGTTCTAAAGTTTGGAAAAACGCAAAGAATTACAAAATTTTTTGAAACCCTTGAACAAGCGCGACAGTGGCAAATTGAAGCTGATAATTGTTCTCCCGTTTATGAAAAGCAAATAATTGATGTTAAGTTTAAAGACATCTTGGCCAATTGGCAGACAAGAATATTGCCTAAATTAAAAGAAAACACCCAAGTCGGTTATCAAAAAATTATTATTAAATACTTTGTCCCTCTCTTAAATGTTGAGATGAAGGATTTTAATAGTAAAGTTGTCGATGATTGGATTGATTTTTTACTTGAAAGCCCAAGAACCCACAGAAGGTCAACTTTTATCCATGAACTTGATTTATTATCTGCTATTTTAAATTTCCACATAGAATACTCGGATAACTTTGTTAGTCCCATAAAAAAGAGACACAGAAAAGCCATTCAAGTTAAAGATAGTGAGTTTCGAGGTAAAGACTTATCCGAATCTGATTTTTTTAAATTTCGAAGTGAATTGTCAAAATTGAAACATGGTCATCTTTTTTCAACCATGGCTACGGTTCAATTTTTTCAAGCTCTTAGAGTTTCAGAAGTCGCGGCTATTCACTGGGAAGACATTGTTTTAAACGATATTAGTCCTGTGGAATCACGAATCATAATTTCTAGGTCAATCAAGTGGATACGTAAGGCAGGAGCTATACCTCGTCTTGAAAATAATTTTAAGAATTCGAAAGCCAATGGCGGATTGAAAGAACAACCTATTTTTGAGGAGACATATAAGCGTCTTACTGCATTTAGTAATGCTGAAGAAGAGGCCGCAGAACTAACAGATGTTATGCCATTTTTGTTAGAATCAAAATTAGTAGATCGTGGTGCTGTTTATTCAAAAGCATCTCTTTGGCAAGAACATGTAGTCACGGATCAGAGACTAGTGACAGGACAAAATCCTGCATCAGCTAAAGAGGTTGGCAAACAAATAGCGATGCTCGTTGGTTGAGGAGGAAAAATGAAGGAAAAATTTTATTTAAGACTCAAGAAACTTCGCAATCAAAAAGGCTTTTCGATGAAAGAGATGGCACAAAAAATTGATGTTCCTGTGACAACTTACCGGGAGTGGGAATATGGCCGAGCTATTCAGGGTGAGCCCTACGTTGCGATATCTGAAGTTTTAGAAGTATCACTTTATGAGTTGTTGACTGGCACTAGTAAAGATAAAAATCGGGTCAATCTGGCGCTGCTAGATGCTGAAAATGCACTTAGAAAAATCAGGTTAGAGGTTATGTCGTTTTTTTAAAACGACATAAGGATTATATATTTTCTATACCGCAAAACGATGCTATGTGTCATTTGATTGCAAAATGGATAAAAAAATAAGGAGTTAGAACATGAAAAATATTGTTATGATTATATCAGTGGTCTGTCTATCTTTCGGTACTGCTAAGGCAGCAACCTTAATGTCACAAGCTGTTGAGTCTTGTACTTCGGTAACGAATCTTGATTGGTATATCGAAGTTTTGCCCGTAGGGAATAATAAATATGAGCTGATAAATTATAAGTTAGTTGCCAAGTCACCCTGGCATGGCAATGAGTATTATAAGCGAGTTTACTCAAGAATTGCTAACGTATCTCGATCTGCAATTAATAAAAATTACACAGTTTATAGCGGTGAAGAGTTTGGACCAATGCAACTAAAAATTGATGCGCCGATAGGGGCAAAAGGTTCAAATTTGAAGGCAACATTATATGTATTGCTTCGTAACTTTGAAGATTATCAGAGATATCCATTTGTTTGTACTCGATACTAAAATCAACTTTTAAAAAATCATATTAATATAAAATTATTCAAGGAGAATTTATGAAATCAATCTTAATAGTTATCACAAGTCTAGCTTTACTTCCGATGTGGTCAAATGCTCAAATTTCCGACAAAACTAAAATTTCATTATCTTGTGTTGGCTCCTCGCAAGGGCAATATCTTTTTTTAAAAGGCACCATGCAAACTCTGTATGGAAAAGATTCAGCAAATCCTGCTGATTGCTCTCTTTTGAATGGAATGCAAACGGTAAATAGGCTTAACTATTTCTGCGAGAGTTATCAAGGAGCACCCTACATTAAGTTCAGTCTTCCAACTAAAATATTTAATTTACAAAGAGGGCAATCTTTTTTGATGCCAATCCGTTATTTAGACGAAAATATTACTTTACCAAATGGAAACTTCGGAACTATGTTTACAGTTAATATGAATTGTATGGTTACGAACAAATAACAAAAATGTTATTTGTTCGTCTTAAGATTAAGACACAATTTGGGGCGCCTGCATGACTAAAAATAAATTTTTTATATCCACTTTTTATCTATCAGTGATTACAGCTGGCTGCGTAGGGACACAAACTAAAAATAATTTATTGATTGAAACGGAGCGATGTCCAGCTCAGATCAATACAGCACCAATAATTCGTTTAGTGCCACAAGAAATTTATGGGGATGAGGTTTTGAGTTTGTTAGATAGGAAAGGCGCAGATGGGACTCTTATCTTACAATTTAACTTTTTTACAGATAACAAAGAAAAAACATATCCAAAAAAAATTGCTCAAAAATTAATTAATATTCGAAAACAGAACTCTACAGTCCCTATTCTGGTCGCCCTCGAAAGTCGAAAAGATGCTGGCGATCAAGGCGGAAAAGGTGCTGCACAAAGGAATGCGAAAACAAAAAAATTACTAAGCACTGCGGGTATAGAAGTACGTAATGTGTTCGGCCACTCTCGCGAATTACAAAACCCTCCGGGTCGAGAAGATGGTGTTAGTCATACCAAACTTATCATGGCTGGTAACGAGATAATTGCGGGAAGCAATAATTTGACCAAACAATCTACAGATGTTGGAGCAAATAATGAGATGAACCTTTCAGTCCAGTCGGAAAAAATTTCAAATGCAGTACGTGATTATGTGACGAAAATTATTGCTAAACCTGGTCAGATGGTGGATATCGACGTTGAAGACGGGAATGTTAGACTCTTAACAGATAGACTTCACTTTGATGAGCTGCTCTCACAGATTAAGCGGGCGCAAAAAGGCGACCAAATTGGCCTCTCAATGTACCAATTCCTTTATCGTAATGAAAATGATCAGCAGGCACGACAAGTTTTCGAGGAATTGCTTGCTGCTCATAAGAGAGGCGCTCAACTAGAAATTTATCTTAATCGCGCTGAAGACCTGTCAATACAGAATACTGAGGCAAATCTTCGAGTAGCTGAACTATTGATGAAAGAAGGAGTAAGCAAAGTCTATTTTGATCCAGTAGCTAAAATTTCTCATTCAAAGTTTTTATACCGCATCAGTGCTCTTGAAAAGGTTGCCTTGGTTAGCTCGGTCAATATCTATCGTGGAGATTTCAATGACAATCACCAGTTGACATGGGTTATTAAAGACAGCTCCATCACAGATCAGCTGGTTAGCTATTTCAAACAGCAAATTGCTTATGATGGTGTTCTTGTTGGTCGCATCCCAAAGGACCCACTCACAGGTTTGAGATATAAAGTTGTAAGCCAAAATCCAGAAAAAACTATCTGGAATAAGCCTGTGCCTGCTATGCGAATGTTGAGATTTTGGCGCGGATTCAAGCAAGATGATGTTTCTAGTACTAAATTTGAATCAAACGTGAACGCACGATTAATTCCAGAAACTATTGAGGTTGGAGGTCGCCGCGGATTGAATGCGTATCTTCCATCCTTTTTTCCCGAAGGAAAGCCTGATTTTTTACCGGATGAAGTTGCAATTATTGATTACGCGGATGAAGAAAAATACAATGCGATCCGAATTACTGAGCGTGGCAGAAAATATGGCCCCCTTCATTTTGAGCAGGGCCTTTTTACAAAGCAGAACAGCAAAGGCTTCAGTAGTGGCAGCTTGGTTGCTGTAAATTATGCCGATGTCGTCGAGGTACGACCAGAAGGTCGAGCCTACACTCTTGGTAATCCTGATGCCAACTGGCAAGAAGGGGTCTCTTTGCGCAGGACTGTGTTGCCGATAGAGAATCTCACTGAGCTAGAGGCTCAGCAATATTTATCTAACCTGAAAAAACAGATTGACCATTTGGGTGTGAAAAGCACAGTTGCTATTGTTGATCCTCGCTATATATTGCTAATGCTCAACGTAAAAGATCTGCAGGCGGCTCAATCATTAGATTCAGCACTCGTTCTCCTTGAATCTGGGCGATTTAAGAAAATTGATCATATTTCTTTTGATATTCAAAAACATGGAACTACCCAACTGGCGCCCGGTTCAGGAATCAATGTTAGATTTGAATCTGAAGTTTATCCTAGGAACGAAATTATTGATGTAGTCCTTAAGGAAATCGGTAGATCAAAAATCCCTATTGGTGGACGTTGCGAAAAACTTTTTAGCAACTGAGGGACCATTCCATAAACTATGATTTGTGGTCGAAGTCGATCATAAATCATAGCCTTTATAGGGTGGGTCGCTTCGAACCTTAAAAATTAAAAAGCTACTGTCCATAAAGGTTCAGTAGCTTTAAATTTTTTCACTACAAAGAGAAGTGTTAGGTGGACAATTACGAACTAGCTTATTTTGAAGCGGCGGGGGTAGGGACACCTTTTTTGGAATACCCTTTCGGTTGACTTCCATCCGAGCTAATAACCATTTTGTATTTCGAATGAATATCAGAATACACTTGCAATGGGCTTTTCTTCTGATCAAGACAGTATAGCGCCTTCCAAATCATTGAGTTGTAAGTGTTAATACATTCTAAAGCATTATAATGTAAATCTAAATTGCCGGAATGCCAAAGATAGGAAGGGAAGGGTAAAGCCTTTTTAAATACATTGTCATGATAAACACCGTCATATCTATCTTTTGCAGATGCAAGTCTTGTGTTCAGTTCTTCTAGTTCGCATACCGGACATCGCAATGCCCAACGTCCACGAAAAGTTCGATTACGCCTCGCTCCGTGCGGTCTTCCCGATCAATGCGCATGAAACAGTTCGTGCCATTCGAATTGCTCGCCACAAAGGCGCCTGCATTCCCGAGGACAGCAAAGTCACGAAATAATGAAATGAAAGACCCGAGTGACTCGTCAGGACAGTTCGGCTGGACGCGAAGAAACCAGCGATGCTGACTTTCTGGATCCATTGCGAGTGAAATACTGCTGCGCATCGGCCTCACACTCCCTTTTTCAAAAAACGGAAAAGCCACCGTTGAGTGGCATCAACTTCGTCCGCATCACCCGCCAACTTGAAGGGGGCGAAAAGCTCTTTAATACCATTGTGCAAAGGCTCCACTAGTCGATAGGCATCGACAAACGCACTCAGGTCTTCGCGGCGATTCACGTCTCCCAAGATCGGCTTCTGGCCCGCTCGAATCAGCACACCGTGGGCCGTTTGAACTAGACTCAAGCGGTCACTCGCATTGCGCTGCAAGGGATTTAACCCTCCAATCTTCTCCAGCAACTCCGAGCCGATCAGCGTTAACCATCCAACGTTTTTGATCCGTTCGCCTTGAACGGCCCCTGGCCCGCGACTCCTTGTGGCGATATCGACAGCTTGGTATCGCATGGCCAATGGAAAAGCCGCCCCCTGGGCATCTTCAGCAAAGTACTGGTTACACTCTATGACGAATCCCCCATGCCCCGACACAAACGGGATCCGATTACATACGGTAATGACGAAATCGACAAATGTTTGGGATCCCGTCTCCATGAAATCAGCCGGAACCATGAAGCGTAGATAGTTTGAGCTGAGCTTGAATATTATATGCTCGCGCTCTGCGCTGCTAAGGTAGATCCCACAGGTGCCCACGGAGTCATGCGCTTCCCCTCCCTTGAGCATCAGCTCACGCAGGTTTTTCCTGGCACACCCGTCCTTCCACCAGACTGCAGGGAGGGTGAAGCTTCGACTGGTGGTCGGTTTGAATTGCTTCATCGTCTCTGTGGCGTACCAGCCGATCGCTTCCCTGGGGCAGAGTTGGTAGAAAAGCTCCATAATATCAATTACTTCATCGCGAATCTCCCTGAGAGGCACGTTGATGTAAAGCATAACATCGGCGTTGAGACGAGTCAGCTCCCGCCCACGTTGATCAACAATATGAAAGCGCTCGAATTCCTTACTCATATACGTCTCCACCTACTCGCAATCTGTCTCACTACAGTCACTGGGTTGGATTTCCTGTGGATCTTTCCCGTTGTCTTGAATTTTCGCATAGTCGTCTTTCTGGGTACCCGTGAGCATGGACGCACTGCTGCTCGGCGACGGCATGGATGCCTTCTTGCGGGCGGAAATATTACTCGGACAGGGGAATTTCGCATCAGCAACCACCCTCTGGCCATTTTTATCCTGATACATCAAGTCTGGGCGTCGCAGATCTCCCTGCGTATAGGGCAAACAAAGCCCATATTTGGCCTTCGGCCTGGGTATCAAGCCAA
>ERZ1292625.3967-Hain-H41-01um-R1-3967-length-11413-cov-6_pt1 | contig 11413 bp, 29 predicted proteins | sample MGYA00564400_ERZ1292625 | MGnify/ENA primary metagenome ERZ1292625 (study PRJEB36523, sample SAMEA6512639) | groundwater metagenome | collected 2019-01-08 | study: AquaDiva: Metagenomics assemblies of 32 groundwater samples
GAATGGAGGCAACACAGACTTGGAGCGTTTGGCGTTCCAATACCGGAATGATTGAGGGAGATTGTCCTAGTTCCGGTTATCCCCTTCCTTATGGAATTCAGTTGACTAGTCCAGAGGTTATTGCTTGGTCATCGTCTCAAGGTGGTGCCTCAAGCCGAGCCAAACGGACTCTTTACAAACGGAGTAACGACAAACGCAACGTGGGTATTCTGTGTTGTCGATGGGGCAGTTGTTCCGGCCTATGTTGAGGGTGTAGTGGAAGCCTACGCGATGCCAATGAACGTTGACTATGCCACAAATCGTGTTACTCCGATTGCTGGTGGTACTCCTTCCGTAATTCTCAAGCGATAAGAGGTCATCATGCCCAGTTTCCGCGTTGTCTTTCTCGATGGTACTTCCGGCCCGATTGAAGGCTCTGTTGTTCGCTACACTGGCGACGATGGAACGGTCGAGGATATCTCGATTCCTTATCTAATGAACACCTTGGCGACAGTTGAGGATATCAGGGATGCGATGAGGGTTACAATTCAGTATCCTCCGACATCAAAGGATCCCGAATATACAATCGCCCTGCAGGATCTTGATGCTGCAATGTTGGCTCTAATTGGCAATGTATCCCTGCCTCCAGTTGTTCAGGAAGAGCCAATCGGCAGCACAGAATTGACGGTTTCAATCAAGGCACCACCAGAGCCAGAGTTCTGGAACTAGGATGATTGAACCGCTGATTGCGCCAAGAAAAAAGCGCTGGTTTGCCGATGCTGTAGATGGTTTCTATTTTCTTGATAGACCAGAAGACGGCAAAGGATGCTGCCAGTATTCGGTAGTTAAGAATGGGCAGTTCGAGTTTTCAGTAGTAAGAGCTTATGGCTCGGCAGTACATTATGCGGATGGATTCGAGCCGGTCCCTTTCGAGAAAGCCTGGGATGTCCTGATAACTCGATATCCCGATGTGGCAGAGTATTTCCTATTTAACCCGGAGAAGATAAAATGACAACGTTCAAAGTAGTATTTCCAGATGGTTCAGAGTCACCAGTCGAGGATTGCGTTCTTCGTTTCACCGATGATGAAGATGGCACGGTAGACGATATGCCAATGGTAGATATGCTCGATGGTTACTTCGCCGGAACCGAGCTTTGCGATGCCATCATTGATTCGCAGGATGTCGATCCTGGCGATAAGGACGCCATTCTCGAAGCGGCAGATGTCGTTCAGGGTGCCATCGAGTATCTCATGGCTTGTAATGGCTATACCGATGATTCGGAAGATGCGGTTGCTGACGACGATTCCGAAGTGATCTATAACTGATGAGAGATCAGGCTCTTAGTATCGTCACTATTTACGGTTCGTTCCGAACCAATGGTGATCGTTCCGTGGAAATGAAGTGGTTTCTTTCTGTGGAACGCGCTACATTCGATCAAGAGAATCTCGACTCGGTAGCAGACTATGGTGTTGGACCGATCTGCATTGAAACCGCCGAGACTTTCAAAGGATCAAATATCCACCGGAAAGCCTGCAATAACGAGAACCGTCCTCGAATGACGGAATCCGAAGAATTCGAAGCCGATTATGGCTTCGATGAAGACTCAACGCCTCCACTCCGCAATTTCAAGTAATACCAAACCAAGGCAATCTAATGTCCAATCTCAAGACCCTCGACAACGCCCAGATCATCGCCCTCTCCAACGCTCTGACCAAGAAAGCTGTGGATGACGCAAAGAAGGATCTCGGCCCTGCTTCGTCCACTGTTGTTGCGCCATTCACTGTAACTTGTGATGGTGGTAAGGTAACGATTGGCGATCCTGTCGAGTATACGCCGACTGTTTCTCTACCACTTCTCGACGTTCTGGTTATCGCGCTTCATAAAGCCGGTTTCCAGCGTGACGGCATTATGAAGATTGTCACCGAAGCCGCCAATGATGCTCTTAAGAAGGGCAGCAAGGTAGGGGCTGAAACGAAGGGAACGATTTCGTTCGTTAAGAAGGAGGTCGAGGCTCTTCAGGTTTCTCTTGCTGCCAATCTTCCGAAGCAGGTCCGGAAAGGCACCACCAAAGTCAAGGTTAAGTGGGATTGAAATGAAAGAGATTCGCTATTTCGAGGCAAAGATCGGCTCGCTAATCGGTGAGGATCTTCTAACGATTACCAGAGAAGTCTATACTCTCGGCAGGCTTTATGACGGATTGTCATTCTCAATGGATCGTGGATATCTGGCATTCTTTTCGCGGTCAAACTGTCTGAATAATGCCTGGCAGATTGAGTCGCGAAGAGGTTATGGTCAGTTCATTAACAGGAAGTATGTCTATTATACTATCGGCCATAGGAAGGCTGATAGGGAACAGTTTGTAGAGCATCTTCAACTATACTATGAGGATGATCTAACAATGCTATTGTTCAATCCAGAGATTCTTGATGGCGATCTTACTGCCGATCTATCGGCCTGGGATTGAAATGGCCGTTGAAACCTATGATGAGCTTTATGCTATGGCCCGAGAAGAAGGCTGGCTAATGGATAATCGTCAGCCAGTAACGGTCGGCTGGCTTCACGGTTACTACGACCAGCACTTTATCGGAACAGATTACCTAACGCCAGCTTATCCACCATATTCTATGGCTTGGATCGATTACTGTGCTGGGGTCAAGACGGCGGTTGCCGAGATTAAGATTGAAGCAAAGATGAACCGGATGTTCGGAAGCTGGGATAGCGCTGATATTCACTATGATGGAGCAGTTCGATGAAAATGATCCTTTCTGTTATTTGCGTCCTTTGCGTTGTCTACGCTCTCTTCAACTGGTCGGCGGAGAATCCGAAGGATGCTCGCCAAATCAACGCCACAATCAAGCAGAGCGCAACTGAAGTGGTAGACAAGACAGGTCGCGCGGTTGACGAGCTGACGAAGTAACTCGGTAGCAGATCAGAATAACTTGAATCATTTAGCGGAGGCGTCATGTTGGCGCTCTCCGCAATTGGTGTTTTGGAGATAAGATGGGACTCTTTGTTGGCAAGACATACCTAGTTCAGTTTCTCGATGATGGAACTGATTCTGTCACCGAGATTCCATTCAACTATAACTACCTCAAAGATAATAAGCCGGTCGTCATAGTTTCGACACGGATTGGCTTCATGGCCCGTTATGCTGGCGGCGGACTTCAGATCTACGAGATTGATATGCAGCCTATGGAATACTTCATATCGAATATACACCGAGATCATGAATACTTCTTCTCATTCCTCGCCGAGCACTATCCTCGTGATCTTAACTTCATCTTATTTCACCCCGAGTTATTCCGCGGTGAGTTTGAGCCATAACGGCCTGTCAGATTATCCCGGCATTTCGGAATCGCGCTATATCTGGTCGGTATAGCGCCGTTATAGTTTTATCATTCACACCATTGACATCGGCAGGCCGGTGCTTATCTTTAAGCTTGGAGCATAACTATGGCGACCACCGCAAGACTTTGGATCGTTGAACCGGGAGATGATGGCACCTTATCGAAGATCACCGAGCTTCCGATTAGGGATGGTAATCAATATGCTAGCGGTGGAGAGCCCGTCAATGGCAAGCTGATTATATGTACCGGGAGGCATGCTACATATGTTTTGCGAAGAAATAGCGTAGCCCGCATAAAGTGGGAAATTATAATAGGGTCTGGAGTGGCTGAGTTATTTGTTTATGGCATGTCAGCAACTCGCGAAACACTATTTGACTGGTTGGCCAACAATTACCCAGCCGATCTAGAATTCCTTCTATGGCATCCAGAATTATTTAACGGCGAGTTCAACCCATGATAATGTACGATGTGCTCTATAATCCTGACGGAACCCTAATGAAGCCTACTGTGGCGGAGCGCGATAGCGATCTTCATTCATTCGAAGAATGCCTCATAATTAAGGTTGATTCCGGCGGCATGGACTATGTTGCCAGAAAAAGGAACGGGCCGACCAATAACTGTATCTGGGAGATTGATCCGGGCAGTAAGAGCTTTATCAATGGCAATGTCGTAACCCTTGAGTACCTTCTCGACTGGCTCAAGATCAACCACCCAATTGACTTCGAGTTCATCATGTGGAATATCGAGCTGCTCGACGGAAAATACAATGGCTGATACCACCGATACGCGATACGTATTTCCTATCAATGCTGACGGCTCGGTTGGATCTAATCGGACTGTGCCGCTGGCCCTTCTTCGAGCATCAAAGTATGGCGATATCATAGTTAGGATTGCCGATCTAAGCTCCGGCTCATATATGGCGCGTCACGGATCATCTGGACAGTCGGTTTGGGAGATTGATCTGAACCATAATTGCAACGGTATGAGGTTTTATCGCTGGGACCAAGATAAAGAACGCGATCAGCACATCATGACTTACGACGACTTCTTTGCCTGGTTACTTGAGGCTTATCCAGCGGAGCACCAGTTTATCATATTTAACATGGAGTTCTTCGATAACCGGTTCAACCTGATATGAGGTTCTATCTTCTCGGCTTCGTTCAATCAGCGAAGCAATTCGGTATGGTCAGCAAGACTAGTGACATTCCTGATTATAGTTTGGAGGGCTTTTGCTCGACGCCGCTAGAGAACAACATCATTATCAGGTGCGACGACGGAAAGCAAATAGCCTTCATCCGCGGCATAGTCGACTCCAGAGAGATATGGGAGATTTGTCCGGGATGCGATAATAGTCTCTACGCTACGATGCTGCCAAGAGACATGGGCTTGGACGATGCCGTTTCGGATATCAGGTTCTTCGAGATAGTTAAAGAGCGGCACCCCGAAGCTTATGATTGGCTGCTGTTTAATGCTGACATGATCGGCGGAAGGTTTAATCTAGTATGATTACACTCTATATAGTTCCTGTCAAGCCCGATGGTTCCCTCGGAAAGATGATGGCGTCTTATAGGGATTGGGATAGCAGATTCCCGGAGAACACCGGACCAAGGATAATTATTCAACCTCCACATGACGGAGCGGTGCTATTTATCGGCAAGTGTCGCGGAGAGGTAATCTCGGTAAGTGATGACATTGAGTGGTATATAGATTTTTATCATGATACAGGACCAGAATACATGATGGGCGATTTCGAGCATATCACATACGATCAATTCTTCGATTGGCTCCTATAGAATCGACCGATAGAGCATACATTCCTCATGTTTAACCTTGATATATTGAGCGGGCATTTCACGCCGCCAGAGGATTGCGATGTTCTATCGGGTTGAGATTATAGGTGGTGTGGTTTCAGTATCACAGTTCACTCAGTCCATCATTCCGATTAAGATGTACAACGGAATCATCCTCTCAATTATTGGAGGCGAGATAGGATTCCTCGGGCGGTTTTCCGATGTTCGAACCGCGCTATGGTCTGTTGATCTCAATGGAAATAACGACAGCATCCGATTCTGCTGGGACGGAGAGCAAACAAGGCATAAGGTAGCGCCCGACCAATTCCTCGATAATATTCAGCGGGATTATCCTGGCGACCTCAACCTATTTCTATTCCATCCCGAGATATTCCTGGGAGTGTTCCATGCCGACGATCTATAGGCAGATAACCCGCAATGACGATGGAACGTTTAACGCGGTAGAGGCCACCGATAATAGGCCACTATCATTCAACGAAGCTGATGATTCACTGGAGATTTGGTTTGAGGCTAACGGATTCCAATCAATCGGTTGCCACCATAAGAAAAGAATAGTGTGGGAGATGGATCTCGATGGTAATGGCAAACCGCATTTCATTCATAGCGGTAACTTCATTCCTCGCGACCAATTCATTACCAAGCTGATGGTTGAATCAAATCCGTGGCTCGATTGGCTGTTATTTAATCCTGGCATTTTTGATGGACAATTCAACGGCGAGCAGGCTGTCGATGATTAAGCTATTCTATGTCGAGGATGAGATGGGCAAGGTCAGATTTAAGGATAGCTTCACCATCGAAAGCTTCGAGACATTTGACATAAGGTACCGGATAGTCGCTGGCAATTCAGTTAGAGCAGCGTTCTATGAGAGGTCAACTGATAACGAGATAGCCAGAATAGCATACGATATAAAGTATGATGGGGAATTCCTCGATGTCGTGAAGAACACAAAGAACGTCCTCCATCCGGTGAACCGCGAAGAGTTCTTCGACTGGCTTAAGGAGCATCATCCAGATATTATGACCCATCTTCTGTGGTATGTATGATGTTCGATATATTTAAGGATGAAGCCGGAGAATGGGGATGGGACAAAACCATTGATTACGACGGATTCTGGATACGGTATACCAATTATTATATCGCCACAGAAATATCATTCTATCACTATGCTGAACCTTGCCGATGGGATGGACCTAAGTTCGGAACGATAGTACTTAACAAGTACGTCAAGTTCGATCAGTGGTTGGCCTTTAAAGAAGGCTATGTGTCAGATACAGCAGAAACGGCAACCTATCCAGAGTTCTTCGATTACATGCTGATCAACAAACCAGCCGTCGCAGAATGGCTCTTATGGAATGCACAGTGATAGAGCACCTCTTCAAAGATTCTAACGGCGATTGGCTCAAGGAAAACAAGACCATCAATGGCGATGGATTCACTGTGACCTCCGATTTGGATCCATTCCTCCTAGAGATATATTTCAAGGTTGACGGACAATGTGTCGCTGCCATTGGTTATTATGATAGGCAGCCGATATATGTTATTGGCGATTATATTGCAGATAGCATAAAGCACTATGAAGTGACAAGGGAGCAGTTCATGGACTTCTTGTTCACCAATCATCAGAACATTGCGGAGTGGTTGCTATGGAATCTGGCGTGAACCAAGATCTCGAAGAGCTTTGGGATCTTAGATATGGATTTGAGGACCGTATAGGAGCGCTTTATGGTAAATCTCAACTAGGATCATACCATCTAGATCTGGAGCTTACAAAGGGCATGTCAATATTCAAGGTATATTCCGGACACTATAGACTGTACTATTTATCCTGGCGCAGAACTGGTGAGCGTTGGTTTGAGATAACTGGAAGAAAGTCTAATGCTTCTCATGCCGAGATTCTTGATGACATGAACCAGAATCACCCAGCACTTTTCGAGTGGATCCTATGGCACCCGATTTAACCAGAGAAGAACAGATAGCGGCGTTCCACGAGCTTTGGGATCTGCGCTATCAGATTCTTAACAATAACGACGCCAAAACTAAACGATCAAAGGTCACTCTGACGGATTCGCTATATCTAGATTTAGAGTGTTGTAGGTACGACGCTGTACTTTATCTAGTTAACCGAATGACAAGAGAATATGATGAAGAAGATATCATGATAATGCGAAGGATGAATACCGGAGCTGTATATTATAGGATCAATTCCGTGTTGTCCTCTTTCGAGGGGTTCATGGATTACGCCAAAGAGCACCACCCAGAGTTCTTCGAGTTCATCGTATTTAATGTTGGAGGCGGGATATGAACTATCTTCTTCGAACGGATCACTCGGGTTATTCTGATGTTCCGCTAAGCCTAGATCAGATCTCCGAGGCAATTATGATTGGCGACAATCTGATGTTCATCAATCCAGATGGTACGGAAACTCTGCTTGGCATTATCACGGGGAATACTTACGCCAAGATCGCTACAGATATCGCAGAGCACAACATCATCCATTATTCAAAGAACCCAGATCAGCGAACGATCGATGGGATCGCGGCGATCAGGGAATACATTGCCGGAGATTTACCAAGAAATGGATTGGGCACGACATTGAGACAAATGCAGTATGCTGTTAATAGGTTTAACATAATGGGCTCGATTGGAGCAGTCTCTGATTCGGACCCAGATCATATAGTTGCCGGCACAATGTATTCGCTGGTCTTTCCAAAGCATCCTCAATATGGAAACAACAGATTCCTCCAGCACCTTAACGATGATCCGATACTGCGACAAGTCGAAGCCACAAGGCAAGGTCAATACATCCTGGATTATCTGGCTAGCACGGAATACATTTTCTCCCTAGGATTAAAATGACCAATACCAAAGCCAAAAGGCTTGATTTCCTGCTCAGAGCAAAGCCAAAAGTGTCGGCCGATAGCACCGAGATGTTTGAGATAAGCGATAACTTTACTCTTTATATCATATCGAGGGTTAACTATTTCGATATCATATTCCGGTTTCACAACATAGAACTTGATTGTTGGATATATTTAAAACGCTCCACCAACGAAATAGTATGTCATGATACAAAGCATAGAGTTGGCAGAGGACACTTCATCTCAGATATCATGGACAAATATCCCGAGATATTCGAATGGGTTTTATGGCATCCAGAAATATTCGAACCACCTGAGGTTACCAGCGATGAATGACCTACAGAAGAATGAGATATCAATCACCATCCTGCTTGACTCAATCCAAAAGCTAATGCTTGCCATAGAGTCATCGGCCATCAAAGAGACAACCGGTGAGTTCCTTGATGAGATTCGACGGTGTAGTAGAAACATCAGCAGTTTCCCGTTTCATTGGGAGGTTAGTTCGATCTCTGATGCCAGAGATTATTACCATGGCATTCTTTGCGAGGACATCGCCGGCGGATTCAGGGTTTATAATTGGCATGATCATGGTGATGGCTCGAACTACATAATGTTTGACGATACCAAAAACCGCAATATCCTCGATAAGATCCTTTCTTTCTTCGGTCGAAAGACAATCAAGCCGCTAAACTTCGGCTCACATTATGGCAGGTTTCACGTTGCCGGCCATTACGTTGGACGCGAAGAGTTTGTCGATTATGTCAAAGATAATTACCCCGACATATTCCAGTGGGTTCTATTCAATCCGGAGATGATCTGATGGTAGCGCGTGTCACGTCATTCAAGGAAGGCAGCAATGAGACGATCACCATATGAGATATCTATCAGATAAAGATATTTAACTACTATACTAGTTACGGGCCGGCCGATTGGCACAACAAGATTATGATATTCCGGAAGATTAAAACTATCAACGGATATCTCGACAAACTCAGATTCTGGCTTTACCCAGAAAAGCAATACGAGCTGATCGATCTTCAGTTTAGTACTATAATGAAAGGCGATATTTCACATAATTCACAGTGGAGCAGGTCAAATCCATTAGACATCGCAGATAATGGCAATTATGACAGGATCAAGGTAATAAGGGAAGAGGCATTCGATCAGCTCAAGAATAATCATCCCGAGATCTTCGAGTGGATCTTATTTCATCTGGAGCTGTTTTGAATGATATTACCCTAGCCGATGGATACCTAGTGGGCTATTCAAAGTTCAAAACGGATAATGGAAACCTGACGCTAATATCGTTTCATCGAAATAATGAGCGTCTTAGATTCTGCTTTGCGAGTCGCGTTGGCCAAATGCCTTATGAAACCTGGATAACTTATTCGGATGCCTTCGGCGGTCCAAGAATAACCAAGGAATGGTTCGTTGACCGGTTAATGGAGCATCCTCCGCTGTTTGACTGGTTCCTTTGGAACCCTGAGATATTTGAGTGCAAAACATAGGGCCGAGGTATAAATGGAACACGGCGATCAAGCCGGATAGCACCAATGGGATTTAAATGTCGGATACATCAACTCTTCAGCCTTTATATGTTACACTTGTTACTGGCGCCGTGGATGGGGTTTCGCGGCTTGTCGTAACCGATCTTGATGGAAAGGAAGTCGGGATTCTAGGTGGGGTGGATAATGTGGCGTTTTCTGTTTGCGCCGCGTCGGAGTGCAGTATACTTAATCTGACGATCCGCCGGCCTATCGGCCTTATGGATCGCGGTTGCGCTGCCGAAGAATGAGCGGCATAAAATCCTTGCCAATTTCCCCATTGGCATGACATAAATTTCATGCCAATTTCCTAGTGGCCAGATATAGTGGGGTACGGAAGGCGAGGGTAACGCGGCGGGATTGAGCGGTGAATGGCACGGAACGTGCCGCGCTTAATGCCGTCGGGTTATTCGGGCTGGATGTGAACGACCCCTGATGGTGGAATTGGTGAGACACCGGAAACTTAAAATTTCCCGCTTCGGCATCCAGATTCGAGTTCTGGTCAGGGGACTCCTTAAACGTCGCCGGTAAACCGGCTAACCTCGCGATGGATAAATGGTAATCGCGGAATACAGTCAGTTAGCATAGCGGGATAATGCGCGAAATTTCTAATTTCGATGAGAGAGATTCGAATTCTCTACTGACTACCATTATTATTTGAAATCACAAATAGGAATAATGAAATCTATCGAAGATAGTGTCGGGCATTAGCTCAACGGTTAGAGTTCGGAGCTTCGCATTAAATATGAGCACTAGGCAAGAAATTGCCTTCGTGAATCGCGTCAAATTCGGTGAACCCTCTGTCGTAAGACGTGGCAACCCCGAGCTAACCGAAGGAAACTTCGGGAATGTGTAGAGACTAGACGGCGCGGGTCTTAGCGAGTTACGAAAGTAACGTCGAAGATCAAGGTATAGTCCAGACCACGAACAGAGTAATCTGGCGTCTAAAGACGAAGTGGGATATGATATCTCCGCGGTTTTCAGTTCAAATCTGAAATGCCCGACAGTATCTTCGGCAGGTTAAACGCCAACAGTTGAAATATACTGTTGGCGTTTAGTCCTATTTGCTATTCGTTTTGTTTGCTCATTATCTCTTTTGCTAACCTAGCCCAATAACCGCGAGGTGGCTTAGCGATACCGAGGCGCTTCATTCTCTTTTCAACAGCCTTATCGCTAACTCCGACTTGTTTTCCGATATCTCTGGTTGGTATTTTCCATGCCAATATCTCCAATTCATCATTGGTTGGCCAGTTACCGACTTCTTTAGCCGCCTTGCGCCCGGCACATTTTCTACAGTAGCCACCTTTATCATACACCAAACCAATACGGTCAACAGTAATACAGTTAGAATTTAGTATTGTTCTCGGCTGCTTTGTCGATGTTTTGTAGCCACTGTTATTTTCCTGCTGCTTCTTCTTCGTAACGGTATCGCGAACAGAGTTCCGATATTCCATATTGATGGCGGGACAGGCAATTAACTTTCCGTGAATTTCACGATGACAATTAGCACAAACCACGATACATTTGTCAAGTTCTTCGATCACTGTTGATATGGCTATATGCTGTGCTCCAGTTAATCCAAATTCTTTATCGCCATCATCTACGTGATGAAAATCCAGTGATCCATCATATTTGTTATAGCCACAGCATTGGCATTTCCCACCACAGTATTTAACCAACATTGCCTTGAATTCCCTTCTTCTAACGGCGGCACAGCATTTCTTACTACAGAACTTCTTGTTCTTGGCTCTAGCATCGGTATGGACCGCAACGACTTCATTGTCGCAATATTCAAATTCGCATTTCATTTTGACTTCCTTTTCGGTGGTTCGTTAATCTCGCCACTCTATACTATGAAAAGATAGTAGTAGG
>ERZ1292625.3311-Hain-H41-01um-R1-3311-length-13318-cov-4_pt2 | contig 11412 bp, 16 predicted proteins | sample MGYA00564400_ERZ1292625 | MGnify/ENA primary metagenome ERZ1292625 (study PRJEB36523, sample SAMEA6512639) | groundwater metagenome | collected 2019-01-08 | study: AquaDiva: Metagenomics assemblies of 32 groundwater samples
GACTGTCGCCGAGAAGAACAAGGTGTGTCTGTCTTTAGGCATTGAGGCCATCATGATACGCATGTCTTTAATGAAACCCATGTCTAACATGCGATCAGCTTCGTCTAAAACAACAGTGTTGAATCTAGATAAATTAATGAAGCGACGTTCCATTAAATCTTTAATACGTCCTGGTGTACCAATAATAAAGTTGTGCTGACGGCGAAGATTTGAGATTTGATACCCAATACTCGCACCACCGACGCAACAAACTGAAAACATTCTTAAGCCCAAAGCAAATCCGCGAAGTTCGTCATCAATTTGGATAGCGAGTTCACGAGTTGGCACGACAATTAAAACATTTTCTTTTGGGTTCAAAAGAACTTTGTTTATAAGTGGGATTAGAAATGCAGCTGTCTTACCAGTTCCAGTATTGGCGATGCCAACGATATCAGAACCACGCAAAATGTGTGGAATAGATTTATCCTGAATTGGAGTTGGTTGCGTGTAACCCTTCTTGATGATGTTTGCTTTAAGACGTGCGTCCACAGCAAAATCCTCGAACTTATGTTCGGGTGTAAAAACTTCTACTTCTTCAGTGATGACGGCTTTACTGACAAAGCGTGCTGGATCAATACGTTGACCCTGAAAGCCGCGACCACCACGTGTCGAACGTCCCATCGGACGACGAGAACCAAAACTGCTAGGACGTCTAGACATAGACGAACGATTAAAACTTCTAATAGCCATGATTTTTTAAGAGCCGTGAGTTAGGCCCTGATTAACTCACGTGAGATGTAGGAGGAGACTTGCTGCTCGTAGATACCACTTGAGATTATTAACTTATACCTTAATTATATCAAAAATATTTAAATAAGTCAAATTTGGCATTATGGACCTGTTTATGACCCAAATATAGACTTTGTGACAAACAACAATAAGTCCTTGCCGGCGAATATATATATGGCGCAGGAGATACTTTCACCGATAAAAATACCCAACAGAAACTTCTTAATATTGATTTCTAGAGTGCCACAGACATAGCACATCACATCTGTGGGAGTGAATGGAAAAAAACTCCAACCAATCACAATCGGCAACTCATTTTTTTTAAGAACATTAGTGAGTTTATTAATTGCTTTTGAATGTTTATTTTTAAAATACTCATCTACATTTAAATACTCCGCCAAATTATAAATATACATCGAGGACACCATAACTCCAATCATGGTTAAAATATAGGCTGGCCAAGCAGGCAAAAATACCAAGCCTAACAAAATAAGATAAGTGACTGGGATGAAAAATGCTCCGCGAATGCATCCAAGGACCAAATAAATCAAGCCTCGCCAGAATAGTGGTAAATCTGAAATTCTATCAGACTGTCGCGTTATTAAGTCATTCTGAAAAATATAAAAATAAAGGGCCCCGACAATTACGGCCACCCAGACCCAAAATATGACAATCTTCCTGTCGATTTTCATTACCTACTTATTCTAGCATAAAAGCATCCCGACAAACCGGGATGCTTTTACTGGCTAAAAAGCGTGTCTGATGATACTAAATCAAGAAGAGCGTATTTGTTTATTTCCCAGTCACTCTTTAAGTAAGTGGTCAGTTCAACAGTAATAGATGGGTGGCCTTTGGTGTCTGTAAACCAGCGAGTAGCCGTGCCGAAGTAATTCCATTCATTATAATAGTCGTAGCCTGTTTTCTTTGCATACCACTTGGCCAAGGCCATTGAATCTTGACCTGATTCAGGAGACACCAATGCACCTCGAGCATGAAAAGCAATCATCGCTGAAGGATAATAATCTTCAACTACTTTTTTTAAGACTCGGCTTTCAACTTCTGAAAAAGGTTCTGGACCCGCATAGTACCCCTCCGAATTATATTTTTTCCAATCTGCTGTTTCAAAATTTATATTAAGATTTACTCTGTTGGCGTTTAGTTTGTCTGTTCTGTCATAATACCCATCCGGATTTGCCATCGGGATAATTATTACTTTCTTCTTCTCAGAAATGATGCTTGGGTCAGCTTTAATTGTTTCTATTAATTTGTTGAGCAACTCAGTACTCCCCATTTCATTGCCGTGAATAGAACCAAACAACAATACTGTATTCGTACCTGAACCTATCACATAGCCTTCGATGGGTTTACCTTTAGTTGAATAGCCGAAAATTTTATTTTCTATTTTTTGAGGATCAGCTTTTTCAGTATCAACTGCTAGTGAGGTTATTTGAGCAACGATAGCGTCTTGGACTAATTCAGTTGAACCAATAATAAAATGAGGCCCCACAGAAGCAAGGGCTACGAGGACCGCAAATACTAAATATGTTTTATAGCTTTTTATCAAAATGTTTTAGCTAGTCTATATAGTATAAACGAGTAGAAAACTAGATTATTACAATTATACCATTAATATAAGATGAAGCCCGCTGGGAGCAAGGCTCCATCGCGGGCAATTACTGACTACGTTGCCGTCTCACAGCTCGGTGTTCTGGGTTGAGATCAACATCCCCTCGCTCACGACCTCGGTCGCCCAGTGACTGAAAAAGGGCAGCGCGGAATAGTCGGTGGTCTGGTGGGACCATTCCCAAGCTCGTCATCTTGACCCAATCCGCATCTTTTTCGGCAGAATGACCAAAACTTACGCCATTGACCTTGAGACACGGTTTTGGCGTAGGAGCGGGCGTGGCTAGTAACAGTTTGACAACTCTCATCGGCAAGAAGCGCCGAATGAAGCCTTGGCAAACAATCATGGCTACAGCGTTGGACACCCACAACTCGACCTTGCCCGAATAAACTTCTTCGAGTTTGGTCAAGACGTCGAGTGGCAACTGGCCTTCTTTGGCGGTCTTCATGAAATCCAGAAGAGTTCCGTCGATATTTCGTGGTGTGGAGTTGAGCTGAGACTGAATAGCTTGGGCAAAGGCATTAACCATTCCAGTATCACGCAGGAGTGTCATGAGCTCGGCTTCCTGCGCCGTAGCGAGGCTTGTGCTCGCTTTGGGCTTACCAAGGCCCTTCTTGATGACGTTGACCTTGATAACCTTAACTTCACACACCATCTGAAGTGTAATCCCGCAGTGGGTGCAAGGAACCTCTCTGGTCCTTTGCCCGCGACTTTTTGGTCGATTGGATTGACCGAGAACCACAAGGTGTTCGTGATTCACCGAGATTACAATTCTCGACGTGTATTGAACTGTTTTGTTACATTCGGGGCATTCAACATCCCCGAGCGCTAGCTCTTCACGCATTAAGTCTCCGATCCGATGGGAAGATTCCCAGACCAACATTCTGCCACGAAACTAGAGCAAAGTCAATCTTGTTTAGGTCCCCATTGCCAACGAGGTTTCTCGCCAGTTTTATAAACAATTCTAATAAAGGTGACTGTTAGCAACACAATTGGAAAAATGAAAGTGAATACAACCTCCCGTAAAGGAGAACCATCATCAATAGTAAGAGCGAACAGGAGTATAAGTACAATGTATCCAACTGTGAGCATCCAACCCTGCCACGTGGCTGGCGTCCATCCCCAACCATATGTCTTTCTTTTAAACCAAAGTTTTTGAGGTTTGTTCATTTTAATCCATTAATAACATCACTCGAACTTGCAACCCAGCCTAATATTCCGCCTTGGGCTTTAATTATATCTAAAGAAGCTTTGTGTCTATTCTCATCATAGGATGCTACGGCATCACTAACTACAATCATATTAAATCCTCTATCATTGCCCGAACTTATTGTTGCTGAGCAACAAATATCTGTGGTAACCCCAACCATAAATATGTTTACCATTTTATTTACATGAAGAATTTCCTCGAGATTAGTTTTATAAAATGCGTTCTTGCCAGGCTTATCGATAACTATTTCACTCTCAAGCGGAGCCATGTCATCAATAATAGAATGCCCTTTCTCACCACGAATCAAAATGCGTCCCATGGGACCCATGTCTCCAATGCGATGGCCTTCAGGCCATCGTTCTAATTTAGTTTTGGGGCAATCACTCAAGTCAGACAAATGCCCCTCTCTAGTATGCAAGACTAGCATCCCAAGCTCTCTCGCTCTCGCAAGAACTGTCTGAGCGGGCACTATGGCTCTTTGTAATACTTCTGGGTCATTTCCTAAAAATTCGCCGTATCCACCCTTACACATAAAATCGTTCTGCATATCAATCACTAATAGAGCTGTCTCGTTTGTATTAATTTCAATGGGTTTTGGTTCGGCATTTATTAACACAGTTTTCATATTAAACAGTTATTTGATGCTCCTCAACTTCAACTCCATTCAATGAATCAAAGGGCTTAATCCCTTCGCCGATGCTTACTGCTAGCCTATGCAAAATAATCTTATTAACTAAGCCTTTGCTTAATAAGTAATTATTAAGGGTTGGTCCACTAGTTACTAAAACGTTTGGACTAATATTTACAACTTCCTCTGGCGAATGTGAGATGGTGTAGCCTTCTTTAACCTTAAAATCTTTATTGTTAGTTAATACTAATTTTTTGATTGTTAAGTTTTCAAATGAATCAATTAGCTCTTGGTCATATCCCTGAATTGCTTCATAAGTCTTTCTGCCCATCACAATTGCATCATAACCATTACAAACATCAAGAAAGCCTGGCCACAAATCATCTGAAATAAAATCCTCGCTCCCATCTTCGCGAGCGATAAACCCATCAGCCGAAACTACGTTAAATAAAGTTATCATTATTTAAAGTCGGTAACTTTAACCACTTTGCCGTTTTTGTCGTAGGTAGTCCATTTGCCAGCTTGTTTTCCGTTCTTAAAAGAACCAGCTCGCATTTTGGTCCCACCCTTTCTAAACCAAACCCACTTGCCAGTCATCTTGTCGCCAGTCATAAAACCCTTAGCCCAGACCGTGCCATCTTTGTGATATAGGGTATGTGCTTTTTTAGTTAGGATTGGCATATTTTTGAGGTTATTTAAGACAGCCTCTATTATAAAGGTTTGAATTAATATTTCTAGAGAGCCTAATTTTTCTAATTTATTCTACGACGAGAGTACCCTTCATGCCCAGCTGACGATGATTTCCAATAGAGCAGTAGTATTCAAAAGTACCGGTCTTGCTGGCCACAAATTGAATGGTCTTTTCTTGTCCGGCTGGTACTGTGCCCGTAGCAGCACCGAACTCGTCTAGCTTCCAGTCATGAGTACCAGCGGTGTTCTTGAAGATAATTTTAACAGTATCTCCTTTTTTAACTTTTATTTGTGCTGGCGTAAAAGTATACGGAGCACCAAGAACTGTAAATGTTTTAACGCTCACCACAGATCCTGTTGGAGATGCGCTTGATGAAGCTGAAACTGTAGGCGAAGGGCTGGCTGACATAGTTGGAGTTGGAGACGCATAGTCATCCACAACCTCATCCCCCTTACCCCATATTAAGTAGGCCCCTCCTACTAGCACTGCCAACACAATAACTGACCATACGACCGCACTGCCTGACTGGTTATGTAGGTTTTTCATATATTTTTATTAGGCTTCTTTAACATTAAGTTATCATGAAGATACGATTTATTCCACCATAGTTTATATTTTCTCTGCTTTTATAATTGCTTCCAAGCGTTCACGAAATATGGTTTCAATGTTTGTGAAACCTAATTCATTTAGAATTTCTATTTGCTCTTTTTCTGTAATTTTTATTTCATCATCTTCGAGATAATGCTTCGTCCATTTTTCTTTTAAGTCTGAGCGGCCCAATCCATCAAAAAAATTAAAATCTTCTATCTGCTCACTCAGATCAGCAACATGAGCATCTCCTTCTCTGGCATATTTATCAGCATTTACAAAAATTCCATCTTTTTTGATAACTCTGGAAATTTCAACAAACAATTCATTGCGGTAATCAGGAGGAAGATTATGTATAGTATAAGCCGAGGCAAATCCATCGACTGACTCTGAATCCATTCCTTTTAATGCAGACAAAATATCATTTTCAACAAAATCTACTCTATCCTTAAAATCCTTTAGAGATCCTCTAGCCACAGCAAGCATCTTCGGCTCGTTCTCTACAGAAATAATATGGGTATTTTCCAGTGAGTTTAGAAGAACTAAGGTTGTAAGGCCAGTACCTGTTCCTGCCTCAACAAGAGTTATTCTGCCTTCTCGATTCGAGAAATAACTAGAGAGGAAATCTCCAACTTTCTTTTGAAAATCATCATGCCAAGGCACCGCCTTCTTAAAAAGATTATAGTCTTCTCCACCAATCTCAGGAAAACGCTTTAACAGGTCCAGATTATCCATATTTATAGCTTAATGCGGAAGAAAATTTGGGGACCCCACTTAGAATCCTGGGGCTTGCTTTGAATTATTCGGCCTTGATAGAATTTCTGAATATTTTCTGCGTAGTTATTAGCTAGTAAGGCGCTTCGCTCCATATATTTATAGCCTGCCTTTTTTAATTCTTCTTCTAGTAAAGCCATCATTGAACCGAGTAAGTGTTGGCCACGATATTCTTTCTTGATTATGGTATCCCACATACATGCAGTCTCATCATCAACATCCGCGAAGATGGGCTCGGCGTCTTTTGGTGTCCGAGCATAAGTAAAGCCAATCACCTCATCTGTATCTGACTTGAGAATTATAATGAAATTATTTTTATTTAAAAAATCTTCTTTAAGTTGTTCAGCTGTAAAACCATGCTCACCAAAAGCTTCCTCTTCCATCGCAACAATACCGTCTTTTATCTTCTCCCAAGAGTCTGGGTCTGATTGGAAAATTTCAGGAGTGGGCATGTTGAAACTTTTTACATGCCTAACAATTTGTAGACCAACATGGCAGGCCATACTAGTGCCTTAAGAATGCCGATTAACCATAAATATACCGAAGAGGTCCCCTGAAGATAGTAGACTAGTGCTCCCACTACTCCCAACCCGTACACTACATCTGAAGAGTTTCTGTTCATAAAATTATTTTAGTTACCGATACTGCATTGTTTAGCGACTCCAAATATTGGGTCACCAAAAATGCTGTTTGAGCACGACACAGAATTGGTGAGTGTTCGGTAATAAAACACATTATTAGCACCGTAACGCACGGTTCGTGTCCCCGAGAATGAACATAACTGATTTTCAGCAGAACAGTAGGACCAGCCTGTTGAGTTTGCGACTACCTGATCAATGTTGACCGTAAGAGCAGAGCAATTTGTAGACGAGGCGCAGACAGTAACCACTGCGATACTGCGCGCTAAACCAGTAACCGTAATGGTGCTTCCACTCACATTCACTTGAAGACTATTTACATTTGAATTATAAGCATTGTAGTAGCCTGTGCCCCCTCCTCCAGAAATTGAGATACTCATACTTTGGCCGATTGCTAGTGTTGGATTAGTATTACTAAAAGTTATTGGTGTTATTTGAAATGTATCGCCATACCCCACAGTTACAGTAAGCACCGCACACTGGTTATTATTCTGGCAGACCGTAATTGAACTGGAACCAGAGTTAATTCCAGAAACGTACAGGGTACTACCGGTAATATAGGCGGTGGCTACGTTTGAATTTGTATTATTAGAAACATAATAGTTGCCGTTGCCATTAATAGTAATGGTTCCGGTTCCTCCTCTGTTAATCGATAAGCTATTTTGACTTAACGAGAGCTGGTTATTCCAATAGTTAGTAGTCCCAACTGTTACGTAAACTGTTGAACAGCCACTATTTAATCCTCCTGAAGAGCAAACGTTGATTGAACCAGAGCCACTCACCAAGCCATAAATCTGAAGCGCATTACCAATAAGCACCGGTTGGAAAATATTCATAGCATTTGGGTATATGGTATATGGCGTGGTTCCTCCTGAAATTGTTATGTTTGCCGACTGACCAACTGTGACTGAGACATTAGTTTGGCTGAGAGAAAGCGTGCCCGTGTTGGGATAATAATTATAGTTATAGTAAGAGGGCCAAACTACGTTTGGAGAGATTTGATTATTGACCATGACATAGACTGAACTACCCGCAACAACTCCATATGTAGAGCCCGTCAATGTGGTGGAAAAGTATCCGTTGGAATTCAAGGTTCCTAGATATTGAGATTGTAATCCAGAGTATTGATTCTGGTAATAAAGAACAGCGCTCGAATAAGGGTCTCCACTAACGGAGATGAGGACTGAACCACCGGCTCCCGATAAGGAAGCAGATGGGGTCGGTGTCATCGCGTGAGCAACAGATCCACTCAACACCATTGTCAGCACGCCAATCGTTACACCTATTTGTAGAAGTGTTTTCATAAGGAGAAAATACCACTTAGCAATATCCTGTCAACTGATTTTATGTTTGTATGCTGATTGCTCGGCTAGATGTTGGAACTTATCTACCACATATTACAACTTAAAGATTTTTTGATTATCAATATTTTTTCTTTCTTCTAGGCTTTGGTCTTTAACTAATGGTAAAACTAGCTCTTCCAGCACACCTTCAAATCTATAATCCTCAATAAAGTACTTTCCAGCTTCTTCTTTCATGTGGCCGTCCAAATTAACTGCAATTGTAATGTGGGGCTTAAAATTTATCTCGTATTCTTTCGTGACATTGTCCACGAATAAGTCCCAATCTTTTAATGCTGATTTTAGCTCTTTTTGAAAATTGCCGATAAAACTACCCTCTCTAGTATTAAGCATGAAAATATACTTTGAATCTGACCCCTTATCAATTATCAACTTATCAAAAGATATTTTCTTATCATCTTCTCTAATATCAAATACTCTCAACACCTCTTCCACCCTAGCCTGCAAATCACTTATCTGTTCTTCTTTAATATAACGAGGTTGGATAAGAGTAATGTGCAAATCCACTGGCTCAAAATATTTTTCAACAAATCCATCAAACCATTTTGGCTTTTCTGTAAGTTTGATTTTTATATAAAGTGCAAATATCTTCATAGCTTATTGGCTTGGTTTTTCACATATCCAAATCATCGAACAGGGCACGCTCTTTGCTTTATAGATTGTATAATATGATTTGCTCAAGTCTTTCTTAATAATTGGTTCAGGTTCTAGATACCCCACTATGTTAAAACCGGCATCTTTTATTAGTCTAAACCATGTAGCCGTCTTGCGATATCTAATATAAACAGGAGCTCCGCCTTTCCAATTCTTTAAAAAAATCTCATGCTCATCATGATAGGAGTGCCGAACCACTAACTTATCTTTTTGGTCTTCTATGTCAGTAAAGAACGTATGGTCCCAACTCCAAATAAACTTACCACCTGGCTTGAGATATGAGTAGACATTCTGTAACGATTTCTTTGGATCTACAGTCCAGCCGAAAGCATAGATAGAAAATACTGTATCAACTAGGGGTATCTTCAGTTTTTTCTCCATATTTGTTTCAAATAACTCAACCTTTCTAGATTCTACAGCTTTCTTATTGAGTTTAGTGGCAAAATCAAATTGAGTTTTTGAAATATCTAAGCCATAGACTTTTTTGGCATTTTTCTTTATTAGATACTGGATAGAGTGTCCACTCCCAAATCCAATCTCTAGGAATATCTTGCCTTTAACTGGACCGATGATGTCAGTATTCTTTCCAATTCCAAAAGGCCCCCAGACGGGCAGAGCAGAATGAGAAAAGAAGTGGTCTGCGACCTTGTTCCACGCATCTCTATTTACTTTGAGTTTATTCATTTAATATACGCCCAGTTAAATTAGCACCTACTATACTAGACAGTTACGTGAAATGCGTAGGCTAAATGCCCCACATCCTCTCCATTTTTATATAATTCATAAGCTTGTTCTGCACTTATTTTAGTATTGCTTAGCAAGGAACGTATTTCTTCCTCTGATTTATCTACAATATCAGGAGCCTCCACATTCCAAGTGTTACTAAGTAGGTCTGTTGCCCGCCCATAATCATAGAAGGCAAAGGTGACGCCATTTCCTTTTTCTATTTTTGCATACTGTTGAAGAAATTCAGGGTCGCTCTGTTTCATAAATGATGTAAATAGTCTTCTGTACTTTACACCCGCTCTAGAAAACAATTCTTCAATAGCTTCAGTCGGTATTCTTCCGCCTATCAATGTAACAAGACTACCGCCTTCCTTTAATTTTTCCTTGGCGGAGATTATAAACCCTAGTTGCGAAAGCAGGGAGTATTTATCAAGAATATCATCATCTCCATTTTTCAAAGATATATAGTATTCTCTGGCTGTCAGAGTCGTAGTGGAACGCTCTGCTCCTATTTCACTTGCTTCTACCATAACCAGAGGAAGGTTCCCATAGATAAAATCTACCTTCTCTGAAACTGGGTAGCAATCACGACCAGAGACATACTCAATCTGTGTATGAAGTTCTGGAATATTTTTCTCTATGTTCTCCTTAACTAGAGGGAGAATGTCAGGCAAAATATCCGTTACAAATAACTTCTTAAGGTTTGGAAAAAGTTTTATTAGAGCTATGGCGTCAATACCATTAGCTGATCCTATAATAGCTGCAGATGAATATTGAGAGTATTTATCAGATAATTCCTTGAACGACTTTAAACCCAAGTAAAGCCAATCATCTTTTGGATTTTCCTCCAGACCAGACATGTCGGGATTAACCATAATACTACCCAAATGGTCTATGCCACTAACGCTCATTAGTTTTGATATATCAATATTTTTCATACTAAAATTATATCGAGTCTGCGTGCTAGCTGTTTGGTACGACGTTGGAACTATCTTACAGGCTTTTGGCAATAAGACCTATAACCAAAATTCCACCAAAATTAAAGATTAATGAAATAGGGATGAACCATGACATTCTTAATCGGGAAAAACCCATAATGCCGATGCCCAATTCGTCTGGAAAGGGCGAAGCGATAATAAGCCCGCCAATGAGGAATGTGAACCATCGGAAATATTTCATTTTGAGCAGGACCTTGAATCTCTTGCCAATCCCCCGATGTTGCACCAATTCCATCAAATGTACTGATAATCTTTCTCGGACAAACCGAAAGATGATGAGGTCCCCGATAACGGCTCCCATCGCTCCGAAGATGGCCACTAAAACGACCGAGTTTGATTGGGCGATTTCGCCCAAGGTCACGATGGCGGGCGCAGCGGTAAACACTGAGGTAAAGAACATGCCAGCAATGAAACTGCCCAGCATCTCGAGTTCTTTGGTAGAAGTCAGTATTCTCCCGAGAACATCTGTTCGAACCAAAACCACAGCCAGAGCAATGCTCATCACGACAATGCTGATATCTTTGAGTAGAAAATTATTTTTATTAGTATTCATAGTTGACTACTACACGCCGGCTGTTTGGTTTGATGTTGGAACGGCTAGACTATTGTAAATAACCAAGCCCTTTCAACAACTTAACGGATGGTGGCACTAAGTCGTAATCCTGAAGTTTATCTTTAGGAACCCAATCAACTTTCTCTAAGCCTTTTGGGACCTTGGGTTCGCCACACAAATACCGACATTTCATGTTTAT
>ERZ1292625.3969-Hain-H41-01um-R1-3969-length-11409-cov-12_pt1 | contig 11409 bp, 11 predicted proteins | sample MGYA00564400_ERZ1292625 | MGnify/ENA primary metagenome ERZ1292625 (study PRJEB36523, sample SAMEA6512639) | groundwater metagenome | collected 2019-01-08 | study: AquaDiva: Metagenomics assemblies of 32 groundwater samples
AAAAAGCAGACAGCGTGATACAGGCATACGAGCAGAAATTAAAAGATCATACCGAATATATCAAAAAATACGGCACCGATATGGATGAAGTAAAAAATTGGGAATGGTCCCGTTAGAAATGGAAAAGAAATATTTAGTTGTTAATTTGGGAAGCGCGTCAAAGAAGTACGCACTCTATGAGGGCGATACAGAGCTTTTTTTCGCGCATTACGAAAAAGAGGGAAATGATGTTGTTGTCACCGAAGGGAAGAACGGCGCGCGGATCAGGAGCGTGATCGCGCCGCACGATTATGAGGCAAGCGTGAAGCGGCTCGTTGATCTTCTTATTGCATCCGGGTGCATTACCGCGCTCAACAATATCAGCGCAGTGGGCTTTCGCGTTGTCGCATCGGGGGAGTATTTCAACGCGACAAAGCGCATTGATGACGAGTATCGCGCAAAACTCGCAGAGGAATATGAGATCGCGCCGTTGCACGTTGCGGCGGTTTCCAAAGGCATGGAAGAAATATGTGCGCAGTTTCTCGAAACGCCGCTTGTCGCGGTGTCAGACAGCGCGTTTCATGCGGAGCTTCCCGATTATGCGCGGACATACGCACTGCCGGTGAAAGACTCAAAAAAGCTTTCATTGTATCGGTACGGGTATCACGGCATATCCATACGCTCGGTGCTTTATACGATAAAAGATTTAGCGGGTACGGCGCCTTCACGGGTCATTGTGTGCCATCTGGGCGGCGGCGCGAGCGTGACGGCGGTCAAAGACGGCATAAGCGTTGATACATCCATGGGGTTCACGCCGCTCGAGGGGCTCGTGATGGCGACGCGATCGGGGGATATCGATAGCGGCGCATTGATCTATCTTGCCCGAAAGCTCGGGCTGTCTTTGGAAGCGCTTGATGAATACTTAAATCACCAGTGCGGCTTGCTTGGGTTATCGGGAGGAAAAGAGAGCGGCGTCAGAGAACTTCTCGAGCTTGAAAAAGCGGGCGATGAAAACGCGAAGCTCGCGCTTGCGGTATTTGTATATCGCATCAAAAAATATATCGGCGCGTACACGGCGGTCCTTGGCGGGTTGGATATGCTCGTATTTACCGCCACGATCGGCGAGCGTTCAAGTATCATTCGCGCGCGCGTATGCGACGGGCTTGAGTGTTTCGGCGTAAAAATTGATGAACTGAAAAATAATCTTATTATTGGCGATGCGTCAGACTTTATAGACGACGGAAAACTTTCATCACGAGTAGCGGTCATCAAAACCAATGAGATGGGCCAAATCCTTGCAGATATGACGGAGTTTCTCGGGAGGTAAAATTGGCAAGTATATTTTTATATGACAAAAACCCCCTACTACGGCAGAGGGTTTTTGTGTAGACGCTATTTCTATCGGGAAAAAGAAGAAGCGCCGTACCCGAGGGTCGTGCGCTTCATATAGGGAGGGTCGAAAAATCCGACCCGATATTTGTGTGATGGTTAATACCATCAAAGAACTATATGAAACTAATGTCTCATATGACTCAAGTATAGCAAATTTAAAAACACCGTCAACAAGCGATCTGTGGATAACTTTTACCACAGCCCCGTTTGGGCTTGACAGGATTTGTATGGTGTGCTAATATGTTGCCCATCATGAAGAAACTCCGTAGTCGCGGAGTTTTTGGTTAGAAAATAACTATACAGATATGATCATCGCATTTTTAGCATTAGTGGGGGCATTTTTACAGCCGGGAACTCCTGTGTTTGCCATTGCTCCTGCGCAGGCAGAGATAGTTATAGCGGAAGAGAAGAGAGGGATAGAAGAGCTTGAGAAAAACGAACGCGTTGCCCGGACAATGAAGGATATCACGATGACCGCGTATTCAAGTACGCCCGATCAGACCGATGATTCGCCATTTACCATGGCAAATGGGAGGAGAGTGCATGACGGGGCGGTGGCGGCAAACTTCTTGCCTTTTGGCGCGAAGGTGAGATTTCCCGAGTTGTACGGCGACAAAGTGTTTACCGTGGAAGACAGGATGAACAAACGATTCAATAACCGGATGGATATCTGGATGGAAACACGGGGAGAGGCGATCAATTTCGGTGTCCGTAAAACCACGGTAGAGATCCTGGAGGAAGGAGCGTAACGATATATTCTTAATAATAACAAAGACCGCCGCGTTAAACGCGGCGGTCTTTGTTTGTATGCTTTTTTACTTTATAGGATGTGTGTGCAGGTGTTGTTTTTAGTACAACCGTAAAGGTGTATAATAAGAAGACAATACTAATACAAACATATATGAAAAAACTTGTTTTTGTCGCATGCGCGGCGATGATTGCCGTCATGGCGCATGCTTCCTTTGTTGCGGCGCAGGGAAACGGAGACGGGATAATGACGCTTTCACCTGCGGATTTTGGTATTTCAAGGCCGGGCATTTTGCCAACGAGTAACTTGTATTTCTTTAAGGAATTACAACGAAGCATTCAACGCGCGTTTGCGTTCGGCGCGGAAAGCGAGGCAAAGCTCGAAATGAAGTTTGCGAACGAAAAGGCGGCGGAGATCCTGAAGTTGAAAGAATTGGGCGTATGGGAAGGGAGAGTGATAGAACGCGCATTGGAAGGATATGCAAAGGCGCAGGAAAGGGTAAGCAAAGAACTTGAAAAGGTGAAGCACGGTAAAGAAAGCGCATCGCGGAAAGATGTTTTAGAACGCGCGGAGGAACAAGGCGAAAAACACAGTAAATTTTTGCGGGAACTTGCAGGGACGATGAAAGATAATGAAAAAGCACAAGAAAGTATTTTGCGGGCGGAGAAGGTGGTAAAAGGCGCTACGGAGGAAATGCTTGAAAAAGCGGCAGAGGAGATCAGGCGCGCACAGGAACTCATTGAAGAGGTTGAGATGCTTTTAGTGGAGGAAGAGATCGCGGCGTGGGAACAAGCATGCTTGGGAAATGTTGCTATCGGGTGCTTTGCACCTGAAATTTCCGAATGCCGTGACGGGAAATGGGTGTGCGTAGGGCCCGCGCAGGCGCAACAAGTTTCAGAGGGCGGGCTGGGGTTAGAGCAGTCCGGGCACCTTCTTGCACAGGCACGGGAGCATGTGAGTCGTGCGATGGATGCATTTGATGAAGAAAAATATGGAGAAGCATACGGGCAGGCGCGCGCGGCGGTAGCTACGGCGACAAACGCAAAACGGATGACAGAAGAACAAGAAGGATCGGATGAGTTGGAAGAAGAGAATGAAAAGAAAAATGAGGAGAGCGAGAGAAGCGGGGAAACAAGAAGAGACGGCTGTATCTGCGCAGAGGTGTATAGTCCGGTGTGCGGGAAGGATAGTAAAACGTACGGCAACGCGTGCGAAGCAACATGCGCGGACGAGGATATAGTATACGCAGGTGAGTGCACAGCGAATGCCGTTTCACGAAGCGAAGAAAAAATGGAGAAAAAGACCGTAGAGATAGAAAATTTCATTTTTTCTCCCAAGGAAATGACCGTGAAAAAAGGGACCACGATCACCTGGGTGAATAAAGATACCGCGCCCCATCAAATCGCATCGAATCCGCATCCGCTACACACGTCGTTGCCGGAACTCTCATCGGGCGTGCTAGCGCAGGGTCAATCGTACAGTTTTACGTTCCAAAAAGTCGGAACAGTGGGGTATCATTGCAACTTGCATCCTTCCATGCAGGGAAAAATAACGGTTATTGAGTAGGGTAGAGAACATATAAAACATCGCCGCCGCGTTTTACGAAACGGCGGTGTTTGGTATAATAGATATATGAACTGGAAAGGAATACTCACATCGCTCGTGGCATTTGTGTTGGGCGCGGCAGTGTTTGCGCTTGTCGTGTTTTACGCGCTTGATGCGTTGCGCATTGCGCGCGGATTGAAGCCGGTAATGCTGAAAGCGCCGCGAGATATTGCAGAAATTCTTTTGCCTTTGGGGGAGAAGCCGGGGGAAAGAAAAAATGAAGGAGAAAACAGGACGGATATGCCTTTGAAGCTTCCGGAAGGTTTTTCTATCTCTATTTTTGCAAAAGATCTGAAAGCGCCGCGCGTGATGATGTGGGGGCCTGACGGCAACCTATGGACGAGCATTCCTTCACAAGGAAAAGTGGTGGCGCTCAAAGACGCAGATGGCGACGGCTTTGCGGAAGATATCGTGACGGTGCTTGATGGGCTCAACCGGCCGCACGGGATGGCGTCGCGGTGCGCCGGGGCACGATGTACCATATATATCGCCGAATCCCATCAGGTGGCGGCGTACGAGTATGAACAGGGCGTATTGCTTAAAAGCAAAAAGAAAGTTGTCGATCTCCCCGACGGCGGGCGGCATTTTACGCGCACGCTTATGTTTATGCCGTACCCCGACGAAAACATACTGCTTATTTCTGTTGGCTCATCATGCGATGTGTGCGTAGAAAAGGACGAACGGCGGGCAAAGATCTTTGCGCTTGATATAACAACAGGCGAGGTGAAAGAGTTTGCAAAAGGTTTGCGTAATTCCGTGTTTATGGCGATCCATCCGGTGAACGGGAAGATATGGGCGACGGAAATGGGGCGCGATATGCTGGGCGATGATCTGCCGCCCGATGAGATAAATATCATTGAGGAAGGAAAAAATTACGGGTGGCCGATATGTTACGGCAAGAACGTGCATGATACTGCGTTCGACAAAAATACGTATATCCGCAATCCGTGCATGGAGCCGTTTGAAACGCAAAGCTATATCGATATTCCCGCGCATTCCGCGCCTTTGGGGCTTGCATTCTTCCCTGAAGAGGGGTGGCCGGAAGAATATTGGCATAATGTGCTGGTGGCATATCACGGGTCATGGAATAAAAGCGAGCCGACAGGGTATAAGCTCGTGCGGTATATGCTTGATGCGCAGGGGAACTATCTTGGCGAAGAAGATTTCATTTCCGGCTGGTTACAAAAAGACGGCACGGCGCTCGGAAGGCCGGTGGACGTGCTCGTTCAGCCGGGCGGGGTGCTTTTTGTGTCTGATGACAAGGCGGGCGTTATTTACCGCATTGCGCGCGAAACGAACAAAGATGCCGTTATGGAGCACATCCAGTCAAAGGCAGATCTTATCCGCGTTGTCATGCTCGGGCCCGGAGAAGAAATAAAAAGTCCATTTGTCGTGAAGGGGGAGGCGCGGGGGTACTGGTTTTTTGAGGCGTCGTTTCCCGTGAAACTGTTTGACGGCAATGGAAGGGAGATCGCGGCGGGCATCGCACAGGCGGAACCGCCAGCCGGCGGAGAATGGATGACGACCGAGTTTGTGCCGTTTTCCGCGCCGCTGACCTTCGCAAAACCCTCAACGAAGGAAGGAATGCTTGTGTTTAAAAAAGACAACCCATCCGGTCTGCCGGAATACGCGGACGCGCTTCGGATCCCGGTGTTATTTTCTTACTAAAGAGAAGAGGTTTTTGTGTTGACTTATCGGCTTTTTTGTTTTAACGTGTCTATGAAAATTTTTGCCCATTAAAAATTAAAAAATATAGCAAGGAGGGAGCGTATGAAAACGACGGATATATTTGGCACGAACGACGCAGGAGAAGAGAAGAAAGAAAAAAAGAAAGTTTGCGTGGGAGATGGTGTTGTGAATATGTATTTTCAAGGGGTGAGAGAATTCAAGTTGTTGACCGCAGACGAAGAAAAAGAGCTTAGTCGAAAAGCAAAAAAGGGGGACATGCAAGCACAGGAAGCTTTTATCACGGCAAACCTCCGTCTCGTGATCAGTATCGCGAAAAAGTATTACCGTAACGTAGTGCATCTGGAAATGAGCGACCTCATCCAGGCGGGAAATGAGGGGCTTATCAAAGCGGTACGAGGTTTTGATCCCGATCACGGGGGCAGATTTTCTACGTATGCAACGCACTGGATCCACCAGGCGCTTCTTTGCGAGGTGGGGAGTTGTGAATACACCATCCGGAACCCGATGCATGTTATCGGAAAGTTACAGCGGTATAATAGAGCTGTGCGCCGGCTGACGCACAGGATCGGCAGAGAGCCTGATATTTCTGAGATCGCGGCAGAGGTGTGTGAAAGCGAAGAATGGATACATAAGAAGAGAGAGATATTCAAAAAATACGTTTCATTCGATGAGCCGGTTCTGGACGGGGACAGGACGCTCGGTGATTGCATCGCGGGAAGCGATGGCACCGAAGCTGAGGCATTGATATTTCGATCAGAATGTAAAGAGAAATTCGCCGAGATATTCGATAGTTCTCCGCTCAGCGATGTGCAGAAGGAGGTCTTGCGCCTGCGCTACGGCATCAATGGCAATAATGGCGAGGGACTCACGCATGAAAAGATCAGCCTACGTTTTGGCGTTACTCGTGAACGCATCCGCCAGATTGAGGCAAAGGCGCTCAGAAAACTCGAGAAGTATCTCAAGCGCTTCGATGAATTTTTATAGGGTCTCCAAGGAAAGGGAGTCGTTAGCACACGGCTCCCTTTTTTATTTTTTTAGGCATATACTGTGTATATGGCTCACATAGTATATGTTATCGCAAAGAATGGGTTTCGCGACGAGGAGTATTTTATTCCTCGTGAGGTTTTAGAGGCGGAAGGGCACACAGTTGTGACCGCAAGCAATGAGCGAGCGGGAGCGGTCGCGGTCGGGTTCCATGGAGGAGAAGCGCATATTGACGCGCATATCGCCGACATGAAAACAGCCGAGTTTGATGCGGTGGTATTTGCGGGCGGGCCGGGAGCGGTTGAAAATCTCGATAACGAAGAAAGTTACCTGCTGATCCGCGAAGCTGTTGCCGCAGGGAAATTGCTTGGCGCTATTTGTATCGCACCGACGATACTTGCAAAGGCGGGTGTGTTGCGGGGAAAACGGGTGACGGTGTGGACTTCCCCGACAGATAAAAGCCCCATTGCGATTTTAGAAAATAATGGCGCACTGTATACTGATGCGCCAGTAGTGGAGGATGGCAGTATTATTACCGCGAACGGGCCGAAAGCGGCGCGCGCATTCGGCGAGGCACTCGTGGCGCGCCTGACATGAGATTTTTCATACAGGTAAAACCAAAAAGCAGTATTGCGCGCATTGAGCAGAAAAACGAAAAAGAACTGACGGTGTGGGTGCGGGAAGCGCCCGAAGACGGAAAGGCGAATAACGCGGTGGTGCGCTCGGTCGCCGAGCATTTTGACGTTGCGCCTTCGCGGGTGAAGATCCTTCGGGGCGCAAGCGGGCGCAAAAAAGTGGTTGAAATCCTATAGCCGTGGTTGATGTCTGTGGTGTATAGAAAAAACCAGCGTATATATGCTGGTTTTTCTGTATGCGGTCACATGATGATGATCGCGGTTTTTCTGTTTGTCCATGAAAAGAGCCATTGCGCGTCGTCGGAAAGAACGCGGATGCAACCGTGCGAATCCGGGTTGCCGGGAAGTGCGCCGGCGTGGATCCAATAATCGCCGAAAAATCGTATTCCGTATTTCATTGGCGAGCCGCCAGTGGGTGGCGGGTATTTCTTTGAAACATGGTTCTTGTCTTTTCCCGTGACGCAGAAATTTCCGGTAGGCGTTTCGCATGCCTGCTTTCTTCCGCGTTTATTGAGGCATTCTTTTTTTCCGGAAGCGGAAGAGATCGGTCCCCACAAAACGAGCGCGCCGTTTTCATAGGCGCCGAATGTCTGCGCGTGAAGATCGATGAGCACGAGCTTTCCTTTGCGGCCGGGCAGTTTGTGCGGTATCGGAGCGTTTTGTTCCGCCGCTTTCCAGTCGTAGGGGACTTTAAGAGCCATCCCTTCTCTGATGCGCTCGGGAGATATGCGATTGATCTTTGCGACTGTTTTCCAGCGCGTGCCGAACATCTCCCAGAGCGAGCCGCCTTTTTTCACTTTCTCGAAGCGGAACGGGGACTTGATTTCTTGTGCGCCGCCGATCTCTTTTGCAAAAAGATACGGCGGTGGAGAGAGGAGAAAAAAGCAGATGATCATCACTATGTTGCGTGTCAGTGTTTTGCGCATGGTGACCTCCTTGTACGCGGTGATTTTATGATGAAGGCGCGAGAAAACTCATACTGTCCTATTGCTGATAGTACCAAGCAAAAACATAATAAAGAAACGGACTGCAACTCACAAAAACGATGAGTGCGCTGGTTGTGGAAACGAGCATGACATCCTTTTCATAGCTATAAACCCCCTTTGTTGTCCATCTTCTTCTTATCAGTCTTTCGCATGATAAAGGGACAACCACAGACGCGAAAGACCATCCCAAATAAAGCACCACTTCAATTAGTACGTTCATACCCCACCCCCCTTTTTTTAATGTACGCCTTATTGTATCCAAGCATATAGAGATTTTTCCGTTATGTCTATCAACCCATAGGAGTTCTGCTTGAAACCAGTAAAAAGGTTATTGATGCGCTTCTATCGTGCAAGCTCTTGATTTACACAGTTTTTTATGGTACTTTTGCTTCACTCACGCCCGAGAGGGCTTTTTATATTATTTATGAATATCCGCAACATTGCCATTATCGCTCACGTAGACCACGGCAAAACGACGCTCGTGGACGCTTTACTGAAACAATCGGAGGCCTTCAAGCTTAAAAGCGATGCCGCGCAGGATCTTATCATGGACTCAAATGCAATCGAACGCGAGCGCGGTATTACTATTTTCTCAAAGAATGCGTCTATCCGCTATCACGATGTAAAAGTGAATATTGTGGATACGCCCGGGCATGCCGATTTCGGCGGAGAGGTAGAGCGCATCATGCGCATGGTTGACGGCGTACTGCTTGTGGTGGACGCAAAAGAAGGGCCGATGCCCCAAACGAAGTTTGTTTTGCGCAAAGCGATCCAGGCGGGGCATCCTGCAATTGTCGTGATAAATAAGATCGACAAACCTGCCGCGCGTCCGGCGTGGGCGCTTGAGCGCACGTACGATCTTTTCATCGAGCTCGGCGCGACCGACGAGCAGATAGAGTTTCCGGTCATTTACGCGTCCGCGATGCAAGGCAAGGCGGGGACGGAGCCGGATCTTTCGGCAATGACCAATGTCCAGCCGCTGTTTGACGCGATCGTGAAATATTTCCCCGCGCCGGCGGTGGATGCAGGCAAGCCGCTACAGATGCTCACGGTGAATTTGATATATGATAATTACAAAGGCAAGATAGCCGTCGGGCGGTTGTACGCAGGGACTCTGCGCAAAGGCGCACAGGTGGCGCATATCGACCGAAATGGGAATGTGAAAAAAGCGCAATTGACCAGCGTGATGCTTTTTGACGGGCTCGCGCGCGTGGACGTGGAAGAAGCGGCCGCGGGCGAGATCGTGGCGATCGCGGGCATCCCCGATATTTCCATCGGCGAAACGATCGCCGACCTTGCAAACCCCATGCCGTTGCCGACGATTGCCATTGACGAACCGACGATTAAAATGACGTTCGGCGTGAACACCTCGCCGGTGGCGGGGAAAGAAGGGCAGTATTGCACCTCGCGTAATTTAAAAGAACGGTTGGAGCATGAGCTTGAAACCGATGTCGCCCTTGCAGTGGCACCGACGGACTCCGCGGATAAGTGGGTGGTGGCGGGCCGCGGCGAGCTGCATCTCGCGATCCTCATTGAAAAGATGCGCAGAGAGGGATATGAGCTTGAAGTGTCAAAGCCGGAAGTTATTTTTAAGGAAATAGAGGGGAAGACCGTGGAGCCGGTGGAGCTTGCCTCTATCGAAGTACCCGAGCAGTTTTCGGGGACGGTGATCGAAATGATGGGCAAACGTCTCGGACAGATGAAGGATATGAAAGTAGATCGCGCTATCGCATATTTGGATTTTGCGGTGCCGACGCGCGGCCTCATTGGTATTCGCAATCAATTCCTTACCGCGACCAAAGGCACAGGGATCTTTAATACGATATTTTTAGGGTACGAACCGTTTGCGGGCGCGCTTGATGCCGGTTCGCATGGTTCGCTCATCGCTTCCGAATCAGGCACATCAACGGCGTATTCGATGATGAATGTGCAGGGACGCGGCACGCTCTTTATCGCCCCCGCAACGGCGATCTATGAAGGCATGATCGTGGGGGAGAATGCGAAAGCGGAAGACCTCACGGTGAATGTCTGCAGGCTGAAAGAACTGACGAACTTCAGAACGAAAGACGTCGGTGTCGGAGAGCATTTGGATGTGCCCCACCTTATGGGACTCGAAGATGCGCTTGATTATATCAGTGATGATGAGCTCGTGGAAATAACGCCAAAAAATATCCGGCTTCGCAAGAGGTTTCTTACGGATGCCGATCGCCGCAGAGCAAAGAAGAATACATAAGGATCTGCAAGAGCAGACGCGAAAAGCCTCTCATTCTATTGAGGGGTTTTTCATATCTTGCTCTTGCCCGCACGCAAGAGTATTATATATGTAGTATCACTATTTTTGAACGTATGACACGACACGAATTAAACATCAACGGCATCAAGTGGGTGTACATCAACAAACCTTCAAGCAAGGATATTGAAAAGATCAAAGACATCTTTCCCTTTCATCCGCTGGTCATGGAGTCGATCGTCACGCCGACATTTCATCCGTTCATCGAGGATTTTGAGGGGCATCTTTTTCTTATCTTGCATTTTCCCATCATTTACCCGGGACATCAGGCAAATAAGATCGCAGAGATTGATTTCTTGATCACTAAAAAGACCTTAGTGACCATCACCTACATTGATTTCCCGAGGTTTGATGAATTGTTCCGCGCACTTTTGAAAGACTTGCATCTGCAAGAGCAATTTGCAAAGATGCACACCGGCTTTCTTTTATATTATATCATTGACCGCCTTTTTCAGGCGCATATGAAGGACCTTGATTTCCTCGAACGGGAAGTGACGCGCATTGAAGACAGGATCTTTGAGAAACATGGCCGGCTCACCGTTGAAGATATCTCAAATGTGCGCCGCGACATCGTTGATTTCCGAAGGCCGCTGAAGTCCCAGCTCTCGGCGCTTGCGTCGTTTCGCGAGAAAGCGGAGAAGTTTTACGGAAAAGATTTCGGGCCGTATCTTTTGGACCTTTCCGTAAATGAAGAGCGCATCATCACGCTGGTTGAAAATCAAAAGGAAATGATGGATGTGCTGTATGAAACGCAAACATCGCTGATGTCCGATCATATCTCACAGATCATGCGGGTGCTCACTATTTTTTCCGCGATCATTCTCCCGCTTTCGCTGGTGACCTCAATTTGGGGAATGAATCACGCGGTAATGCCGTTGCGCGACGGGCCATTTGCATTTTGGATCGTGATGGCGCTTATGACGTTTGTCGGCATCGGGTTGCTGTTGTTCTTTCGTAAAAAACGGTGGCTGTAAAAATAATAACATTATCATAATTATCATTATATGAACGAGCAGATAAAAAATGCGCTTGGCGGGGTGATGATAGTCGTTGCGGTGATGGCGACCTATGCGGCCGCAAGCTATGTCGCGTCATATTCAA
>ERZ1292625.3970-Hain-H41-01um-R1-3970-length-11408-cov-6_pt1 | contig 11408 bp, 14 predicted proteins | sample MGYA00564400_ERZ1292625 | MGnify/ENA primary metagenome ERZ1292625 (study PRJEB36523, sample SAMEA6512639) | groundwater metagenome | collected 2019-01-08 | study: AquaDiva: Metagenomics assemblies of 32 groundwater samples
GCCGAGACGTCTCGATTCAAGGCCTGTTATCCACTTCGAATCGCCTGTAGACGCGGCGGACCTGCCGTCAAGGCTTGAGGCAAGCTTCACTGTAAAAAAAGGAGTACCTGTCGTTATGAACTTTATGAAAGGCTCGTTAAGCGCCCTGCACTCTTTCTCCAAAACGCCGGCAACTACTTTTATGCCGGCATCTTCAAGGCGTCTTATCCCGCCTCCTGCTACCAGCGGATTCGGGTCAAGCATACCGACTACGACCGTCTTAACCCCGGAGCGGATAACTGCATCTACGCAAGGGGGCGTCTTGCCGAAGTGGCAGCACGGCTCGAGCGTGACATAAAGAGCCGCGCCCTTTGTATTGCCGCACGAGGCAAGAGCGGAGATCTCGGCGTGCTCTTCTCCGGCCTTTTTGTGATAGCCCCTGCCTACTACGCGCCCAGCCCTGACTATCACAGCCCCAACAGCAGGGTTGGGACTCGTCAGGCCCTTGCCCTTTTTAGCAAGTGCGAGGGCAAGGCGCATGAACCGGCTATGAGGCATCGCTACCTCTCTCTTTTTTTATTATCAAGGATGTCCTTAAGCTCGCTCATGAACTCGTTTATGTCACGAAACTCTCTATATACGGATGCGAACCTGACATAGGCCACCTCATCGAGCCTTTTGATCTCATCCATAACAGCCTCTCCGACAGATGAGCTTGCGACCTCCTTGTCCGCGCCCTCGAGAAGCCTCATCTCAAGCCTGCCTACCGCCCTCTCCATATCTTCTATGCTGACAGGCCTCTTCTCGCAGGCCTTCATTATGCCGCCAAGGACCTTTGCCCTGTCGAAAGGTTCGCGCGCGCCGTCTTTTTTTACGACGAGCGGAAGCGTCTCTTCCACCCTCTCGTAAGTGGTAAAGCGTTTTTCACACTTGAGGCACTCGCGCCTCCTTCGAGTCGTGCACCCGTCCTGAGAGAGGCGCGAATCTATGACCTTGTCTTCAAGGTATGCGCAAAATGGACACTTCATGAAGGGCAATATAACAAATGAACACCTTAAAAGACAAGGACTTTGACAGACGCCGGATGATGGAGTCCCACGGCGTAAAGGTCGCGTAAAAACTCCTCGGCCGTCTTCAAAAAAGCCTTGCTACGGATATTGGGACAAGATCACCCTGGATGTCGATAAGGAAGTATATAGCGAGGTTCACGAAAATACATGATGCTGACTATTCTATTGCTTATCAGGCAGAGGTGTCCGCAGAGGCAGATGCTTCCGGCCTTGACCTTGTAAAAAACGGCACATAAACATCTGCGGACCCTTCAAGAGCTATGCTCCTGGCCTGAAAAAAGAAAACCCCTTGCTTGAGCAAGGGGTTTTCAGATATGTCATCATGAAGAGTCTGCCACGGATACGCGCCCAAAGAGCGTCCAGGTCCGAGTGCGACCGATATACGCATGCACACTGAAAAAACGAGAGACCGGCAAAGCCGCTTACTTTGTGCCGAGTACCGCGTCCTTGCAGGCCTTTGCGACCCTGAACTTTACTACCTTCTTGGCCGGTATCTTTATCTCAGCGCCTGTCTGAGGATTTCTTCCTACACGGGCCTTTCTCTTGACGAGGACAAGCTTGCCCAAACCAGGCAGTGTGAAGGCGTTCTTAGCCTCCTTGTATGCAAGCTCCGCGAGAGTGTTTAGTATCTCTCCGGCCGCCTTCTTTGTAAGACCATTTTTCTTGGCGATGTGATCCGCGATCTGTGACTTGGTTAATGCCTTTGCCATCTGACCCCTCCTGTCTTTTTTAAATAGTATTCCCCCAGACAAACTGCAGAGGAACGGGAAAAAATCATTTCAGGTTAAGTATTCATACATTTTTTCTAAACGATTTGCAAGACAAAAAAACAGGGCTTGTAAAATCCGACGATTGAAAACCCTGCGAATCTACCACTAAAAAAAATACTTGTCAACGCCCTGCTTGCGCGAATTTTAGATTGACACGCCCTCGGCAGTAATGTTATTAATATCAGACTTAATCGGGTGCGATGTTTTGACGGGGCAGTAGCTCAGTTGGGAGAGCGCAAGGCTGGCAGTCTTGAGGTCAGGGGTTCGATCCCCCTCTGCTCCACCAGAAAAAACAAAAGGGTTTAGCGGAAACGCTAAACCCTTTTTCTTTGGGCTGTGCAAAACGGGTCTTCCTGGTCAGGGGGCCGATCTACTTGAAGAAGAGGTCTAAATCCTTTTCCTTACGGCCGTTGCCCTCGAGCCAGATCGGCTTCTTCAGGCAAAGAATACCTGTCTACAAAACCGGGTGAAGTCCAGTCTTCTCCTTTTTCATATCAGCCCTCCAGAAGTTTTACATATCATCTTCTTAACTTCAGCATGATTGACGCAGTTCGCCGGCAGACCTTTTTCAAGACTTATCAACTTTTAAATCCGTACTCCCAAAACCATTTTCTCCCCTTAATGTCTCTTCTAAAGAATCCATGACTTCGAATTTTATTTCCGGGACGGGGAGAAAGACCATCTGGGCAATTTTGTCGCCGGGCTTGAAGGTAAAATATCCATTATCTTCATTCAAGTCCGTTGACTCATTATTCTTATGTATATGTGTATTTATGGCAACAATTCCGATTTCTCCTCTATATCCTGAATCCACAACCCCGGCGGTTATAACTAAACCCTTTGCACCCAGCCCGCTCCTCGATTTAATCTGCCCATACCACCCATAAGGTATCTCCATCGCTATGCCAGTCGGAATTATCTTTGTTGCACCTGGGGCTATTGTAACCCTGGCCGCGCTATAGAGATCCCAACCGGCGTCTCCATAATTGGACCTTGCAGGAATACACGCATTTGTATTTAAAAGCTTGATTTTAATATTTAGCAATATGCTGGCCTCTTTTTTCATAGGTGTGTCCATTATACACTATTGGAAAAAACTGTAAAGCTGGCCTCAGGAGGCTTCATTAAATTTTTATGCAATAAAACCGGTAGCTTCTTGAGCCTGGGTCTAAGTTGTCCAAATAATTTTCGTTTGCGTGTTGATTTGCATTGAATATCAAGGTAGGTCACTTTCCGGGTATGCTTCATAACCTCAACCGGCCCATAAGTTATGAATGTATCAACCAGTTATTCTTTTCAGCTTTTCGAAAGTGGAGACTTGCAGTCAACTACTTGGGTACAAATGCTATCCGCTCTTACGTAGACCTGCCATTCTTCTTGACAAAACATCTTTACTTATCCTTCTTGATCCATACAGGTTTTTTCCCAGGAATACGATCATTACAGGTAAATCATTTTTTAGCAGGGCGGCTAGCCCCCTCATTCTCCATCCGAAGAAAGATTTCTACAACAGCAGGATCCAGATCGACACCCGAAAGAGAACTTATATGCTCTAAAGCCTTCTTTCTCGGCCAGGCGGGGCGGTAGGGACGATCTGAACACAGGGCGTCAAAGATGTCTGCAACGGTGAAGATGCGTGCTAATAAGGGTATCTGCTCCCCTTTCAGCCCTCGGGGGTAACCTTTGCCGTCCCACCGCTCGTGATGACAATACGGGATATCCAGCGCCTGCCTGAGAAATTCGACAGGCGACAGCAGTTCATACGCATATTCCGGGTGCCTTCGCATTATCTCCCATTCAGCGTCGGTCAGCTTGCCTGACTTGTTAAGGATGTTGTCCGGGATACCCATCTTTCCGATATCATGGAGCAGCGCTCCACGGTGGATATGCGCCTGGTCTTCCCTGCTCACTCCCATGGCTCGGGCAAGCCGCAGCGACATCTCGGTTACACGCCGGCTGTGCCCTTCTGTCTCTTTATCCCGAAGGTCGAGCGCCCTAGACCAGCCCTCTATAGTGGCGTCATAGGCTAATACAAGGTCTGTATTCGAGCGCTGGAGGTTCTCGAACATGGCATTGTTGTCTATGGCGATGGCCGTCTGGCCGGCAAGGGCATCAAGGAAATCTAACCAGCCCCGGTCAGGGTCCAGCGCGGCGCGATCGAATATCTCAAGAATCCCCTTTACCTCCCCTTTGGCGATGAGCGGGACGGCGTAATAGGAGACAAACCCCTCCTCTTTAAGCAGGTCCGATCGCCTGAATTCTCCGCCATCTTCCCCGAGGTCCTGGACATGGACGATACGGCGTTCAAGGGCCGCGCGACCGGCATGACTTTCTCCTATCCCTAAGCTGGTATATTGAAGGGCCTTGGTAAGAAAACCTTTCCCGGCGGCAAATTCAAGGATCTGGAGGTGCCGGTCATACAAAAGGATATCAGCGGCAGGGACCTTTAACTGGCTCAACACCTCATTGAGTATGACATCGAGGGTAACGTGCAGGTCGAGGCTGGCATTGATGGTCATGTCGATAGCGCGCAGAGCGGCGAGCTGCTTTAATTGGCCCTCATTGCGCTCCTGCGCTTTTTTGCGGCCGGTGATGTCCTGTATTATTCCCATGACGCCCCATTGTCCCTCCAGCTTTACGGATGACACGGAAAGCTCTACCGGGAACTCTGAACCGTCTTTTCTCAACGCGAACACTTCGAGTGTTTTACCCACAACCGCCCCTTCACCGGTCTCTCTGAATTTCGTAAATCCCATACTGAAAGATGCCCGGTACCGCTCGGGTACGAGGAGCTCATGCAGGTACTTGCCGGTTGCAAACCCGCTTGTATGGCCGAATATTCTCTCGGCTCCTCCGTTCCAGAACGATATATACCCATCTTTATCCATCATCAGGATCGCATCCAACGCAGAGGCGCATATTGTGCGGAATTTCTCCTCGCTCTCCTTCAGGGATGTTTCGGCCTGCCTGCGCTCCGTTATGTCATATATCACCCCATTCAGCGTGACCACATTGTTAAACCGGTCTAACTCCCGGGAGAGGCGGTCTTCCACCCATCGCACCGATCCGTCTTTGTGTATGATCCGGTATTCCAGCGTCATGTTTTTCTTCTGCCTGTCAGCCTCCACACAAGCAGAGATCACCATTTCCCTGTCGTCCGGATGGATTGTTTGCTCCCATATATTCGGGGTCTTCAGCCACTCATCGACAGTATAGCCGTAGACATTCTCTACGGCTTTGTTCACGTATGTAGGCGACATGGTATTCGGGTTCGCGCTGTAAATGACCTCGGAAAGGCCTTCGGTAAGATTCCTGTAATTCACTTCACTTGCCAGGAGCGCCTCATGCGCAATCTCCCGTTCCTGGATCTCCTTTTGCAATCCGACGGTACGCTCCTCCACCAGTTCCTCAAGACGCTCCTGATATTTCCTCAAACCCTCCTCCGCCCTCTCGCGCTCGGTTATGTGCAGGAGTAACGGATTGAACAAAAAAAAGTAAAGCAGAGGGAATACAAGCACGACCAGTATGAAGGGATCCACGAGCATCTCAACGGTAGTAGAAAAGGGAGGAAAGACCGACAGTAGGAACATCACAAATGTCTCGGCGACAAAAATCGCGATAACTATGATGACGAGAAGGTAAAAAGGTGATTGGCGCCGAAGCGTAGCATGGCCATTCAATCGGGTCTGTTCGTAATTAGACGGGGCTCTTTTCATAAAATAACAACCCTACCGGCTTTCCCGTGTATTTTAAGAGGCTTTGTTTCTCCAAAATCCAGGAATGCATAGATCAAAAATAAAAAAACCCGTTCATAATCTTTTCAGAACAGGTTTTTGAAGCGGGGGACAGGGACTGATGCGATAGAGATGTTTTTTTATCCGGTCTCCCTGCTTTTTATTCTGCTTTCATCCTTAATCGGCATTGTTTCAACCGCAGAGATGAGGTATTGCGAAAGCGCGGTGATTTCATTCTTGTATCGCTCAGGATGAATGAATTTACTCTGATATTCACGGACCTTTTTTGTATCCTTGAGCTCGGTCACCTGAATATCATCAGATAGACCAGTGCGCACATCATGGTATGCGCCGACAAACAGAACACCGGTCTCCTGATCTTTCAAGGTATCGTTAATCATTCCTGCAATATAGCAATCCCTTTTTTTTAAAAGCCGGTTTTTAATGAGCCTGTACATAAGATATGACAGCAGTTTTCCGACAGGTCTTGCGGCCTTGCTTATCTCAAGAAGCAGCGTATATTCCTTACGTAGTAGCGCAAAATCTTCGGTCTTCATCAGAACAGCCCCTTTCTTCAAAAGGCCGAGGAGTATCATGAAATTTTTACTGCCCTTTGCAGCCCCTTCCTTGACGATTCTTTCGCCCAATTCCCCATCGGTCATCATCCCGTCCTGGTATATCCTGACCCCGGCCGCGTCAAATGCTGAGAAATAATCCTCAAGCGCCTGCCAGAAACCGGATACAATTTCGACATGTTTTGTCCACACATCCTCCCCGAGCCCTGCAACGCCTCTTCTGGCGGCTTCACCGCCTATGACTCCGAGGTCGGCGCTGGTATGGATGATAGGGACATAATAAAGCTTTCTCATCAGCGCATCTGTCTATTTTGTTTGGGAGGCTTCTTTAAACTGTTGGTTATCGGGGCCATCTGAAGACCTTCATTAATAACCTCTTTCACTAGCTCAATGTCAAACGGCTTGGTTATATAATCATACGCGCCATGCCGCATCGCCTCTTTAACCGTATCCATCGTGCCCCTGCCGGTGACCAGAATAGTCAGCGTCTCCTCTTTGATGTTTTTAATGCGCCGCAGTCCCTCTATGCCGTTGACCTCAGGCAGATGAAGGTCCATGATGACCATGTCCGGTATCAGGCTTTTTACCATCTCCAGACCGCTCTTGATGTCCGTGGCGGAATAGACCTCATAGCCTTCACCGGTTAGAAGCTCCTCACAAATTCTGCGCGCGTCGTCCTCATTGTCGATAACCAAAACACGGCGGGGTTCCATAAGCACCTCATTTATAAAATATCAGCGTTCAATACTTGGTTACTCTGTCTGCTATCCCCTCTCCTGCGTGTCTGCCGGCTTTTTTCTCGGCAGGACCAGTTCCAGTATCCCGTTCCTGAAACGTTCTTCGACGTTCTCCGTATCTACATCTTTAGGAAAGAGTACCTCCTCCCGGAACGTCCGATCTTGCTTGAAGGCCTTGATTATGTATCTGTCGGGCCTGATATCTATATCCACCTCTCCGAGCTTGAAGCCGCTGAGATCGATGACGATCCGGACTTCTTCCGCCTCTTTGAAGACATCCACCAGAGGGCCCCGTATTTTTTTAAACACCGGCTTGGTTTCATAGAGCCACTCTCTCGGCTTCCTGAAAACCTTTACACCGAATTCTTTTTTCTTTTCTTGTTCTTTTCTTTCGGGCTCAGTCGATTCCCTGCTTTTTTCCTTCCTGATCCGCAGTCTTGTTTTTGGCGGTATGCCTTTTACCATTGGAAGACCTCTAATTGCTGCGCACGGCAATTAAACTACGGTCTCAAGTGCCTCGCCGAATAGCGTGGCACAAACGCCGCATGTGTAATTGCTCACCGCAGGTGCTGCCATGACTGGCCGCCTACTCGGCGCCGGTAGCAATTTTATTTTCGACAGCTTCCCCTGCCGGCTCCTGCCGGTTTATCTGACAAGCAGCGACATCCAACGAGATACGCGCCAATTCATCACCGATAAGTCCGTAATAACGCGGGCTTACTCTCAGATCACGTGAATTGTCAGTATGAAGGTCTCTTGCAGTAATACGGAGGATGCCGTTTGCGTTTATCTCGAAGTCCACCTCGACGACGGTCTCCCCCCTGGGTAGCGGCTGCATTCCGTCAAGGTCGAACCTTCCGATGGTCATATTCGAGGCGGCAAGGGCCCGCTCGCCCTGAAGCACATGGATGGACATCGAAGTCTGATTATCCACGGCGTTGGTGAAAATGCGGCTCATCGAGGCCGGTATAGTAGTGTTCTTCCCGATGAGCTTCGTAAAAACACCGCCCTCCGTCTCTATACCAAGAGAGATCGGCGTTACGTCTACCAGCACCTTCCCGACGATCTCTCCTGTCAATATCCCGGCCTGAACAGCGGCTCCCATAGCCACGGCTTCGTCAGGCTGAATGTCCGTATACGGTTCTTTTCCCATAAGCTGTTTGAATAGTCTTCGCACCTGTGGCATGCGCGTCGAGCCGCCTACAAGGATACACCTGTCAATATCAGACGGCTCAAGCCCGGCATCGACAAGCGCCTCTTCCGTGGGTTTAATCATTCTCTGTACGAGGTCTGCGGTAAGCTCTTCGAATTTTTTGATGGTAAGTACCTTCTGCCAGCGCTCCGGCATTGCGCCATCTACCTCGCCAAGGCACAGGCTGATCTCCGCGCTCTCGCTGTCCGTCAAATCAGTCTTGGCCTTTTGTGCGGCCTCCCTGACCATTGCCATCGCCTTGTCGTGCTCTTTCAAGTCCAGACCTGTCTCCTCTTTGAAACTCTCGACGATATAAGCAACTATCCTGTCATCATAATCGTCTCCTCCAAGATGCGTATCTCCATTAACGCTCTTGACACAGAATGCGCCCATTCCAAGTTCCAGGACCGAAACGTCAAAGGTCCCTCCGCCAAGATCCCAGACAAGTACAGTATGTATGTCCTCCATCTCAAAGCCGTACGCAAGCGCCGCGGCGGTTGGTTCGTCGACAATCCTTATCACATCTATGCCGGCAATCCTGCCGGCATCCACAACGGCTTGACGCTGTGAGATATTAAAATAGGCCGGCACGCTTATCACGGCTTTTTCAATTTTGGTACCGAGAAATGCCTGTGCGTCGTCCACAAGTTTTTTCAAAATCAATGCCGCAATCTCCTCAGCCGAGTACTCCCGGCCGTTAATCGTTACGATACAGTCCGACCCCATATGCTCTTTGATATGCCTGATGACTTCGCTGTTTTCGGAAAGACCGTTCAGATCAAGATATGCCCTATGTCCCAGCCGTCTTTTTATCGAGAAGACTGTCTCCTTCGGGCTCAAAAAAGCCCTTTGTCTTGCGGTGCTGCCAACGAGCGAATCACCATTTTTCTCGAACGCTACTACCGAAGGAGTAAGTTTTGCTCCGTAGACATCTGATATGACTTCAGGACGGCCGGAGTTCAAGTGCGCGACCAGAGAATATGTGGTTCCGAAATCTATACCGACTGCCTTTGCCATCAAGACCCCGCGTTTTATTGTTCAAAAAGTCAGCAGACTGCTGAAAAACCAAAAATTTATTCAGGCTTCTTAAAAAGTTCCAGATGCAAGGCTCCAATGGAATAGAGGAGTGAGGAATGAAGCGTAGTTTTGGCTACGCCGCAGTGACGATAGGTTGAGAGGCGTAGCCGAAGCAAACCCGGAGCCGCAGTAACGCAACTGGATTCCTCGCTACGCTCGGAACAGGCTCCGGCAACTCCGCAGATGTGATTTTTTCAGTAGCCTGTTATGGAGATATTCGAGATTCTGTAGCCTTCCCCTTCGATGGATCCGAAGCTAAAAGCCTTGTGCTTTTATCCCAATTCTCCATCATGCCGTATGCAAGCATCGTCTCCATCCCGGCCACCGCTGCCCTCAGTACGACTCCGACAAGCGGGATACCTGCCACTGAAATAACGATGTCCGCGTTCACAATAAGCCCTTTATCCAGGAGCCTGTCGAGCACATCCGTAAGAGTTATCTGTAGCTGATTAGTAGGGTTCATTTGTTCGGCTCCGCAAATCAGACAAATGAGTACGGCGGCCACGGCCCGGTATAACGAACGGAAAAACCTTCCTGCCCTGTAATATCGTCCAGCATCTCCCCCAGGCTCTCAACCTGCCGGTCATTTAACAGGCACGATACGTTTAAAAGCATTTTTCTGTCATCGGATGTCTTGTGGCACTTATCAACCCTCACATCTTCCGCCACATCCTTGATTTTCTCATAAAAAGTCCTATAATGCCGTGCGGCCGCATCTTCAAGGCAAAGCCGTATTTCCTTCTTGAGCTTTTCCTCGTACAGAAAAGCGGTACCTGCTTTTTTTATCTTTATCTCTTCGCTTAAGGTCCTTATATGCGGCACTTCATCTAGAAGCCGGACGGTCACCAACGAGACGTCCCAGAAGACCTGGACGCCGTACTCAGCCTTACCTTCGACTTTTTTGAGTTTTATCTCGAAATCCTTAAAAGAACTTCTCAGCCAGTCAACAACTTTTTCTTCCGGCTTTTTATGCTCGTCGCCGGTTATTATTTTCCCGAAACCCAAGGGGAGCACTGTGCCGAATCTCTCTGCGGCTATTTGAACGACACGCTGGTGGTCGAGCAAGCAAGCCTTCATTTCGTCCTTGCCTCCATGCTCAAAGGCTTGGCCGTGACAATCATGCACAACGGCGGCCAAGCCCATGCAGGGTATAGTATATACGCCGTTCCCGGCTATGCCGATATCGCCGAGATCCTGCTCCCCACGCGACTCCGCTATACAATAAAGGTACCTGGCTTCACCGTCTGGCGGACTCTTCCGGGCATTACTCGTTTCCATACTTCCGGCCTCCTCTCCTTGACTATCAGGCGCTTGCGGCGACTTTTCGGGCTGTTTCGCTCGCCATGATTACCGGGACCTGAGTGAGTATTCCGTTCAGGCTTGAATCAAGCCCTTCTCTGACTGAACGGACGCACTCCTTGATGCCGTAATCATCCTTTATAGCTTCGACGGCCTGGTCAAGCTCTTTGAGAGTTCTGCCAAGCCTTTCGACCTCTTCATCGGTCAATGACCCGCCTTCCATTCGCCTGACCGCCTGATGCTTCAGAGTCTCCACTATTATCTCTACTAGCGCCAGCACGAGCCCCAAAAGCCCTTGTTTTATATTATCTTCATTGATTTCGATCGCCATTTTCAGGACCTTTAAGTGAATAGAGATTGAAGCTCTCCGCGGCAAGCCGCGGGGAATCTTCGACATATAAGGAAGTATCTATTTCTATTCGCTCGCTTGACCCCGCAGCAAGCTGCGGGGAATGCCTCGCTATGCATGTTCACGGAAAAGTGTGCAGCGGAAAGAAAAGAGTCTGAGACGAATTCGGAGGGCGGGGAAGCGTCGATGCTGATTTCTAAATCTCTCACCGGTACGCCTGGAATTACTCTTTATTTTTGTTTATCCTTACCTCAAAAATGCCATTTTTGCAGATCTTGGTCAACTCACCCTGGGGTGAGCAAGGGAGCAACAATTCTTTCCTGATAAGCCTGCCGCCTTTGCTCACAGTGAGATCAAGTCTGTTCCCTTCAAGCTTTATTTCAATGGACCCTTCATCGACACCCGGAATAACGGCTATGACGTCGATCCAATCCTCTTCATCAAAGATATCGACCTCCAACTCCGTTCGGACCGGTTTCTTCACGCCGGAGGGTCTTGCTCGAATCACACTCCTCCTGCCTATCCCCCCTTTCACCCCGGGACCGCCCTCTCCAGTCTCTTTGGCCGGCAGCTCGCTTAATCTCTGTTTGATCTCCTCATCTATCTCCTCAAGTCTTTCCTTTATC
>ERZ1292625.1980-Hain-H41-01um-R1-1980-length-20816-cov-6_pt3 | contig 11406 bp, 9 predicted proteins | sample MGYA00564400_ERZ1292625 | MGnify/ENA primary metagenome ERZ1292625 (study PRJEB36523, sample SAMEA6512639) | groundwater metagenome | collected 2019-01-08 | study: AquaDiva: Metagenomics assemblies of 32 groundwater samples
GCATCGGAGTTTCTACGAATTTCATAGTTACCCGCTACTGCGACACCTGCACCGTCAAAAATCACTCCACCATTACGATCAATGGAAAGTTTAGCAGACGAAGCTGATCTAAACTCTGCAATATCACCTGTAGCCGAAGCGTGAACATTATCAATAATTAAAGGGATGTTTGCGTCTGCTTGGTTGTAGTCAATGATTGTGCCGGTTGAGAGGACTCTGACTTGACCGTAGTTTGAACCGCTCAAACTATAAAGTGGCACTGTAAGGAATACTCCGCTAGCTCCAAACAATAATATCGTCGCATCGTTGATCGAGAACTCGTGGAATGTCCCTGTCGGGATATTATATTGTAGGCGGTTTGTGGCATCGTTGTTTCTACCGACTGAATACTCAGTACCTACTACCACCGTGCCAAGTCCAAAGGTTACTTTAGACGCATTCCATGATGAAAATTCTGTCGCACTCTGATTGGCAGACTGAAGATAAACTGTTGGATGCGTTTGTGCACCGTGTGCAAAGTCATAAGCTATATCTCCACTCTCTGCGATTATGAATGTATTCTGAGCAGTTGCGAGTCCGAGATAAAGCCCATCTACTGTCTGAGCGGTATTCCAAGTAAAACTCACATCTGGAGAAGCATCCGTATTCCCAAATGACAGTATCTCATCGTCTTCATAATGTACCCCGCCCGCTCCTACTGATTGCGGTTCTGTCAATTCACTGCCGAGCGATTCTGAACCAAGTCCACTCATATTAAATCAGTTAAGAATTAGGTTAATTTCGAGAAAGTCACATGTGCTGAGGCCACAGTGCCCGTGCCATCGGCCTGATCTTGTATTTGAAATTGCACGTAGGGAACAAGCCCATTCGTAACCACCTCAAGTACCATGTTCTGGCTTGCGTCTGCGTTAAATTCAAAGTATTCGGCCTCAACTTTAACATCCGAAGCCCCGACTGTTTTAATCGGCAAACTGTACTCAACTGTACCGCTTATACCCAACATCGCCAGAGCGCGAACACGCATATTGGTAGAAGTGCCGACTGTCATCTCAAGCCAAACAGCGACACGAGCGCCTGCCATGCCCTCGTTCATGGATACCGCAGAGCCAAGGTCAACCCAACTATTCGTAAAGCCTTGTGCGGAAGTAATAAGTTGTTTAGACATAATAAAAAATTAAGAATTAAGTTTGTTTAACTCTTCCATAACCTCGTCTTTCGTCATTTCTTGTGTAACCTCAACACCCTTTTCCTTGGCGTATTTTTTAAGTTGCATAAAATTGGTAGGTAGTTCTTCCTCAACCATTTCCTCTACCTTGACCTCTTCAACTTCTTTAGCTTCCACTAGGAATCCGAAGTTACTTATAAGCCTGACCCCTATATCGTTGCTGACTTCAACGGTTTCACCGACTCCGACATTATAAAGCATTCCAGCCCAGTTAAAGCCTTTGACAGGAGTGTTTGAAGGATTGTGTACGAGCATTGTGATAAATTATGAAATAAATTCCTTTTAGCCCCTGAGTGTTCAGGGGCTATGAGCAACCTATTTAAATGATTAAGCTGACGTTGGGAACCAGAGATTCTGAGTACCTACGGGAGCTTGCGCGCCAGACCAAACAAATACCTGACATGTATTTTGTTCGATAACAGTTGAAGCGCCTAAAGCTACATTTGAAGTACCAGAAGCAGCAAAAGTGATCGTTTCAGCGCCATCAGAAGAGTTGACAACCTTCAAGACTTGACCATCTCGAAGACCAGCGGCGAGAATTACACCAGTTCGAGAAGCACCACCACAATCGTAGTAAGCTACATTGCCTGCAACTGAGATAGTTTCACCATTCCCAGCTCCAGTAGCCAAAGCGACAACAGCCTCGAAGAATAGACCTGCATTGATATGCAAAGCCTCTACGTTTGTACCCGTTGCGGAAATGTAGAGAGCATTAGCTCCCGCTGTACCCGCTCCCGTGTCTTGTTCAATAGCGACAAGGTTTGAGGTAGAGGAGAGGTTGGAGGTAGAATGAACAGTAACCGCATCCGCACCAGCAACTAGAGCGCCAGTGTGTTCAACGTCGATTACACAACCCTCACCAGTAACGCCCGTACCTGCGGAAGAAACCGCAAGGGCACGACCAGCTACGTTAGTATCCATGACAATCGAGATAGCCTCACCTGTTGATGCGGCCGTCCCGAAAGTAAGTTGGACTAAGTTGGAATCGAGCAATCCAGTCTGTGAAATGAAAATAACGTGATCGTCCGTACCACCATCCGTACCAGCGTTAGCGATATTGATGATTGGCGCAGTTCTTGCGCCTGCGGCAGCAATATTGATTGCGTTACCCGCGAGATCGGTAGCCAAGTCCATATTAAGGAAATGACCTGCGACCTTACTTGTGGAAGCAACGATGTCAATTACATTACCTGTACTATTCCCCGAAGTATTTATGTCAAATACGTGACCTGATGAAGTACCAGAGTCATCAATTTGGAATACATCTACAGAGCCAGAGGCAGAATGAGTAATCACCGAAGCGTTAGCAGTTCGAGCACCTGAAAGCGTGAAGTTTTGCAAAATCGCGCCTACCGCATTCGCAAGAGTGACTTCAAAGATTGTACCTGTAGAAGCTACGCTAGTAGCATAATCAAAGATATTGCCAGTAGTGATTGCTGTATCATCAATATCAAACATGATTCCAGTATTTGCTCCTGATCTATTAAGATCGAACATCGCACCAGAAGAAGTACCTGAATCTGTCACTTGGAATAATGCCGTTGAGCGTATCATTGCTCCTGAAGAGACGACCATCGCCTGTGATGCAGTCGCGGTAGCTCCGAGAGAAATGTTTATCACATCGCCTGTAGCAGCGACAGCTCCGATTGCAACATCGAGTATATTACCCGTGTATGCCCCAGATACGTCTACGTCAAAGAGTGGGCTTGAAGCCGCACCTGTATTTGAAACATCTATGTCCCAAAGAGTGCCGCCTACAGTAGTACCATCTCCATCGAACGTAGTAAGCATGAGAGCTACGGTACGTGTACCCGCAACGTCAATATTGAGCGCGCGAGCACCGATGCCTGCATCCATATTAAGATTTATCATCGTGCCAGTAGCGGCTCCTGAAAATACGGCATCAAAAATGTTTCCAGTGTAAACACCAGATACGTTGATGTCGAATACATGAGCGTTGCTCGTGGAAGAATCATTAATCTCAAAGAGGTCATCCGTTCTCGCTCCCGCGCCTGTCATTAAGAATGCTTTAGCGGCAACAGCGGAAGTCATATCAACCTCGAAACAGTCACCTGTAGCGGCGGCAGAGTAGACGACAGAGAAGACTTTACCTGTGTGGACTCCCGATACGTCAATATCAAATAGGTTTCCTGAACCAGTATTTGAATGATTGATGTCGAAAAGTCCCACGTTACCCGAACCATCGAAAGTCACGTCAATCAGGTCAGCAGTTCTCACCGCATTGCCAGCGTCTAAAGTAAGGAATGGAGCGGCTACACCTGCGTCCATATCTACATACATTACACTACCAGTTGCCGCGGCGCTCAACGCCACATCAAATATGTTACCTGTATAAACGCCTGAAACGTCAATATCGAACAAAGCGGAAGCCGAAGCACCCGTTTGTGAAACATTGAGGTCAAAAATCGTTCCACCGAGCGTAGCGGAGAATGTTCCATCAAGGGTTACGGCCATCAGAGCGGCAGTACGAGCGCCAGCGACATCTATATTGAGTGCTCTAGCACCTACTGCGGCGTTCATGTCAATGTCAATAACATCACCAGTAAATGCGCCATCGGCAGAGAGGTCGATCATGTCTACTGTTCCTGTCTGAGTACCAATCAATTCGATAAATGGTTGAGTTCTGACTCCTGCACCCGTAACACGGATTGCGGTTTGAGCGACACCATTGTCCATTACCAAATTGAACACGTTACCAGTACAAGCGGCGGTAGTCGCGTAATCAAAGATGTTTGAGTCAATTACTCCAGTGACATCAATATCCCAAATGTGGGAAGTAGTACCTGAATCGGTGTGTGCAAAATCGAAATTGAACATAACGGCACGATCACCAGTATTTGTGGTGATTTCCATGACTTCGGTATCTAGGGCATCATTGGCATCGAAAGTTAATTTAAATACTTCTCCACCTGGAGAACCATTGAATGAACCTTGCCAGTCAAATGCCGTTGAAGCACCAGAGCCTGAATCGTTTATATCTATATTTATGTGAGTTCCAGTGGAGTCATCATTGAATTGAATATCCGCACCAGTTCTCGCTCCTGCGCCAGAATCTATGTAGATACCTGTAGCGGCAAGACCGAGGTTCATGTCCATGTGAATCACACGACCCGTGAGGGCGGCAGTCACAAGGAATTCGAGCATATCACCTGAACCTGCGCCTGATTTAGTAATTCTTAAAGTATCGAGTGCTCCCGCAGTCGCATCCGTGAGAACTATCGGCCCCTCATCAATTGTGATTGATTGACCGAGTGAGTAAGCGGAGTCGAGGTCTGAAGAACCCCCACCTGAGCTTTGAGCATTGAGTTTTGAGTTAGTCGTACCGTTCCACCAATAGACATCATTACCGATTCTATTGATTTTTCGGGCAGACGTATTTGTAGGGGTAGTACTTGCGGCGGTGAATAAGAATCCATCGTTGCTTTGCACTGGCCCCGCAAAATACGTTCCCTCACCATCTGTCCCTGTTAATTTAGCCATGAATAGTTGGGTTAGTCATGAGATGGAGGGTATGTATGAGCCTTGCGGCGTTACCTGTGGCGACAAACCACGTCAACCCCTCCACCCTGAAAGAAATAAATATAAAAGAACAATTAGCTTGAGTAAGCCGCCGCATCGCCTCTAGAACCCCATACTCCCCTCCAATCACTCCATCCGTAAGAGAATCGGCAGTACCCAACCATTTTCATAGTTTGAGTATCAATATCCCTATCCTCATCTATTTGGAATGGAACGCGTTTGAAGAGATTAAGATTGTGCTTACCCTTCATAAGGATAAACCAATAGAGGTCTGTTCCTGATCCACGAGTCGAACCTGTTGAGATAGCGGACAACCAAGGATTTACGAATACGTCAAACTGTGTAAATGTCTTGTAGTAGTTGAGATCGTTATCTGCGGTAGAGGTTTTTAAATTGCTTCCGACAAGTTCAAGTGCGAGCTTTTCTTGGTATGGAGCAACCATCAGAATCGGTTTAGCGTCCATCATATTAACCAATTCCCCTTTACCGTCTAAGACCTCACGAGCGGCGAGAAGTCCTACGTTAAGATTCGCTTCGCTTAAAACAATACCCGTAGAGCTTGCATTTGACTGGGTTGAGCCTCCATCAATACGAGTGTGAACTGTTGAAAGAAGAGGTAGACCGTCTCCGTAACAAGTATTAGCGGTATTAAACCCATTTCGGAACATATCTCCAACGCTCCAATAATCGTATGTGCTTGCCGCTCCATAACCGAGCATAGAGGCTTGCTTGTTGAGCTGACGATACAAATCATCTTCATTCGCCTGACGAGTAGCCTGGATTCCCGCACGATACTCTCTGTGAGTATAGCGAGTTCTGTAGCCTTGCAATGGGTCTTGGTAGGTGGTAGCTACGCCTTCTGCGGTTTCGGTAAGTTTTCCTATTCCAGTTCCATCAACGTCATCTTCATACTGACGACTTGAGGAATCTACATTGAGAAGTTTAGGGTAGTACGGCTCATACTTCTTATAGCCATCAACGATTACCTTTCTAAGCCCTGGTGCCATTAAGTAGCCCCAGTTCGATCTTGTTATCATATAATTTGAGAGTTAAAATAATAATTATTGAGCGTCTGCAAGTTGTACTGGCGAAACGATGACATTGTTACCGAGTGCATCAGGGTCTTGGCCGTGAAGCATAAACTGTAATACAGTAGTCAAAGTCGAACTTTCGCTGATTTGGTCTGATCCTGATACAAGGTTGGCAAAATACCCGCGAAGGTCTGAGCCTGTAGTTGTAGCTATAGTGGCATCCAGAGGAGCCGTAAGCCGCATATTGTGAACAAACGGTCTGATGACCGCTCGAACTTTCTTATCGGTTTGGTTGTCACCTGACGAAACGTATGTACCCGTTCCTTTTCCTCCAGGTGTGTAAGTGCCATCAAATTCGGAAGATAAAGCAGCATCGAGAGATACGCCTTTATCCGTTTCAAATCCTTCGACAATACCGAGCATACGATTTGTAGAAGAAAGGGCGATAAAGCCTGATACCCAACGTACTACATCCCCGATAGTGAGAGTCGTTGAGTTGGCTATAATTTCGTGACGCATTGCGCCTTTAGGGTCTGTGCCTTCATAGCTTTTGAATTCTAGTCCTGCCATATATGTAAAGTGTTAAGATATATTGAGCACGTTATATTAAAAAAGGTCAAACGTACTGTGTTGTTTGACCTTTTCGTTGTCATCCCGTCCTTTATCCGTGTCGTGGATAAATCGTCCTTTTGATTCGTGCGTGAATCAGACGTTTGCTACTCTATCGAAACTGGCTGGTCACGATATTTTGCATATTCTTCAGGTTTCATCCCGAATCTCTTAGCGACTTCATGCTCATCTGCGGTTAAACTAGGGCGATTCTCAATGACTGGAGCACCTACAAATGAACTTACGCTTAGAATTGGATTGACACTGGAATTATTCACTCCTGCGATTGCAAGAGAATGCGACAGCCTGGTAGACATCCCCTCAAAAGTTGAATCATCCTCACTTGAGAGAGTGTTCTTATAGTGGTGTTCGACCACTTTCAATTGCTCATCATCTAAATTCGTACTCTTAAGAAGACCAGTAAACATTGCCTCATGCGCCTTCTCGGCTTTTTCAGTAGCGGCCTTTTCAGAGGCTTCAACCTTTTCGAGACGTTCGTGTAAATCAGTTACGCTAGTTTCTGCGGTAGATTTTTCCTTTTCAAGTTCTTTGGTTTTTTTCGCAAGGTCATTCCCACCTCTAACGGATTTCTTTAGGCTTTCGATTTCTTCGTCTTTAGATTGAACAAGAGCCTTAGCAGTAGCGAGTTCAGCCTGTACTTGAGCGAGTTCTTCCTCTGTCATTTTCTATGAATTAGAGAATAATCTATACTTATTATACGATTTCTCATCCTTCGGCTTAACTGCGTAAGAGTCGATGAGCCTCTTTAATCCTATCACCCCATAATTCGCATATCTTCCAGCCTTAATCTCCTCCATATTTTTTGCATCTCTAATTGTAGACATAGACTGCTCATATGTCAAGGAATCTATAATAAATTTCAAAACATCATCTTCCGATAATTCGTAGCACCTATACCTGACCAAATCCTGTTGAGCGATATTAAGATCGGCAAAAGCCTTTGGTTTAGTGACAAGTAACAAATCTTCCTCCATGACTTCGCGGAGTGATTCGCTGGGGTCATAAAGTTTCTTATCAGAGTACTTTTTGACTAGCCATTCCCCTAATTTTATAAGTAATTTTCTCACATTTTACCAGCTAGAGAATTGATAGTTGGACGCTGAGACCTTGGAGTTGCCATCTGTGCTAGTTGTCCAGTCATACCTTGTCCCTCGGGAGCCATCATAGGTGGAGCTTGTTCCTCGTCAATGAACGCTTGCTCTTTATCCACTTTCGCATGACGGGCGAGAGTTGTAAGCCAATATTCTTCATTGAGTTTTCCAGGGAACATTTGTGCGAAATAAGCGTGATTCTCTTTTGCCAAAGCCGCAGATAGAGCGTCAGTATTCTTTGGTTGCGCCTCTGCGGTAACCTGCCAAGCAATATCCATTTTCTTCATCAATTCTTTTGAGATTATCGTTTTCTTTATACGTTTGCCGTCACGTTTAAAAGAAAGTATCATTGCCTCCGCCTGGAACTGTTCGTCGGAGAGTTCCCTATCTGAGAACTCAATCACCTTAGTTCCCTTTACTCCGCTTTCCAAAGATGTTTCAATCTCAAATAAATGAGGTTCTTTTGTGAGTTGATTCGTGATTGCATCCACTCTTGTATCCTCTTCATCCGTCCAGTGGAATTTTACGTTATCTAGTGTGAGATCGGCGAGTTCAGATTCAAATTGTATCGTCGAAAGCACCAGACCTCCTATTTTCTGGATTGATTGCTGTTGTTCTCTCTCGATCTGCGTAGCGGTAGGATTCCCTTTAGCCGCAGCACCTTGGAATACTGGGGACACTGATTTCTTATTTATCCCGTCCTCAAAAAGTTGATAAACTGCCATTTCGGCAGTAGTGACACCTAGAGTCGGAATAAGAGGTTTAATATTGTTCGGGTCGATGCCAACGTTAAGTTGAGCTGGCCAGAAGCATTTCTCGCTGAGGTTTTTATCGCCTGTGAGAATCGCCAATGGTGGTGCGAAGCTCTGTTGCGTCTTGAGCACCATAAGTTTTTTGAACTCGCTCATTACTTCTTCGTCTGTCTTATTCTTCGCCGCAACGGATTTAGAATAAAAGAACATCTCACTGATAGGATTAGTGGAGTATTTAACCGTAGAATATCTATTTTTTCCCGTGAGGCTTGAAAGCGGAAAACCGACAGGAGTCAACAATACTCCGTTTGCGAAGATCGCGTATACGTTCCCTTTAAGCCCCTTTGTTCTCTCATAGAAAAGCACCTCCACTTGATTCTCTCGGAGTTGACCTATTGACCAATTATTGAATTTTACATCGTAATCTTCCGAAGCCGACCCAAAAGCTGATAAATCACGTTGAACGTATTCCCACATCGGGAAGTTTTTGAACATTCCTTCCGCTATAGGATAAGGTATAACCGCTTTAGTAGTTAAATGTGGTTGTTCCTCCATCCAAAACGATCTGATATTACCAGGATAAACATTTATGCCTGGTACTAGAGTGGTTGTGAGTTTTCTGCTTGCCAAGACTATCTGTTCCGACCACGACTTGTCAGATAATTTACCTCCTGCGAAATCGGGAAACTTTGAAAACTTCTTTTCGACACCCCACTCCTCTTTCATGAGATTTTTTACAAATGCGTCTCCTTGCCTTAGTGCCTCTTTCCGTATCAATGCACGTTTGAATTCGTAATTTGGTTTTTCATCGTACCTGGCTTTAATCAACAAATCTTCAAACTCCTTACCGAGTTGCCATAACTCTTCGCGCGACCTGGAATTGATAGGGCGAATCTTGATCGTTATATTTAATTGCTCCAAAAACGAAGCAAGCGCATCGCTCTTTTCGGGGATGATACCCGCGACAAGTCTTACGTCCTGTTCATTCTCTTTCGGTGGAATATACCCTATATCAGCCGCGAAATTAGACTGATTATATTCGGTATATGTCATATCATCAAATTCGGGATGATGTGACTCCCTGGCATTTCGATCAGATACTATCTCTTGATAAACCTCCCCGATGAATTGCTTCGCTTCGGTGGAGTAGTCGGGCACACCCGATGTTTGATCTTGCAGTGCGGTTTTCGCCATGAAAAGGTGTTTGAACAAATCATACACCATGCACTTGATGTGTCAATGACACGTCCTTAAAATCGTCTAGTCGCTGGCACGTGCAGTGAATGCCTGGTAAAGATCAAGTAACTCTGCTGATAGTTCCTTTTTATTGCTTAAATCCTCAAAAGTCTTTTTAAGAAGTTCTTTTTCAGGCGCAGAAAACTCATAGGAGAACACATCAGCACAATTCCAAGTGGTCTGTTGACCTACGGATTTAATTTTATATTTTTCAATTTCTTCTTGGTTTATTTCGACCTTTTTCGCGATGTCACGGACTATGATCATGGAAGTTGCATCACCCTTCGTAGGTAAAGCGTGGCCTAAAATCAAACGATCTTTAAGCGTTAATGATACGGGTTTAACTTTTTCTACTTCTTTTGACATAAGAGGAAATTAAAAAATACTAATCACATTTATAGCGTTTCTCTGCGTATTGTCAAGCCCTACTAAAAAATGGAGTATTTGTTTTTCGGTGGGCGAGGTGATTGCAGATGATTGATAGGCTCTGGAACGAAATCACGCATCTGGAGCGCTATGGCGCAATTATGCACTAAGATGTTGTTCGCAAAATACTCAGGGCAATCAGCTACCCGTAGATTATAAACCGTCTGCTGGGCACTTTCGCCTCCTAAGCTTATTGCACTTTTCGGAACACCGCTTCTTATTAGGCACTGCTGTTTCAAACCTTTTTTTGCAAACTGAACATATTTTCCCCTGCTTGGGTTTTCTTTTCTTTGCGTTCTCAACATCCAAGTGACACCTCTTAGAGCAATACTTCGCATTGTAGCCACTACTCTCAAAGCCTTTTCCGCAAACGGAACATCTAAATTTTTTCTTGCCAGTTCGATGGTATTCCCGAATTCCCCGATTGATTTTTTCTCTGTTTGCTTTGATCCATTGCCGACTTCTTTCTCCGCTCTCTGTGGCATGTAATTTGCTATGCTCGGATTTTGACATACATTCAAGATTCCTAATTGAGTTATTGCTCGGATTGCCATCTTTGTGATGAATGATATAGCCCTTTGGCATATCTCCAAAATTATCAACCCAAATTTGTCTATGCAGGTAAACGCCCTCCTTTTTCCATTTAGCACCACCCGTGAAATATACCCTATGGTTCCGCTTCTTCGCATCGGGGTATCTATAGTATTGAACACCTCTATATATGACAATCTCTCTATTTTTTGTGCTTTTGAGTCCCATATGTAGAGCTTATCACCATCACCAATACTTGACAAGTCTTTTGTCTCGTTATTATTACAAAATACAGGATGATCTGTAGTCCCCGTAAGGCCAATGTTAGTCGTAACCTCTTTGACATGACTGCAAGTCGCGGCGACTGCTTTGAGACCCTGCCTTGTCATCACCCTGTCACCAATCTTAATTGACTCGATTGGCCTTTGTCCTTCGTCTGTCAATACCATAGTCCCTTTCACAAAACAAGCCATTACGCGATCCCAGTGGCGAGTTTGTTCAGGGTCGAAATGTATACGTCTAAGATCATCAGGATTGTACGTTTTGATCTCCTTATATAGATGAGGTGATACGAGCTTAAAGACTTTTTCCGTGAGTGCATCTTTAAGATCGAACAACATTAAAGGTTTAGATTTTGAAGTTGTGCGCCATCCGAGCGATTTAGTTTTTTGGGTTGTGCCTGATTGCATTTCTTCTTCGTAGTATTGAGGCACATTCAATTCACGCAATTTAGTTACCGTCGTAAGTCCGCAATTATTCCTCTCTACAGCGACAAGGCAATTCCCGTAACTCAATGACAAGTTTCGTATTTCGTAGGCCAAAAGATCGGGTTCGATTGAGTCTGATACGTACTCGGCCACTACCTCACCCGCCGTAAAATCAACAACATAAATAACTGAACTGTCTAGCCCTACACCCTCCGATACATCCACACCTATAGCGTA
>ERZ1292625.3972-Hain-H41-01um-R1-3972-length-11401-cov-8_pt1 | contig 11401 bp, 14 predicted proteins | sample MGYA00564400_ERZ1292625 | MGnify/ENA primary metagenome ERZ1292625 (study PRJEB36523, sample SAMEA6512639) | groundwater metagenome | collected 2019-01-08 | study: AquaDiva: Metagenomics assemblies of 32 groundwater samples
ACCGTTTGAAGTCCACATAAAACCCCGTCCCGTGAGGGCGTGGGTTTTTTATAACAATTCTTGGTAGTAATTCTGACGTGAGAGTTTCAATTCCTTCTTTTGTCTTCGTAGAAATATAGACATGAGGCACATCCATGGCAAGGTGCACTTCATAAGGTTCTTTACATGTCTTGACAAGATGTAAAGAAAGTGATATAGTTTGTTTACATCTATAGAAAGATGGAAGCAAAGTATGCAAACGAATATTATTGGTACATCTCGTCAACAGCCTCAAGGATTTAAGGCATTTGTGCCTCATCAATTCCCTCCTGTAACAGGCTTTGTTTTTGATGGTTCTGTCATAAAAAAGGCAAGCGAGGCGTCTCGATTAGTAGGAAAACTTGATGGTATTACAAAGTTATTGCCAGATTTAGATTTTTTCCTACTCATGTATTTACGCAAAGATGCTGCTGCGTCAAGTCAAATAGAAGGCACGATGGCAACCATGATAGATGCAATCGAGGCAGAGGTTCGTACAAATACAAATGTGCCAAACGATGTGGATGATATTCTTCATTATATTAAGGCGCTTCGTTATGGTATGAATCGAGCTCAAAAGGATAATTTCCCTTTTTCTTTACGATTTTTACGTGAACTTCACAGAGAGCTCATGAGCAAGGCGCGAGCGACACATTTCGCTGACCCAGGGGAGTTTAGAAAATCGCAAAATTGGATTGGTGGCACAAGGCCCGATAATGCTCGGTACGTGCCGCCCCCAGTGGCAGAAATGAATCAATCTTTAAGTGAGCTAGAAAAATATTTTTATGCAAACGATGAGTTGCTTACAGTTATAAAGGCAGGAGTGCTGCATGCGCAATTTGAGACGATTCATCCATTTCTAGATGGTAATGGTCGCACAGGACGTATGCTTATTACATTTTTTCTTTGGCACGAACATTTTTTGGAAAATCCAGTGTTATTTTTATCTTCTTATTTTAAAAGACACCAAGAGCTCTATTATGAAAAATTGACGCAGTACCATAATGGAGATGTCGTATCTTGGATCAATTTTTTTCTGGATGGTGTGATTGAGATTGCCAATGAAGCGGTGATGACTGTCGATAAAATTACAAAACTCAGAGAGCGAGATATGATGAAGATGCAGTCACTCGGTAAACGTGCTGCCGAATCCGCAATCATTGTCATGCCAAGGCTTTATGCGCAACCGATCGTGAATGTCCCAGCTATTCAAGAATGGACAGGATTTAGTCGCCCAGGTTCCCAAGAGGTGATTAATCGGTTCATAGAAATGAAAATTCTATCGCCAAAAGATAAAGATATAACGTATGGACAGTCGTATATTTATAGAGAGTATCTGAATATTTTTTCTGAGAGAATATAGTTATTACACACCCCCGATGTGTGGGTGAGTCTTAATTATTTTTGGCAATAATTCGGAGGTGAGCGTTTCAATTCCTTCTTTTGTCTTTGTAGAAATATAGATGTGTGGTGTGTCGTTGGCAAGGCGGGCGAGTTTTTTGGTATTTGCACTAGTGTCTAGATCTGTTTTATTAAACACGAGTACCTCTTTTTCTTTTGGAATGCTTAATTGTGTAAGTATTTCATCTACCACACGTACTTTTTCCATCATCAGAGGGTCTGATGCGTCGATGACATGAAGGATGATGTCTGCGTGTATAGATTCCATCAGTGTTGATTTAAACGCTTCGATAAGGGATGGCGGGAGGTTAGCGATAAAGCCGATGGTGTCGGAAATCAACACTTTTTTCTGCAGGCTCTGCATATAGATCTCACCGACGGTGCTATCAAGGGTAGCAAACAATGCGTTTTCTACTACGTGTTTTTTATGCGTCAGGATATTAAACAGAGACGTCTTGCCTGCGTTGGTATATCCGACTATTGAGATCGTTTGGAGGCCTAAATTTTTCCTATGATCCATTTGGCGCTCTCGTGATGCGACGGTCTTCTCCAGCTGATCGTGTGCGTCTTTGATGGCGTGTTTCCAGTGGCGTTTCATCAGCTCCGTATTGGTCTCTCCGATGCCTCGTGTCCCGATGCCGCCGCCTTGGCGAGACAAGACCATACCCATGCCGTAGATGCGTGGCCCCATGTTTTGCATTTTCGCTAAATCTATCTGTAATTTGGCTTCTGTCGTGCGCGCATGGCGAGAGAAGATGGAGAGGATGAGATCAATACGATCCCATATCTGTATATTTGGTCGTATTTCCCAGTACATCTGTAGTAAATTAAATTTCTGACTCGGCTTTAGCTGACCATTGAGGATGATGACGTCGATCTCGTGCTCTTTGAGATACTCGCCGATTTCCTCAGCTTTCCCTGGGCCTATGTAGGTCGTGTCAAATGCTTTGCCTTTTTGCTGTATGAGGTCGACCACCTGCGCGTTGCCAAGCGTCTGCACGAGTTGCCAGAGTTCCGTGATGTCATGCTCCATCATCTCGCGGTTTACGCGAGGAAGGGTAAGGTAGACAAAAAGTATGTTTTTGGGTTTGTTGAGGTTTTGCACTGACCGCATTATATCAAGATAAACATTAAATATAGTGTATGCTCAGCAATCATACATTCGTTCACTACAAAATATTGACGCCATGGCGTGAAGATTTTGTAGTGGGCCGCTTCCCAAACGGGGTCATAGACCAAACACTCGATTTGGTCCACGGTGACATGAGAACTATATGATCACACTACCTGCAAGTGCATCAATTGGCGTGGCAAAAGAAAAAAAACCATCGTCAGTAAGGTCTCTGAGTGAACCCATTGGTATGACGAGATCTCTGTCTGCCGATGAAGCAGAGTATTTGTCGTTTTTGGGCAAGCCTCGCGGAGAGATCGCAAGCCTTATGCCAGATGAGTTAGCCAGAGACGCCAATCTCGTGCGAGAAATGACCAAGCTTCTTTACGATTAATTTTGGCTTCATAGTTGTATAAATCCTCAAATAACGGTATAACCTACGTACACGCATGGCAGATACTACCAACATCATCAAATGTCCTCACTGTGGCAAATCGTTCGAGCCAAACGAAGCGTTTCGTCATCAGATGCAAGAAGAAATTGTTTCCAAAGAAAAATCTAAACATGAGACAGAGCTTAAAGCCCTCAAAGAAGAAACAGAAAAAAAGGTAACGGAAAAAATTAAACTAGAACAAGAAGAAACGACCAGGCAGTTGAAATTGGACTCAGTAGAAGAGAAAGAGCGAAATAAACGATTGTTAAAGCAGCTAGAGGAACTGACTGAAGATTTACGAAAGCTAAGAAGGCGTGATGAAGAGCGAGAACTCGAGATGAAAAAGAAAATGGCAGATGAAGAAGAAAAGATTAGGGCTGATAGTCGCAAAAAAACACTCGAAGAACACGAACTCAAAGATAGAGAGAGTGCCAAGAATTTGCAAGATGCGTTAAAGCAAGTCGAAGAGCTTAAGGCGCAGATGCAAAGGGGATCACAACAAGCTCAAGGAGAGTCTCTCGAACTAGAGCTAGAAGAGAGTCTCAAGCGAGAATTCCCTGTCGATACGATTGAAGAAGTGAAGAAGGGTCAGCGAGGCGCTGATGTATTACAACGTGTGATAGATAAACGCGGACAAGATTGCGGGACTATATTATACGAATCCAAAAATGCGCAGTGGAGCAATCAGTGGATAGGGAAGCTCAAAGAAGATCAGAGACAAGCCAATGCACATATCGCAGTCCTTGTGGTGACTGATCCCCCAGAGAATCTCACGACGTTTCAATACATAGATGGTGTATGGGTCGTATTACGAACGATGGCTATATCGTTAGCTCTTGCCCTCCGTTATAGCTTAGTGAGCGTGCATCATGAGAAACTAGTGAACACAGGAAAGAGTGAAAAGATGGAGGATCTTTATACCTACATCACTAGTATCGAGTTCAAACAGCGCATAGAAGTCATCGGTGAAGCATTTGGTAGTATGCAGGAAGAAGTCGAACGAGAGAAACGGTGGTTTCAGACCAAGTGGGCCAGACAAGAGAAGCAATTACGTCGAGTGATAGATAACACCCACGGGATGTATGGAGATTTGCAAGGAGTCGTGCGGTCGCTTCCTGACCTAAAGACGTTGGAATTGTCTGATGGTATAGTAGAGGAATAACACAATGAAAATAGATGTAGCCAAAGAGCGAATCCTCATCCTCAAAGATCAGATATCCTTTAAGGATGCAGAAAAGAAGGCGTGGGAGAAAAAGACGAGCGCTTTTGACGCATTTAGTAAAGTCGCAAGCTTTCTTTCTCGCCCCAAAGATGATGACTTCGAACTCACCTATTCGGAACATCGGTATCAACCCTTTTGGCATGTGATGGCTACAGCTCGCTATGTGTACGACAGGGCTGCCACCTATCAGGTGAGTGTGGGTGGCAAAGAAGTGCGATCAGTCACCCTACTTTCGAATAAATTCGAAGAAACCAACGGACATATCCATGTGCCTGTCATGGAGCACTGTGTGCAAGACGAGAAAGATGAAGTGTTTGTGGATGGGGTGACGGGTAAAAATATCCCCTCCCTTGCTGACTATATAAAAAAGCCAGTCACAGAAGTAGCCGGCAAGATAGAAAAAATTGTTTCTAAAGATTCTATCCTCGTACCACCAACGACTCGCGTGTCAGCGCTGATGCGTGATTCGCTCTCAAAAATGATCAAAGGCATACAGGCAGACAAAATTCTCGAAGAACACGTCGAAGTGTCCGCAATAGAATTATATTACCGACCTGTATATGCATTCCAATTTGCGTGGAAGTCCAAAAAGAAGGACGGCATCATAGAGATAGATGCCGTGACGGGTGCTATCACCTCAGGCGACCGTATATTTAGAGAGTACCTTGGGAAAGTATTGGATCAAGATTTCCTTTTTGATATAGGCGCTGATGCCGCGGGTATGCTGATCCCCGGCGGCAGTATCGCGGTGAAAGCTGCCAGAAAATACATAGGAAGTAAAAAATAAATAAGTACGCTATACTGGGTATATGGACCACGAAATCCCAAAGAAAGAACATAGTGAAGAAGAGTTACTCGTCTGGACGTCCCCCTCAAGATTATTTAAAAAGCGCGACAGGGAGTATTTCACCAACATCATCGCCATCGTCTTTCTTTTTTGTGTCATCTTTGTATTTGCCAGAGAGTTTGCACTCATGGCTGTGGCTATATCCATCTTATTTCTTATCTACGTATTAGCTACCGTCCCACCAGATGACATCAAGCATCGATTGACGAGTATGGGGCTTGAGAGTGCAGGACATTATTATCGCTGGGAAGAGTTCGTGGATTTTTGGTTTGAAGAACAGTGGGGACAGGTGATGCTTGTGATACGACCGCTGATGGGACCTCGTATGATCGTGTTACTCGGCACTGAACCTAAAGCAAAAGTGAAAGCAATTGTAGCTGACTATATCCCGTATCGTGATGAGCCAGTGAAAAGCTGGGTAGATAATGCTGCCACGTGGATAACGGAGAAGATCCCCCTCGAGAAGCCGCAAGCATAGCCTTATAGCCTCTTTCGTAGTAAAATAGAGTCCTTGTCTCCGTAGTTCAATGGATAGAATGCGGCCCTGCGAAGGCTGTGATGACAGTTCGACTCTGTCCGGGGACACCAAAGCAATGCCCTTGTCAGATTGGAGGGTTGGCTGAGTGGCCCAAAGCGATAGTTTCGAAAACTATTCTCCCGTAAGGGAGGCACAGGTTCGACTCCTGTACCCTCCGCCTTCGCTCGTCGGAGCGAGCTACGGCGGACGCAGTCCGCAAGAAGATCGCGAAGGAGAGATTAAATTTATGACAATAACTATTTGTGGCAGCATGCAGTTTCATAAAGAAATGGCAGAAGCGAAAAAAACGCTTGAGGCCGCCGGATTTACCGTGCTCGTTCCTGCAGACCTTGATCACCTAGAGAAAAATGAATCCTACATGACCAATGATGAGGATAAGATATCTACCAAAATTGAATTTGATTTCATCAGAGAGCACTTTCGTAAAATTGAAGACGGAGATGCCATCCTCATCCTCAATTATCCCAAAAAAGGCATTGATGGATACATCGGGGGCAATACGTTTTTAGAGATGGGGTATGCATTTGGACTCGATAAGAAAGTATTTCTCCTCTATCCTGTACCAGAGATGGACTACAGTGTAGAGATGCATGCGATAGAGCACACGGTTCTTGATGGAGATCTTGCCAAACTTGTTTTATGACTAGAGTTGTACGTTTCCCCCATCTTTTTTTGTTTTTTGTATAAAAGTGTGAAGTGTCGCATCTTTTTCATCTTTCAGTATCAGTGTCCCGCCGTTCTCGCCTTTTAATAGTATATTTTTATCTTTCTCTAGTCCCTCGGTGCCATCATATAACCCCGTAGTGTACAACCATGAGCAACATTCAAATACGTGAGCGTTGCCGACATTTCCTACTTTGATAAAATCGCTATAGAGGATACGCCGACCAATATGGGGTGTAAGCGTGACGCCGGAGTATCCTGTCAGTTGTTTGACCTCTTCTGGCACGAGGACTCGTGGTAAAACGCCAATGGGGATAGGTCGAATACTCAAGGTGTTTCCGTATATTCTCTGATGGAAATACACAGAAAGCACTTTTCGATCGAATAACTCCTCAAAGAGTAGTAAAAGCGTAGATTCGTTTACTGGGTCTATGTCTTTGGGTGTGACTGAGATAAGAAAGCTTTGGAAATCATTGGCAAGCTTGCCTTTGTCACTCATAATAATTTCTCCTCGTTTGCCTTCTATAACTGTTGTTTTAAGATGTGTAGACTCTGATAGATCTGGAAGATACAGTGACCAGTCCCAGACGACGGTCCATCGATTATTAACTTTCTTGAGTGGAATCGTGGTTTCTACGTCAAAGGGACCAAGGTGTCTTGTGACATAGGTAACGCGGATAGGGACAGAGGCCGTAGTAGCAAATCGTGAGATGGTAGGTGCGTCATAATGGATTTCTACCTTTTCGATTTCTCCGTCATAAACCGTATTCAGTCCAAATTCTCGAAAGGCTATTCTGCTCCAATTCGCTTTACTTTCAGGTGTTATATCTTCGTACATATCAGCGAAGAAATTGTTTTTCCAGGAATACGTAAAGAGCGAAAACATACCATCAGGTGTTGGGAAAAACGTAGGGAGCGACCAGAGGACATTTGCTGTCACGAAAACCATGCTTATGAAAATACCTATTTTTGGTTTGATCGCTTGTATGGCAAAGATGAACAAGAGATAGAGAAATGGCAAGATGAGTACGATATAGCGAGTCCAAAATGGAATGATCGTATAAAATCCAATGATGCCAAGCGTGAGAAGGGTGATAAATAGTGTGGGTGTGTTTTTGCGTGCGCGAAATAATCCTGTGAGCAGAGTAATCAATAATACGGGCCACACAGGACTCCAGTGCGGAGAGATTAGCCAGATGCGGGAAAATATATTTTGATAATACCCGACGGTAAGGTTAGTTAGAACGCTTCCGTAGGTTGGTATTATTTTGGATGAGAGATAGAATGAGACGATCCACTTCTGAACCTTTAGCCATTCGAGAAATGAATGACCATGCAGGAAATATTGTATATACGGTAATAGATATCCAGTGATAAGCCCGACACCAAGCATTACGATCGACGTTATACTTTTTGTATGTCTCCATAGTTGCCAGATTCCCAAAAGGAGCGGGATAGGAACTAGTAGTGGAAACTTCGTTTCAGAAAAAAATCCTAGGGACAGTCCAGCTAGAGTGGGCCAGAGAAGGATGCCCTTTTTCTGATCAGTCGATTTGATAATCAGTAAACAATAGATGAGAAGAAAAAGTGCTTGGAGACTATCAAGCATGGTGAGTGCATATTGATTGGTAAACAAGGGGTCTGTGGCAAGAAGGAGTATGGCAAGAGACGAAAACATAGTTGACGCAGTAAGCCGTTTGGTAAGGAGAAATACACATGTGAGTATGCCAAGATTTACGATGAAGCCAAACCAGTATGGGTTACCAAAGAGCGCGTTTGTGATACCTATGAGGTATTTACCAAGCGGAGGTACCTCGGCGTTTAATAAGGTTGGGTCTCCTCCATGCATAAGTCGATATCCTTCATACAGATATAATCCATCATCACCCAAAGTGCGCACGGAGAGCGGAAGTTTCCACTGTGAGTGTTCATACTTATCTTGCCAATACACGGCGTCAAATGTTGAAAAAAATAATCCACGATTAGAAAAGACAATGAGTAGAAGATATGAAATCAAGAGAGCGATGCTGCCGAGGTGAAATAGCTTCATGTAGTACGATTCTAGCAGAGAAGACGAGAGCGCTCTATAATACGAGAGATCTATTTGCACCTGTAGCTTAATGGATAGAGTTCTGGCCTCCGAAGCCGGCGATATCGGTCCGACTCCGATCAGGTGCACAAAAAATCTGTTATACTCGTACTATGAAAGTCAGAAAATTAGATTATCTTATCGAATTAACCTATGACAGATCCTACAAAGGATATGTGGCTGATGTGGTGAATTTGTATGGATGTATGTCTCAAGGAAAGACAAAGGTTGAAGCACTAAATAACGTAGAAAAAGCTATAAAAGCCTACATGAAGGCTCTTGTAAAGCTAACCGGAAATACAGATATGGTATATCGAAGTATAGAGACTCCTCTGCCTGTGGCATATGCCTAAGCTTACAAATATTTCTGGTGCGAAAGCAGTGAAGGCGTTTTTGAAATTTGGGTATGTGCACGCGCACACCTCAGGCGATCATGCGATTTTGCAAAAAGCAGGAGCTCCGACACTCTCGATTCCTCTTCATAAAGAAGTAGCACAATTTCTCCTTAAGTCTCAAGTGAAGCGTGCAGAAATTTCTATGAAAGATTTTATAAAAGCGTTAAAGTAATGTCTCTGGCGTATAAAATATTACCGCTCCTTATTTGGTAGAAACTGGGGCGCTTCTGAAGAGATTACCCGAGATTCAGAAATTTTTCCCTCGGGTGTAAATTGTAGCATCAGCGCCTCACCTTTATCGATAGTTGCATCTTGGCCGATCTGGCCTTCTTTCCCAACGCGCAAATAATGTTGGATCATAGCAATTATTTCTCCATGCGTAACGATCGCGACGACTTCCTCTGGATGAGTTTTTTGAATCTCCGTAAACTCTTTGATTGCTCTGGAATATGCATTTTCCATAGTTTCTCCATACACATCTGGGAGTTTTGGATTTTTAGCAAAGAGATCGCCACCCACTGCGACAAAGTCGTTTATAGGTTGTTCATTCCATTGTGGGGTATTGGCCGCGCGTAGCCCTTCTTTTTCTATGACGGTGGGATGGTTGGATAGACTGTCTTGAAGTAGATTTGCTGATTGTGCTGCGCGACGTGTAGGGCTTGTGTAAATTTTTGTGATGTAAGCAGTCTCGGAAAGTTTACCTCCGAGTGATTGAAGTTGATATTTACCCATGTCACTAAGCGGTTGATTTGCCCCGTATACGAGTTGCTCGCCTGATGGGCCTGCTGCACGCTTAACCTCGCCGTGGCGAACTAGTAGTAAAGTAGAATTCATGTCATATATTATATCAAACTAGGTCAACATTTCTGCTATAATGGACATATGAATAATACTAAAAAAATTACAAATCTGATTTATGAAGCAGCGAATGTGAAACGCATGCTTCGCACGGGGTGGCAACGGTTAGGCGACAACGTAGAGGGTGTGGGCGAGCATTCCTTTATGACCGCCGTGATTGCATATCTTCTCGCCAAGGAAATTAACGAACAGAAAAAAAGTGAACGAACGGTTTCTATGGAAAAAATTCTCATCATGAGCATATTCCATGACTTCCACGAAGGACGCACAGGCGAAATGGATAAGGTCGCCAAGCTGTATATGACCAGACACGAGGATAAAGCAAACATCGATATCTTCTCAGAGGTAGACGCAGAGTTGTTGGTGCTTCTGAATGAATATGAAGAGAAAGAGACGCTTGAATCACTTGTAGTATATGAAGCCAACGTCATTGCGTTTGGTGTCGAGTGTAAGATATTGATGGAGCGGGGAAATACCCATGCGAAAGAATGGATGGATGCCAATTCACTACGCGTAAGACTTCCAGAATCTGTGGAGCTTATGACACTTCTTTCAAACACCGATTCTCAAGATTGGTGGAAAGATATACGTGCGACCATCCACGAAGAATTCGCGAAATAATCCCATGAAAAAATATTTCTCTAATCCGCTGTTTATTCCCCTTAGTGTTTTATTTTTGTCTGCCATTGTCGGCGGACTTCCGCCCGTGGGAATTAAAATTGCGCTTCGACAATTAGAATCTCCAATGATTTTATTATTTCGACTCCTCATTATGATCCCACTTTTTTTATTGGTTTCATGGAAGCATCTTGGAATACTCAAGAATAATTATCGGACGATATTTCCCGTGGCTATATTTTGGATGGGGAACATAGTGGTCTTTGCATTTGGCATCCCGTATACCACTGCAAGTGTTTCACAGGTGCTGTATACAGGAGTGCCGGTTTTGGTCGCGGCACTTTCTCCTATGTTTCTTAAAGAAAATCCAACAAAGTCACAAATTGTTGGAATATGTATTGGTATTCTGGGAACACTCGTTATCGTATTTGGTGGAGGAGGGTCGATAACAAGCGGAAGCTTGAAGGGGAATGTGTTGGTATTTATAGCCACCCTTTCATGGTCGCTGTATATACTTTATACACGAAAACAAAAATCTTTGATTCCTGCGTCGGTTAATTTATTGTGTGGCACGCTTCTTGCATTGCCGTTTAGCATGTGGCTTGTGTATATGTCGAAATCTGGGTTTATACTTCCAGTGTTAACCATGAGCACAATTGGTGCTGTAATTTTTGTAGGGTTTATTGGTGGGTTTGTCATGTTTATTCTTCATCAGTGGTCGACACAGCGTGTGCCTGCTGTAATGAGCGCAAGTACGGGATATATATCGGTGATAAGCAGCACCTTGGCAGCTACGTATTTTTTGGGTGAGCACTTAAAATTTTATGAGTGGATGGGATTGTTGTTTCTTATTGTCGCCGTGGTGTTGACTGCAACGCTCCCATTGTTAGCACGTCATATCCGAAAGACAATGATATAATCATTCGATTAGAAATAAATTTTGGAGGAGTGGCCCAGTGGCTACGGCACACCCTTGGAAAGGGTGCGGGAGCAATCCCTCGCAGGTTCGAGTCCTGTCTCCTCCGCCTTCGCCTCGCCGAAGTCATGCTTCGCATGACGAAGGCGGGATTCGGCTCGGCTACGGCGAGACGCTGTCCGCCATTGTTTCGCCAAGGCTTTAGAGACGGCGAATAATCACTATGTATTATGTTTATTGTCTAACCCACCTTACTTAGATCCCCGTCCCGTCAGGGCGAGGGATGGAGTCA
>ERZ1292625.3973-Hain-H41-01um-R1-3973-length-11399-cov-4_pt1 | contig 11399 bp, 11 predicted proteins | sample MGYA00564400_ERZ1292625 | MGnify/ENA primary metagenome ERZ1292625 (study PRJEB36523, sample SAMEA6512639) | groundwater metagenome | collected 2019-01-08 | study: AquaDiva: Metagenomics assemblies of 32 groundwater samples
AAACCCAGTCATTAAAACGAAGGGTGTGTTGTTATCGGTATCAATTTTTTCTTTAACCCCAGAGAGATAAAACTCCGGCTGACCCATAACGCGGGTGTCAAGATATACCAATATCGAACGGAGGTGTTGTTGTGCTGGTGCCGTGCCTAGTGACCCGTTGGTAGCACCCGCTCCCGCAACTCGTTTCCCCTTCCACGAACTTTTTCCACCAGGGCGCGAAGTCCAGTCGATGGCGTTTTTTAACACCCCCGGTAGTGAGCGGTTATATTCAGGGGTGACGATAAGCACCCCATCGGCGCGGTCAATTATTTCTTTTGCGCGTTGAACTTCTTCAGGAATTCCACGCTCCTCCACATCAGCATTATAAAGAGGCATCGTAAGAGACACCTCTTGGAAGTGAAGGTCAGCGGGAGCATACTTTTTAAACGCCTCAAAGAGCGATCGGTTAAACGACTCTTTCCTCAGACTACCTACAAGAACGGCAACGGTTTTCATACTCTTATTCTATCAACCCTGTCAACCACTCACCGGTGTGCCGGCACAAAACTGACGTATTGTATTTTTTAGGACAAAGATTACAACTTTTCAATTTCTTTCAAATCTCCGTCGGGAATGTAGAGAATAAGGAGCCCCAACACAATCCCCCCGCCCGCTGTCCACACGTGCTGACTCGCTAAAAAGGTGAAGTCTATCCAATCCAAAATGTACCAAATTCCCCGCCAAATGAGGACGAGTCCGATAACGATAGAAAATGTTCGCAGAAATTTAAGCAGTGTTTTTAGAGTCATACTTCTTTTTTCTTTAAGAGTAACGATGAGTAATAGGCAGCAACGACAAAAAAGAGACCGATACCTCCTGTAATAATTTCAGGAACTTCAACCAGCGTCCCCACTAACATTGAAGCAGCAAGTCCAAAAATTGCCCAGTGAGCACCATGCTCTAGAAAAATAATGGTGTCGAGTGCTTTTTTCTTTACAAGGTAAATGGTGAGTGTACGAACAAAGTACGCACCAATACCTAAGCCCGCTACAATAACCGGAATGGAATTTGAAAGCGCAAACGCACCAACGACAGAGTCCAATGAAAATGCGGTATCTAAGACGTTAAGGTAAATAAACATCGCGAGTCCTGCCTTTTCTACTTCCTCGGTAGAAACCGAAAACGAACTAGTGATACCTTCCATTAAAATAAAAATAACTATCCCCACAATACCGGCAACTAGTACCACTGTTGATGCTTCGTCAGGCACCAAAAACGAAACGGCGGTGAGGGCTATCAACACTACCGCAACCGCGATAGATTCAATCTTCCCTGAACGCGCAAGATAATGTTCAATCACATGGAGCCAGTGACGGTCCTTTGAAGCATTCATAAAATATTTTAAAGACACCATAAGCAGAAATGATGCGCCAAATGAATTAATGGCGTATCGCGCACCTTCTAACAGGTGCCCATACGCTTCAGGATCAAAAAACGCGAGTTTGGCAATCACCCACGGGGAGGTCCACACGGTTACCGCCACAATTAAAATAGGCAAGATGAGCCGTGTCCCTACCACGGCGATCAAAATCCCCCACGTAAGAAAGCGTTGTTGCCATGCAGGGGTCATGCGCGCCAACACTTTGGCGTTCACCACCGCGTTGTCAAAGGAGAGGGTTACTTCCAAGACTGAAAGAAGCGCCGCCAAAAAAAGTGCTTCCACTCCCCCGTACCAAAACACCGCTCCCAAAACGAACACGGAGATAATCAATGATGGCGTAAAAAATGCTAGAGTTTTCATAAAACATTTTCAAAAAGCATTATACCTTCAAAACTCCTTACTAAAAATCTTTAACGAGAGCGAGTTCGTTGCCTTCGGAGTCTTTGAAGTATGCTAAGCGGCCGAATGGAAACTCACTGATGTTTTGTTCATCTGCCTTTATAAAACTTGGTTTATCGCTTCCTGCAAAAAACTGTACCCCAAGCGCCGAAAGACGTTTCACTTCTGTGTCAATGTCATCCACATAAAATTCAACTCCTTCAGTGACACCCCCGTCAACGTACAAATGTATTTCCGCATCCCCAACCACTATCCCCGCCCAATCTTTTTCATGAATACGACACTTTAACCCAAGAACATCAGTATAAAACTTCACTGCCCTATTCAAATCTTTCGCCTGTACATCAACGATGAGGTTCATATAAGTTACAACAATCCTTTATTCCCCTCTTTCCCCATTAAATCTACAATTCGGTTTTTAATAATTTTATTTAACAACGATACATTGCGATAAAGCAAATTTTCGTCTAGCCTCTCTGTTCCTTTTCGTACAGCAAAAGCGTGTTCAACAACGTGACCATACTCACCTAAGTCGAGTAATTTAGACTGTTCATAAATATCGTCATAGGTGAACGGAAATCGTTTTGTCTCAAGAATAATCAGACAACGCACCCCGAACAGACATGATTTTGAAAATTCTGTTGCTGCAGTAGTTTCGTCGCCATTCCGTTTTGACAAAATGGCCGCAAGTGCAAAAGCGGTATCAAAACGGACACGTTGCAATAAATCCAGTGTAGTGATTTTGGGCGAATCTAGGTGTTCAAGAACCTCCTCACCATACAAAGTTTTTCCCACACCAATAAGCTCTCTAAAATAAATCCCTTCAGGGAAGGGCGTATCAATTTTGTACGCCAGAAAATCCTCATATTCAAATGGATAAATAACGACCTCTTCGTGTGGGTTTATAGCTTTTAACTCTAGACGTGATATTTTATTTTCTCTTTTATAAAGTACTCCGATTTCATAATCACTTTGATCAAGTGCATCGGTACGAGCACGCGAACCATAAAGAAAAATTGACACCGGATTAAAGTTCAATGTTATGGCATCAATTGTTTCCTGAAGTTTTGCATCAACGATGAGGTTCATAAAATTTCTTCAAGAAGTTCAGGAAACTCTTCTCCGCCCATTTCCCCAAGCTTGTAGTGTCCTTTGTTTTTTAATTCTATCAACTTTCCGCCGAGCGCTTCGTGAAAAATTTTTACACTCTCTTTCCCCTCTTCTTCCTCAGTGTCAGAAGTGAACATCACGATATTCGGCACTCGAGATGGAATTGTTTTGTCTATGTCGTAGCCATAGTATTTTTGCCGCCCCACATCACCTTCATCAGGAATTTTCCAAGGAGCGACTAAAATTAATTGTGAGGCCTTGTGCTTTGTATCTCCAAGCCACCGAACTAAAAACGCGGCGCCACAAGAGTGGCCAATCAAAATAGCATCATCAGGTATTTCGTTTTTCTCAAATTCTTCTTTAAATGCAGCGTACTTCGGCGCCCACGGCTCTGGCATCATGGGGCGCACTACTTCATATCCCCTTTCAATAAGTTCTCTCTCTATCCACGGCATCCAGTGTTTCGCATAGGTCTGCTCTGGACCTTCTTTTTCAAAAGACGGACACCCGTGGAGAATAAAAACTTTTTTCATACCGGCACTATATCAAAGAGTTATACGCTATTTTCGAATTATGATTTGAATGTTTGTTTTTTCATGAATCACCTTTTCTATGTTTTCCTGAATCTCTGATTCTTCCGGATTCCACTCACCGGAAGTACCGAGCCTCCATATCTTGGCTTCAGTATCAAAACATATGGAGTAAACTGATATTCGCCCATTAAACTCCTGGTGTATAGAGTTAATAACGTAAGTAAAATTTCTAATTGTTTCTAATATTTCCATTAATTCCTTTTCTGTAGAAATAGATGTCGGGAGAACAAAGTAAATGGTTGGTCTTGGAGCTTGTTCTGGTTTATAAGATGTGACAATGGCAATACTGCCTTCAGTTTTTTGTTTTTTTAACTTTTCAAAAACATTTATAAATGATTTTTTAAATAGTGACCACGCTTTATCATCTATTTCTCCAGCAAGATGTTGTGTTATCCACTGTATAAAAAACGTCAAAACAAAAGTGCCAATATAAATCAATCCATCAACTGCAAAAACTTCCCCTCCTATGCCTGGGCCTGCGGTTTCCTTGCTTCTCTCTAGCTGTTTCTCATATTTTTTATTTACTAAGTCGCGTTCTTTTTGAATCTTATAATGATCGGTAATGGTGAGCTGGAAAACGTTTTCGTGGGGTTTAAATTCTTTAATTAAAATATCAGTTATGTTTGGATTCTGAACCTCTGCACGTAGTTCGGTTTTGCCAGTGCCAAGATTAAACATTCCTTTTTGCTCAGCCCTTCTGAAGGCCCTATACACATCTCTATTAGAAATGTAGTAATGAAAGTTTTTAAAGAAAGCTTGCAGCCAAATAAAACGCCACAAAGCACTTTTTTGCATAAAAAATTACAAAGTAATTTTCTGTTTTACTTTTTTAACGACATCTTCAATACTCAAACGCTCCTGTTCTCCAGTATCACGGTGGCGCAGCGTTACGGTGTCTTTTAGTTCCGCGTGTTCGCCCAAGGTGTCAAAATCAACGGTGATGCAGAACGGCGTACCAATTTCGTCTTGACGGCGGTAGCGTTTACCAATATTGCCGTTGTCGTCCCACACGATTTGTGGAACCTCTTTTTTGAGTGTTGCATAGACTTCCCGCGCTTTTTCAACCAACTCTGGTTTGTTTTTAAGGAGTGGCGACACGCACGCTTTTACGGGCGCCAGGTGCGGAGGAAGTTTTAAGTACACGCGCTTCTCCCCTCCGAGTTCATCTTCGCGGTACGCGTTTGCAAGCACCGCAAGGAATACGCGCCCCACACCCATAGAAGTTTCAAGAATCCACGGAATGTACTTCTCGCCGGTTTCCGGGTCGGTGTAGCGTAGGTCAACTCCAGAGAACTTCATATGCTGGGTTAAGTCGTAGTCAGTGCGGTCGTGGATACCTTCCACTTCATCAAACCCTCCCGGAAATTCGTACTCAATGTCCCACGCGTCTTTCGCGTAGAAGACAAGGTTTTCATGTTGTTTCCAACGCAGTTTGTTTTCTTCAATGCCCAAACTTAGATACCACTGCCAGCGTTCTTGTTTTATTTTTTCGTACGCATCTTTGTTTTCGTTTGGTTTTACAAAGTACTGCGTGTCCGCCTGTTCCAACTCGCGTGTACGAAAAAGAAAGTTACGAGGACTGATTTCATTTCGAAATGCCTTACCGATTTGCGCAACGCCGAAAGGAATTTTCGGGTGCATGCTGTCCACAATATTTTTAAAGTTGAGGTAGATTCCCTGGCACGCCTCGCCCGGCAGGTACACCGGGTCGGTACCTTCGGAAGTGAAGTCGCCGAGATTTGATTTCACCAACAAGTTAAACGCGCGGACTTTTGAAAAATCTTTTTTACCACAGGTAGGGCATTTTATTTTCTCCCGATGCGCGTCAAACAACTCGTTGAGCTCGCTCTCAGACATTTTTTCATCCGCCTCTACACCAAGCGCGGCGAGCTCTTTATCAACACGAATGCGCGTGTTGCAGTTTTTACACTCCGCAAGTGGGTCTGAAAACCCGCTCGTGTGGCCAGACGCCTCCCACGTTTTGGGATGTTTGAACATTCCAGAATCAATACCAAAATAGTTTTCTTTATCGTACACATTCGCTTTCCACCACGACTGTTTGATGTTACTTAAAAGTTCCACTCCGTTCGGGCCAAAATCATACACGCCCGCAAGCCCCCCATAAATTTCAGAACCTTGAAAAATAAACCCGCGCCTTTTGGCGAGCGACACAATTTTTTCCATTACGTTTTCTTGGTTTTCACTCATAACTCATTACTGATTCCTGTTTACTGGTCATACTTCGTATGACCTACGGTACCACAGACGACAGCTGCGGTGTAGCGCCGGCGCTCTGCGTGGTCAGTGCCTGAGCAGAACGTTCTATGTTAGTTCTGGTAAAGCGGTCAAACCCGTAGACACGCTGGTCAGAAATCACCGTTGGCATATTCCCCACCTGAGAAAGAGATGGGGTTAAGGTAACCTGGAATGTGGCATTTTTTGACTGCCCTGCCTCCAAATCCCCCACCGTCCACGTCACCACGCCACCAATTGAGTTGTACGAAATAGCGTCGTTCGTTGACCCTTGAACAAATTTTACGTAGCTCGGCAGCGCTGCTGTTACTTGCGCGTTCGCCACCGCGTTTGCGGTATTGTTCACTGTCCAACTGACAAGGTAGGTGGTGTCGGTGTCTGCTTTGGGAGGTTTGCTCCCCGAGAGGTATGAAAGAGAGTTTGCGAGTGAAAGGTCTGTTGCCACCAGCACCCGCGACGTTGTTTTAGATTCAATAGTTTCAGGTACGTTTGATTCGGTAATACGGCGCGCGCGCACCGTTGCCGAGAGTGTTATTTCGGGGTTTTTAAATACTCCAGATTCAAACGGAAGTGACGCAAAACTAAACGAATACGTTCCTGTTCCCCCTGGAGCCACATCGTTCAGTGCAGAGTCAGTTTCTCGACTGAAAATAACGGTGTTGTCGCTAGAGCGCCAGAAACCTTTTTGCGCCACGATGCTGTTTCTATCCAAAATAGCGCCGTTTAATTTCACCTCTAGCTCAACATCCTGCGCGCGCTGGGGCAGGTTGTTCACCCAACGCAAGTCCACGCGAACGGGAGCCCCACGCACGACCACCTTTTCCGTTGCAACACTCCCGTCGAGCGAGAGCGAAAGTGAAACAAATGGCTTTGCCAATTTCAACGCGACATCCCCCGTTGCCAGTGGCGCCGCAATTTCATCTTTTGCATTTCCATTTTCAGTTCCCGTCGTGAAGTGCACCACGCGCTCGTCACCATCTTCGCCTGTAAACACCCCACGAATAGTGATGGTGCGTTTTCCTCCCGCCTCTATGTCGCCCAAGCGCCATGTGTTGCTCCCCGTCACCGCGGTAGGCGAGGCGGATTTAAATGAAAACCCTGGCGGATATTCCGCAACTAAGAGAAGGTTGTCTAACACCTCGGTCACGTTTGAAGTGACCGTGACCGTGAGCGCGGTTTCTTGACCTGACACTATTTCTTGGAGCGACTCCACCGTGATGCTTGCGGGCGACTGGCTAATGGGGAGCGAGTACGTTTCTTCAGCAAGGAAAATGGCGTTTGAAGATGGTACGCGGTACTCAACCGAAACGGTGATGTCTAAATTTTGATCTGCCTGTCCAAACATAATGGCGCGCACGGTTCGGTTCACGCTCTCCCCTGGTTTTATGGTGCCGAGGCTTTCGCGAATACGCGGCAATTCAAGCGTGACATCATTCTCGCTTCGCGTGCCTGGTGGAAACTCAACCACGAGGTCGGTAAGTTCCATCGGCACCGAGTTGCGGTTAGTCAACACTATTTGGAGTGGAAGTACTTCGCCGGCGCGCACTGAAGTCGGACCGCTTATGGCAATATCTACGTTTCTCGTTGAAACCGTGTTGCTTCCCGAAAAGAAGAGGAACGCGGCGGACGCGCCAGCAATAACAAAAAAGACCACTGAGCCAATAAAAAATAGTTCTAGGTAACTCAGTCTTTTCATTTTTTTACGACCACCTGTTTCAAGCGCGGTGACCGGCTTTTCACTCTGCCACGACCGAGCGGGAGTAGTACTTTCCGCGGAAAGTGTTGAGCGACGCGCGTGGAACTCTCCGTCGGTGCGCGAGTTTAATTTTTTCGCGAGGCGCTCAAGCGCGCTCTTTTTTTCCATCCCGTTAGAAATAGGACGTAAACGTAATTTTATTACGCACGCCTATTCGGTTAAGTTTTTTAATAAAAATAAACATGAAAACTTTTAGGAGTCCGTTATTTCTAACGGGATCCATATCTTTGCATTATACGATACTCATTTCTATCTCTCATTACTCACCGCTGATTACTCTTCACTCATTACTGTTTCCTATTATTACGCCAAATTACTTGCCAAAAGTGCTTCATTAATTGCCCTTACAAGCTTTTTTTCATACGGTTTTACCGCGTTTAAGACTTCAGCAGTGTAGGACACCTCTTCCACAAACGGCACTTCTTTCTGAGGAGGAACGTAGCCGAGAGCTGAGAGAATGCGCACCACCGCGAGGTGTTCGGCAGTTTTTACTTCATCTTCCGACAACGTACCGAGCGCGTAGAGAAAAAACCACAGCGCTTCAAACAATTCAGCGTTTTTTTCTTCACCGTGAACTAACTGACGAACCACACCAACAACACGCGCGCCTGCCGTTTGCGCGTACCGTTTGCCCCTAAGTTCAAAGTATGAATTTTCTGTATCAACAGCACCGGTAACGCGCCAGTCGTAGAGACCACGAACAAGCGTATACGACCCGTACGACCCAACCTGCAAGTGGGGGCGAAGTTTGGAACGCTCTTCACGCGCGCTTTTCGCAAGCACATTCACTAACCCCAAGCTTTCAGTAAAAATAGAAACCCGCACGCTTCCTTCCCCGGAGGGAGCACGACTCACCACCACTCCTCGCGCGGTGATGTCATGACTTCGTGACATGGTTCTCGTCTCCGCGCTCAAATCGCGCAAGGTTCGTCGTCTTTGAAATTTGTTCCCAGTATTTTTCTAAGAGCGTAGCATCTCCCGCAAACGTAAGAGTCGCTGTATCCTTTGGCGAAAGGTCTGATGCTTTTCGCAAATCTTGAATGAGACGCACCAACTCACGAACATCTCCCTCTTCTTTTAATGCGTCGGTGATAGCCGTGTCTAGGAGAACATCTTCGGAAAGATTCTTATCAAACACCACGTCCTTCACATTCACCTCTTCTTTAATAAGTTCTACAAGTTCATATTTCCCTTTCAACCGTTCATCCTTCACGGTGAGCTGCTGCAGTGGCTGGCGCACCTTAATGTTTACCGACGAACGCTTTTCAAGCGCGAGCGACACCACGCGACGTACCTCGCTCATGTCCGCAATAAGGGGCGACTCTTTAAGAGATCTGCCAAAGTGGTGAGGGAAAGAAAAGAATGGTTTACGTCTTTCAGGCCAACTACATAAATGAACACTCTCCAGATCGTCACCTTCTTTAACTTCTTGGTAGAGCGATTCTGCCGTAAATGGCATGGCAGGAGCAATCACCAGTGAAAGTGTATAGAGTACCTGACGCAGGGTCGCGAGTGCAGCTTTTTGGTCAGCACTGCTGTTTTTTAAACGATCTCGGCTTCTTCTCAAATACCACACCGAAAGGTCATCAACAAAAAGCGCGAGCGGTCGTACTGCATTGTTTAATTCATAGCGCTCATACGCACGGGTTATTTCCCACACGAGTTCATCAAGTTGGAGCAATATCCAACGATCAAGAACGTGTTTACTCTCCCCCGAACGTTTTGTTCCGTCTTCATAGAGTTTGTAAAATGAGAGCACATTCATTAAACGATTGATGTGTTTTTTCAATACCTCGTCAACACCGCTCTCAGCGAAGCTTAAGTTTTCTGATTGGACCACGGGAGACGAGAGGAGGTAGTAGCGAAGCGCGTCTGCGCCGTAGCGGTCAACCACCTTCATTGGGTCAGGATAGTTTTGAAGCCTTTTAGACATTTTCTTGCCATCTTCGGCAAGCATAATCCCGTTCACAATGACATTTTGAAAGGCTGGTTTGTTAAAAAGCGCCGTCGCAAAAACGTGAAGATAGTAAAACCACGCTCGCGTTTGGTCTTGCCCCTCGGCAATAAACTGCGCCGGAAACGTACGGTCAAATGCTTCTTTTTTTTCAAAAGGATAGTGTTTTTCTCCATACGGCATGGACCCTGAATCAAACCACGTATCGAGTACATCAGAAACGCGTCGCATCACGCCGCCACACGCGCACGGAACAGTAATTTCATCCACGATGTGCTTGTGAAGGTCATCTACCTTTTTTCCGCTCGCATTTTCAAGCTCTGACGCTGAACCGAACACACGTTTTTCTTTGCAGGTTTCACATACCCAAATCGGTATGACGCTCGCCCAAAAGCGCTGACGTGAAATAGACCAGTCGCGCGCGCCCTCTAACCACTTTCCCCACCTCCCCTCTTTTATATGTTTGGGAGACCAGTTGATTGACTGCGCGTTCTTTAACATTCGGTCTTTAATTTTTTCTACACTTACAAACCATGACGAAGTAGCGTAATTTAAAAGTGGTGAATCACATCGCCAACAGTGAGGATACGCGTGTGTAATATTTTCTTTCAAAAAGAGGAGATTGTGTTCTTGAAGGTACGTGAGGACAGCGATATCGGTACCAAGACGAACTCGGTCATCGTCAGAGCGTGGCTTTACTTCCATCCCCGCAAATGCAGCAACTTCTGTCTTCATGGTTCCGTCGTAATTCACGTGCTGAACAAAAGGAAGATTTTCTTTCTTTAAAAGTTCCCAGTCATCCGCACCAAAGGCAGGGGCTTCATGCGCAATACCCGTTCCCGCATCTGCCGTCACAAAGTCAGCATGGTACACCTTCCATCCATTTTCGCGATTCTTGAGTGTCGTATCGTTTTTGTAGTAATCAAACGGCGGTTCGTACTCAAGACCAAGGAGAGTGACCCCAGATAATACCCCGCGTGTTACGGGTTTATCGCCAGGATGCTCCTCCCAGTATTTTTTAGACGCAAGTAACATCTCGCCGTTTTTCTCCCATACTTCGTACTCAATTTCTGAGTTTACTGCGAGGGCAACGTTACCAGGAAGTGTCCAAGGGGTCGTGGTCCACGCAAGAGCATACACATCCCCAGACAATCCGATCACGTTATTTTTTTTCAATTTAAATTTGACGGTTATCGCAATATCTTTTACGTCTTTGTATCCTTCTGATACCTCTTGCTGACTTAACGTTGTTTCACATCGCGGGCAAACGTGCATTGAACGGTAATCCTCGTACACCAACCCCTTGTCATAAATTGATTTAAAAACCCACCACACGCTTTCCATAAACGACTTGTCCATGGTTCGGTACGCGTTTTTCATATCTACCCATCGCCCGATGCGAGGAATAATTTTTTCCCACTCCGATGTGTAGGTTAAAACACGTTCACGACAGGTTTCATTAAACTTTGCCACTCCATACTCGCGGATTTCTTTTTTATGTTTGAATCCGAGCTCTTTTTCAACAATATTTTCTATCGGGAGTCCGTGGCAATCCCACCCCCACACTCTCGGCACGTGGTACCCGCGCATGGTGAAGTACCGCGGCACGGTGTCTTTGATAACCGACGCCAGAATATGTCCGTAGTGAGGAAGCCCCGTCGCAAAGGGCGGCCCATCGTAAAACACAAACTCACCCTTGGGGGATTTTTTCTGCAGGGTTTTTGCGAAAATATCTCTGTCGTGCCAAAACTCTAAAATCTTCTCTTCCCGTAACGCGGATTCAGATTTCTGAACTTCCTCATTCATTTTTCTATAGTATCACGGAGGGGTTTTTAGAAGATAGAAGGCTTTTATTACATTTTTTCCGGTGCGGCAATACCGAGGAGCCAGAGGCCATTTTTCATCGTTTGAGCA
>ERZ1292625.3975-Hain-H41-01um-R1-3975-length-11393-cov-5_pt1 | contig 11393 bp, 13 predicted proteins | sample MGYA00564400_ERZ1292625 | MGnify/ENA primary metagenome ERZ1292625 (study PRJEB36523, sample SAMEA6512639) | groundwater metagenome | collected 2019-01-08 | study: AquaDiva: Metagenomics assemblies of 32 groundwater samples
ACTCGCCTATTTTATCCGGCCCCAGGCCGGGAATATCGCCGTAGCCGCCACCCACGGTGTAGAAAAAGATATTGGACGACATGGCTATGGCGCGATAAATATCCACCACGCCTAAAACCGACCAGCCCCTAAACTCCTGCGAACCGACCGTGATGCTGCCGGTGTCGTTAATGACGGTTTTGTCGTCAATTATTTTTTCCTCTAAAGCGGCTACGCCCAAAAATGGCTTGACGGTAGAGCCCGGCGGATACAAGCCCGACACCGCTCGGTTGAACAAGGGTTTGTTTGGATTCTCAAAAATTCTTTTGTAATTTTCGGGATCAAGGCGGCTCGCGAAAACATTACCGTCAAACACGGGAAAACTCTGCAGGGCGAGAACACCGCCGCTTTTAGGGTCCAAAGCCACCACCGCGGCCCGGCTTAAACCTAAAGAGGCTAAAACTCGGCGGGTTACTTCGGTAATTTTTTCCTGGAGCTCGGCGTCAAGAAAAAGCGTCAGGTTGTCGCCGGAATCGGCGGCGCGGGAACTCACCGCCCGGCCGGTGCCGCCCCGGGCGTAGCTTTCCACCAAGGTAACCCCGTGCCGGCCGGAGAGAACGTCTTCGTATTCGGCTTCAAGGCCGCTTTTGCCGACGAGATCGGTTAAAAGATAATCGGGATTCTCTCTGACTTGATCGGCTGTCACGCGCCCGGTATAGCCCAAAACATGGCTAAAAACTCCGCCGCCTTCGTAGATGCGCTTAAAGTTTTCTTCCAGACGGAACCCCGGCAACTCTTCCAGTTTTGATTTGAACGCCAAAAATTCATTGTGATCCAAATCTTCCAAAACCAGAATCGGCCTAAAAGAAAAACGGTCTATTTCCTTAAACCGGTTTTTAATTTCATCCCCCCCGCGCCCCAAAAAATCGGCGAGAATCGTAACCATTTTTTCCTGGACCGCCCGGTCGCGCGGCAGTTCCGCGGGAATCATGACCAAGTTGAAAGACAAGATATTTTTAACCAAGGGTTTTGATTGGGAATCGTAAATAATCCCCCGCGGCGCGCGCTCCCAGATTTCTTTAACGTAATTCGCCTTGGCCTTGGCCGAATATTCGCCGCTATGAAACAAAACCAGATAGATTTCTTTGGCTGCCGCCGCAGCCAGGATAAAAGACAAAAAATAGCCCAGCCGCAGGACGTGGATGTTGGGTATGGGTTTTTCTAAACGGTTAGACCACTTTAAGTCGCGCTGACCCAGCTGGTGGGCGTCAAAAAAAACCTCGTCCACTTCCAACTCATACGATTTAGACCGCTTGTTTTTGAAAAACATATATCTTATGCCGAAAACTTTCTAAATAAAAAATTGGCTCCGGAACCGCCCGCGGCGGATAAAATAATGGAAATCGCCACACCCGCGTCTAAGTGAAAAACACCGGGTGTTAGAAAGATGGAAAATACGCCCAAGACAGCGTAAAAAACAATAATACCCAGCCCGGACAGCACCAGCGTCTGCCAGGCGTCGCGGTGGAAAAAATTAACCAAAAACCATTTTTCAAAAAATAAAAATGACGCTAGCGCTAAAAATAAAATACCCAGATTAAAATCGCCGGCGGCGCGCAGATAAACCAGCGCCAGCGCGAAAATAAAATATAAATCCCGGCGTTCTAAACGCAAAAAAAGAAAAGAAAGCGCCATCATAATCGCCTTGGGCAGCCAGTTCGCGCCCCAAAGCCACGGCAGGACGGCCAGATCCAGCGCTGCCGCCCCCAAAAATACTAAATAATATCGTCTCATCGCTAATTATTATTGAACATCCGCCTTAAAAACACAAAAATAAGACTAACTAAGAGATATATTACCACTAAAAAATTTGACAATATGTACGATCAAACGGTATATTTATTAAGTTATCAAGTTCTCTAAAAACTTAACCCGTAAAGAGGGGGGATTCCGTGGAAACTAAGGAAGTAACGGCCAAACTGCTAGAAAAGAGAATTATCGGCTTGCCCCACAATATAGACAAAGAAATTGCCGACAGAGTTGTTGCTGGAATAGTAGAGTTGAATTTGAAATCTGCCGACGAAATAAAACTTATGATTGACAGCGGCGGCGGCAAGGTTAAGCCGGCTTTTAGGTTAATAGATTTAATAAGACTGTCCAAAGCTCCCGTCTCGGGTATTGTGGTTGGAATGTGTGGTTCGGCAGCCATCCTTATCCTTCAGGTTTGCCGTAAAAGATTATCTACACCCCATAGCAGATTTTTTCTTCATTTTGTGCGATCCGAGTTCAGCTATAAAGCCAACCAAACCAGACGAGATGTCATGCGATCCTTAACTGCTCATCTAAAAGACACCATAACTTTTCAAAGAGATGGAGAGGATCTCATCTTATCCCGGGTTAAAATATCAAGAAATAAACTGCGTAGACTGATGGACAACGGCGAAAGAAATGGATCAGAATTAACTTCAGACGAGGCATTAGAATTAGGTTTAATTGACGAAATAGTTGATGAGTACGATTTGCTTTAAGTGAAATTGCTCCAAAATACCATACTCTCTGGTTTAGCCAGAGAGTATTTTTTATATAAAAACTCCCTCGCTGAATGGTCGCGTCAGCGAGGGTGGTTGCATACCGCAAATATGGGTGGCTGGCAATAACTTGACAATAATATCAATGATATGCTATACTGGATATAGTACCATAATAACAAGGTTTTACCTCACCAAAGCCCCCCGAAAGGAGGCCAGTAATGAAGTCTCGCGAGAGAACCAGAATTCTGCTATCCCTGCTTAAGGGGCCGTGGCCGCTGGAACGCATCGCTGTGGTGTATATGCTCTTCCTGCAACTGCTGTGCCTTTTCGGATGGGACCAAACCATTCGAGATCGGCTAAGCGAGCAGGACCAGCGCCTGGCGCAGTATCTCGGCGAAGTGCTGGCTGATGCGCGCTGATCGCGGAGCAGAGCTTCATCCCCTCTCTAGCCAAGCTAGAGAGGGATTTTTATTTAGAATCACTTTATAATCAAGCTCTGGGTAAAGTTTGAGTTTTCCTAAATACACATCTTCAAGCGGGACCCACCTTACATCAAATTCTTTACCTCCGTCTTCTACTCTGATTAGATCTTTTTGATACAATGTTTTATCCGCGAGATTACCTTTATACACAAATACCACTTCATGGCCAGGCTGACCATTATAGGTAAAAATATTTTCAACCATCTTTATAAAAAAGAGATCCTCAAGTTCGGTATTTAACTCTTCTTGAAATTCTCTTCGCAAAGCAAATTCTGCGGTTTCCCTAAATTCAACTTTCCCGCCAATAATGCGGCCAAAGTCTTCTCCTTTAACATCATCGCGGCCGATCCCGGCTAGCACCTCCTTGCCGTTTCGCCCCACCACACACATTGCTTTTACAACTATTTTGTTAAGCTCCATATTGAATTGGTATTTCCTTTATAAATACAAGTATAAGTAAATTATAACATTTAGTTCACGATTGTGGAATATTTGTTATAAATGGAGAAATAAAAAAACACCCCCGGCCTTTTTGTGGCCGGGGGTTACTCGTGAAGCGGCAGACATCGGGTATTTGCCGTTAGCATCGTTTACTGCTATTGCGCGTCTGGCACGGAGATGCGGTTCTGCGAAATGCGTTGGCCGAAACTGTCGGCGAAGATAATATGATATACAGTTTGACATTAAAGACCAGCGGGTGTTAAATGAAATCAAACATATAGTTCTTTAACCTTAATCAGCTCTAGGCCGGAAAGGCAGGTGAAAGAAATGCCAAAAGGAATTGGCGGCAGCTACGACTCCAGTCGCCCGCACACGAGTCAAGGCCATCCTGAACCGCACGTAGACATCCACTACCGCGATGAGAGAGGTAGTATGGATAATGGCCAAAAAGAACATGTCTCCTTGACCGAGTGGATATGGGAGAAGGTATCAGGTAACAGCGACAGTGACAGTAATAACAAGGGACACGGCAAGTGGGGCGCCTAGAACCACGGGGGAGAAGAAGTTTTCTCCCCCAATTTTTATGACTTACAAAAGCAAATATATTTCTGAAAGATTTCGCGCGCCGGATGGTTGGACACCGGAGGAATTTTGGTGGGCGGTGGAGAAATTGGAAACATACGGCACCGAGGATAATTTATTAGAGTTAGCCAACAAATTAGGCATTAGATACTGCGAAGGATACAAAGGCAAAGTTCCGGTCGACCAACTTGTCCTCGTGATCACTACCGAAGGCGGCGTTAAAGAAGAAATAATCGCGGCCATAGAGCAATTTTGCAAAGCAAATGCATAAATTATGTTGATTAGCAAGGAAAAAGAAGAAGCACTATTCAAAAAAATCGCAATTAGAGACAAAGAAGCTAAAGATGTAATAATTAGCTCAAATTTGTTTTTGGTTGAAAGCGTCTCCAAAAAATACGTTGAAAATGAAAAAGGACTATCATTATCGGAATTAAAAGAATTAGGACTTATAGGATTGAAAAAAGCCGTAGAAAAATATGATCCAGCTAGCACATATAAGTTTTCAACCTATTCCATCTGGTGGATTAGAAACGAAATCCATAAAGCATTGGGCATCAATGATAAATAAATATGAAATAAAAACCCCTCATCGGATTACCGGTGAGGGGTTTTTGGAAAGAACCAACCGAGCTTTCATTTACCGAAAGCGTCGGCGAAAAGGAAGAAACCATTAAAGTCATAGTAGGAAAATCCAACAAGTTGACAATAAAAATCAGCTGTTCTAAGGTGGGTATGGTTCTTTGAAATCAATGCTGGATTTCTTAACCTTTAGAGGAGGTGGATCTGGTTATGAAAAGTGTATTTTTGCACGGACTGCCAGGTATTCCCCTTATCAAACCAGGAGATGACGTTGGTCAGCTGATTTGCGATTGTGCCGAGGAAGAAACCTTTGTGTTCAAAAGAGATGATATCATCGTCGTTGCTTCAAAAATTGTGTCCAAATCAGAGAATAAGATAATAAACCTTGCAGAGGTAGAACCATCGGTTGAAGCAGTTGAACTTGCTAAAAAAACCGGCAGGGATGCAAGATTGTGTGAGATTTATTTGAAGGAGAGCATCGCCTTGTTAGAAGTAAAAGGCAGAATGGTTATCACTAAACACCGACTGGGGTTTGAATGTTCCAGTGCTGGGGTAGACCGTTCAAACCTAGCCCCGTATGTAGAAAGTCTGGTTGTATTATTACCGGACGATCCCGATGCTAGTGCACGCCGTATCAGAAGTAGGATAAGAGAGATAACTAGTGTTAACATAGCTGTTGTTATTAGTGATTCTTTTGGTAGGCATGACAGAGACGGTTCTGTAGGTATCGCAGTGGGTATTGCCGGTATCCGCCATATCGAAGAAAGACGACAAAGCGATCTTTTTGGTAATTTGACCAGCAATCGAATTGCATTGGTGGATGAAACCGCGGCCGCCGCTTCCTTGATCATGGGTCAAGCAGATGAAAAACTTCCAGTGGTTGTCGTTAGAGGAGTGAATTTTAGCGAGGATAACCAGGCGAGTATTAGAAACATATTGGCTCCATAAACAAGGTTGCTAACCTGACATAGGAGGTGATACAAATGAAGTTTTTACATATTGATCCTAACTGGATCGATGTGGATCAGCTCGAGTTTGAAGTAGTTGAACGTAAAGGGTTGGGCCATCCAGATACACTCGCTGATGGCCTAGCTGAAGCCGTATCGACTGCTTATTCGAAATACTGCCTTCAGAATTTTGGAGCTGTGCTGCATCATAATGTCGATAAACTTTACATCGGAGGTGGTCATTTTGTGCGCGACTTCGGTTTTTATAGGATGTTTAAAACGGTCAAGGTTTTGGTAAATGGCCGAATGAGCAACACTCTTTACGGAAAGAGATTTGATATTGCAGCAATCCAGACTGGAGCTGTGAAAGACTACTTAGGGTGGTGTTTGCCTCACTTAGATTTGGAACATCAAGTGAAAATCGAACCTAACTCCACTCAACATACTCTGCGAGACTTTTGGTTCACGCCTCGCGATCTAAATGACCTTCCTGATCATCTTCAACAGACGGCCAACGATACCGCTCTGTGCGTTGCCCATTATCCCCCGTCCAGATGTGAGGAACTATCCTATAAGCTCGAACGTCATTTCTGGATAGATAATGGAGGCGACTTTGTTCCGAGATATTCTAATGTCGGGCAGGATATCAAAGTTATGGTCGTTAGAAAAAGAGATAAAGTAGATATTACCATATGTGTGCCGATGTTAAGTTTGCATACCGCCTCATTAGATGATTACTACGGTATGGTTGAAACAGTAGAAAACAAATTGAGAGAATATGCACTGATTATTTCCGCTAATTGGAAACTCGAAGTTTCTATTGCGGTAAACCCGGCTTTAAACGGCCATAAACTGTATCTTCTTGGCATAGGGAGCTGTATCGAGTGCGGCGAAGAGGGGTTAGTTGGTAGAGGAAATTCTATCAGCGGAGTCATTTCGATTATGCGCCCTCATTCCATGGAGGCGGCTTTTGGTAAAAATCCTGTGTATCATACCGGGCGCGTACATGGTTTCTTGACTTATCACCTTGCCAAAGCTATTTTTGAGATCCTGGGTGTTTCTTGTTCTGTATATGCTCTAACCAAAAATGGTCAGGACCTTATACCTCCAGATTCACTGATAATTCAGCTCTCTAGAAAAGTCCCTAGGACTGACGTGGAAAAAGTGGTTTTAGAACATTTTCTACACGTTGACTATTTGAGGCTTTTGTTAGAGAATCAACTAGTGAGATAGTTCCTTACCAAAACTTAGAAGACAAGGCCTAGAACCTTGTCTTTTTCTTAAAGGAGAACTACTGTGGAAAAATTGCCTTTTTTCTGTTCAGTGGTGTCGGGCAGTGCCTCTGTCAATTTCTGGGCCGATGTAGATTTATACCACTTTTTTACAAGGAGGAGATTTACAGATTTCTATCCAGCGTGTAGTTGTCAAAAAGAATTGGGGAGCTCTTCTTTTTCAGTCAAATATAGGAACGAGAATAGCCGAAGTATTAAATTTAGTAGAAATAGGAAGCAAGTGGTTGTGGAATACCCTTGGGAAATGTTGCAAGAAGGAGGCACTTTATTTCATTTAGCCTATCCCCTGCTCGAATCTCAACATCAAAAAATGGGCATAGTTACAACTCATTGTGCTGCCTTCTCGTTTGAACAAAAAGGTTATCTTCTGTTGGGTGGTCAGGGTGCTGGTAAAACTTCGGTGTTAGTTGAGATGTGTAGGAAGAAAAATGGAAAATTGATAAGCAACAACCTTTGTTTGGTAGGAGGATCCAGCCGCGACAACATTGGTATTGAGGGAGGCAACAAGCCGTTGGGGCTTAGACATGAATCGGTTATTAGGAGTTTGCCAGATTTAAGGCACCTTTTTGAGGCGAATAGTAACAACGACTCTTGGTCGCGTAGGTTGACGTTATTACCTGAAGACCTGGATATTCAAGTTGAAACACAGTGGGTTCCGTTGAGTGGCGCATTTTTACTCCACATCGATGAGAGCCAGAACGGACTTTTTGTCAGACGTGAGTATGGTCTTGATGTGACCCTCATGCTCAACGAGAATTTTTCTCGCTATATCCGTTCGACTTGCACAACAGTTTTAGGAGGAGATTTATATGAAATGCTCACTTATTTACCTCCTCTTGATACGGAAAATCTCTTCACTAAAAGAAGATCATTGATCAATTTCTTAGTGAATGAGGTAGGTATCTATTACATATCGGGCAATCTGGCAAATGTAGTTTCTTTTATAGAGGAACAGATCAAATAGACTGGCTGACCCATATTAAACGCAGGCACAAGGAACAAACCCCTCGTGCCTTTTATTAAAAACGAACGTGTTATTATTAAATGTTAAATAGACATGGCAAAGGGAAACAAATCCATAAAAGCTAATACCGCTAAAGAGATTGAGGTAGCAGTGGTTTTTTTGGTTTCTTCTTATTGTGCTAGCGGGAGAAACCCTAAACCAGTGATTTTGCACAGCTTGAGAATTGCTTTTAGACTGTTAGAACTTGGCTATTCTTCTAGGGTAGTGATAGCGGCGATTTTACACGATCTTGTTGAAGATAGTGATGTTAGTATTGAAGATATTAAGAGAAACTTTGGCAAGAAAATTGGAAATATGGTGGCTGCTGTTAGTTTTGACCCAACTATAACGGATAGAAAACAAAGATGTTTAGAGATGCTTAAGAGAGTAAAAAGAGAAGGTCGGGAGGCTATGATATTAAAGGCCGCAGATCTTTACGATAACAGCTTTTATATTCATCTAGCTGAAAATGTTACTGAACAAAAATATCTTATCTGGAAATTGGAAACTTTTTTAAAGTTAGCAAGTCAAATTAAAAATGAAGGTGTTTGGAAGAGCTTAAAAAAACGCCTCCCAAAGGAAAAGGAGAGACTCTCGTCTCTCCTTAGTAATCGTCAAGGATAGATTCCATTATCTTTCAACCAAGACTTTGCGAAAGCAACTTTTTTGTCTAATTCGTAGCTCGAAGGGCGAGGTGTTACTCTCCAAGTATTCGTTACAGGATTGAGCTCAAATCTAGGCAAACCAAAGAAGACTTCGTCTATACTTAAACCGGCACATTTATCAAAGAAATAGAAAGCACTTTTGAGATATAATACAATCTCTTCGTGCTTATTTCTCCGAAAAACATTCCCCATTCCCTCGGTGGTTTCTAGATGGAAAGCAAGAAAGTCGTCTCGATAACTTGGGCGATAGCCATACTGGATGCACAAACGGTAAGCTATTTCCCAGTCATCAAACGACCAACCCACGATGGCATCATCAAACAAAACTTCTAATGACCAAGCTACACTAAAATGGCAACCAAAACAAACTTTCCAGTTATGTTTAGAATAAAGCCATTCCTGCCGCCGTTTTCTTTCGTTATCTTCTCTCTCTTTTAATTTTGGATCTGATGACTCCAGTACCTCAAGTAACTTGAGTTTTTCTTGGATAGGCATCCTGTGGATATCTATCCTGCTTAGGTCATCAAAACTTCGCCAACATCTATTGCCTGCTACTACTAGTTTATATTCTTTTTTGTGTGCAGAGGAATGTTGTTCAAGTAGATCGAGAGTTGGGACCATGTCCCCATCCAGAAATAACAACAGTCTTCCTTCAGATAATTTTATACCGTTGTTTCGGGACTTCCCCGGGGCAATCCCCCTGTCCTGTTGCCATACATATCGGATGGGGATTTTGGCCTTGTCAAAGCGATCACGGAATTCATTGAAAAGCTGCACGCGTGAACCGTCATCACAGACGATAACCTCGTATCTACCGCTAAAATTCTGGTTCAGAAGAGATTCAAGAGCTAAGTCTAAACTCGGCTCTTGATTGTAACAAGCAAGTATAACACTGACATCCAGTTTCCTCTCAAACAGAGTGGGGTTCATACCCTTCCCTCCATTTCTTTTTGAATAGTTCTGCTTGTTTTTGGATGAGACTTTCTACCTCCTTAGATTTTAGGTTAATTACTTCGCGGGTAAAAGTTCCTATCCCCCGCCAAATAAATATAGGCGTTAGGCAATCTACCAATTGTCTTGCTAGGCCGTTTCTTTGAAGGTATGATTTCACAGTTGCTGCTAGAATATCAGTCCAAATGTCAGCTGATATCTCTGGCGTTGGCTTTTTTAATTCTCTAAATACTTCCTTAGCAAGTGATCCGAAACTTTCTTCGGTGATAGAATAGTTGGTGAAAAATTCTTCCTTCATCTGCCCCAGCAATAACACTCTCTTATCCTCCTGAATTTTCCTTACAGCATCGTCAATACCGCCTCGTTTATCAGTCCCTTCTTTTCTTATAAAGATTTCGGGTCTTCTTTCAATATAATTCGTGAGTGAAGAAAATGCAGAATGTGCCACTTGTTTAAACATAGGTACAATCTTGGGAAAACTAGGTTTATGAAATTTCCTACCTAGAAAAACCTCCGCTATGGCAAATCCTCCGCCGACAGCGTGGGTGGTCATGAATATATCAATACCGTAGCCATAAACAACCTCAATAATCTCCTGCTCTAGAAAGTAAGAACAAAGTCTTCCGCTTACGCCGAATTCCCCGCCGATGGGTTGTCTGATGTCTGCACCCAATACACCATATAGAAGCGGAAAAACAAGATGATTTGTAGTGTTACCTTCAAGACGGTTCCGGGTGTATATGGGAACGGTGTAGTCAAAGTTTTCTTCCAAGATGGGTCTAAGGAGTAGTTTAGGCCAGTCTGGGGTCACGGTTTCCACATCGCCATCGATTGTAGCAATACACCTGGCGTGTAATAACCGGCATAGATTAAATAGATAGAGGAGGTTTTTCCCTTTACCACGAGGGTCGCCGCCGGTGTTGATAGACATCTTACTATTCGCCGTTGGAGTGCTTAAAAACTCAGCAGATGTCGCATCTTCACTGTCACTATCTAGGTTTGCCAACATACAGCGATAACCAGCAAAATCTCTCCTAAGGCCGATGTCGATCTTATGGGTTACCGATCTTATTGAATCGGCCTCGTTGTAGGTTGGTATTCCCACAATAATATCAGTTCTATCCGCGATCCTTTTCACCTGTATTTCCTCTCTTTTTTGTATTTTTAAGGTACTAATAACCTATCTTTAGGGATACCATAAAAAGCCACTCAACTGCAAGTTGGCGATTACCCACATACTTCACTACCGAGGTAGGACTTCTCTCACTTAAATTACAATAAAAAACCCTCACTGAATGGTCGCGTCAGCGAGGGTGGTTGCATACCGCGAGCATACGATCGTATGCTCGCGGTATGTTGTTGGAGAAAGAACAGACCGAGCTTTCATTTACCGAAAGCGTCGGCGAAGAGGAAGAAGTCGTTGAAATCAATGGCGCCGTCCCAGTCCAAGTCAAACTTCTCTCTGGCTTTGGTTTTGGGCTGGCCGAAGATGTCGGCGAACATAAAGAAGTCGTCGAAGTCCACCGCCCCGTCGCCCGAGAAGTCGGGCTTGGGGTAAAAAACGACCGGCTGCCACCTCAACGACCTTACCAGGAGGCCGACGGAATCCATCCTCACCCACTCGGTGGTGTCCTCAACTGTTACTGTGACGGTGTGCCGGCCGTAGCCGATGCCGGTGTCGGTCACTTCCAGCCGACTGGAGTTCTGGCGGGGCGCCACCACACCGTCCACCAGCCATTGGATTTTCAAGTTGTGATCCTGCGGTTGGGGCGGATTGATGGAAAAGACGGTGGTTGTGTCACCCACCGCCAAATCTATCTCGGCGGTCGGGTCAACCTGCCGGTAGATTTCCAGCACCAGCGCCTCTCTGCAGTCTTCGCAGAAGGGGGGCAATCTAAAGTAGCTATCATTCCACCTGACGCAATCCTCGCAAGAGGAAAA
>ERZ1292625.3976-Hain-H41-01um-R1-3976-length-11393-cov-4_pt1 | contig 11393 bp, 12 predicted proteins | sample MGYA00564400_ERZ1292625 | MGnify/ENA primary metagenome ERZ1292625 (study PRJEB36523, sample SAMEA6512639) | groundwater metagenome | collected 2019-01-08 | study: AquaDiva: Metagenomics assemblies of 32 groundwater samples
TTGAGCTCATCTTTGGTTTCAAAAGCTAGGCCATAAATGCGAGTAAGTTGGGGATTCTTCTCATCACCACGCCAATAAGCACCAGCGAGACGAGAAAGTTGGAAGGCGCGAGGATCCATGTCTTTGATGGCTTCAACATGGCCACCACGACAGAGGTCGGTAAAGCCACCAGAAGTATAAAGAGTTATTTTCTCACCTTTGGCTTCAAGTTCATTAATCAGCTCCTCTTTATAGGGATTGCCAGCAAAAAGTTCTTTGGCTTCACTGGCTGAAACTTCCTTGCCTTCAAAACCGCGCCAAGTTTTTAAAATTTCTCGCATTTTGTCTTCAATGGTTGGCAAATCAGTGTCAGAAACCTTTCCGGAGATATCGACGTCGTAATAGAAACCATCATCGACGGCTGGCCCAATGGCGAGCTTCGAGCCGGGGTATAAATCCAAAATGGCAGCACCTAAAAGGTGGGCGAGTGAGTGGCGGATGTGTTCTATATTCTTGGACATAGTGCTTTTAGGATAGCAGATGTCGGAGCAGATTTAAAGGACTTGAGTTGGGGCCGAATTGTTCTCGTTGGTAAGTCGGCCAATCGTTTTAACGTCATCACAAAGCAATTTAATAGACCCATCTCGGTCGTTTACTTTACCTTTTACAAGAATGATAGAATTTTCTACAAAAACGTCGGGGTACTTGTCATAAATTGTTGGAAAGACTACGACTTCAATCTTGCCTGTTAAGTCTTCGACATTTGCAAAGAGCATTTGCTTATTACTTTTAGTCACAATCTTTTTTACGGTGGTTACTAGTCCGCCAATTTTAATTTGTTCTGTGGCGCGCGGTGGGATGTTTTTGATGGGCATAACCTTTTCATAATTTAAAATTGAACGAAACTCTGATAACGGATGTGCTGAAACAAATAGGCCGAGTAAATCTTTTTCCCACATAAGTTTGTCGAGTTGTTTGGCTGGAGCCGTCGAAGCAAGTTTGAGCGTCGGCAGAGAAGCCTCAGCTTCACCAAAGAGCCCCATTTGACCACTAGTGGCCTGCTTGTGTGTGTCGCGACCATGGTTGAGCAGGGCGTCTAGATTAAAGAGAAGCATGTTGCGTTCGCCAAATGAATCCATGGCCCCAGACTTAATAAGAGCTTCAACAGATTTTTTGTTGAGGTCACGGCCGTGAACACGGGTTACAAAATTCACTATATCTTTAAATGGTCCGCGCTCAGTGCGCTCAGCAATAACAGAATTGGCTACGCCTTCGCCGAAGTTCTTAATAGTTAAAAGCCCGAAACGAATTTCATCTTCACCTGTTTCATTGTCTTTGCCCTTGATAACCGTAAAATCCTTATAAGATTTATTTACATCAGGAGCGAGAACGGGAATTTTCATGCGCTGACATTCATTGATAATTTCAGCTACGGTTTCAATGTTGCCCGACTCAGCAGTAAGTACAGCGCACATGTATTCGGCTGGGAAGTTCGCTTTCATGTAGGCGGTCTGGTAAGCGACACGGCCGTAGCAAGCGGCGTGGGCTTTGTTGAATCCATAACCTTGGAAAGGTTCGAACAAATCCCAAATTTTTTCGGCGTATTCTTTTTGAATGCCACTGTGCTCTAAGCAACCAGCTACGAATATTTCGTGTTGTTTAGCCATTTCAGCTGGAATTTTTTTACCGACAGCCTTTCTGAATTTATCGACTGACTCCCAGTTGTAACCAGCGAGTTCTAAGGCGGTAAACAAAAGGTCGTCTTGGTAAACAAGGATGCCATAAGACTTCGCTAAGAATTTTTCGGCTTTGGGGTGGAAGTATTTAATTGGACTTCGGCCCTGTTTGCGTGCAATGTACTCAGGGATGTTATTCATTGGGCCTGGTCGAAAGAGGGCGACCATGGCGTTAATGTCGTGAATGGTGGTGGGCTTCAAATCTTTCAAATGCTTGGTCATGGCTTCACCATTTAATTGGAAAAGACCAATCGTTTCACCCTTGGCAAGCATGTTAAAAGTTTTTTTATCGTTGAAAGGAATTTTTTCAATATCAATATCGATGTTGCGGTGAATTTTTACAAGATGAACTGCATTTTCAAGGATGGCCAAATTGCGAATACCAAGAAAATCTAATTTTGTAAGACCGACGCCATCTTCGCCAACGGTGTACATGTCGTATTGAGTGATAAGGTTGTCTTCACCTTTAGGGTCATACTGAATTGGCACATATTCGATAAGTGGTTTTGGCGAAATAACAACTCCAGCTGCGTGGACTGAAACGTGACGAACAGTGCCTTCAAGTTTTTGGGAGATATCAATAATTTGTTTAGCCTCGGCATCAGTCTCATACATGTTTCTAAGTAGTGGCTCTAGTTCCATAGCTTTTTCAATTGTCATTGGGAAGCCTTGTGAACCCATAGGAATAATTTTGGCAATGCGATCACCGATGTCATAGCCCTTACCAAGAGCGCGAGCGACGTCACGAACAGCACCACGAGCGAGCATAGTACCGAAGGTACCAATTTGAGCGACTTTATCTTCGCCATATTTCTTTTTGGCATATTCAATAACTTCGCTACGACGGTTATCAGCGAAATCCATGTCGATGTCGGGGGCTGAAGGACGAAAAGGATTTAAGAAGCGTTCAAACGGCAACTGGAATTCTAGTGGGTCAACGTTAGTAATACCCGAGAGGTAAGCTACGAGAGAGCCAGCGGCTGAACCGCGGACGGTGGTATAGATTTTTGCTTCACGAGCAAATCTTAAGAGATCTGCAACGACTAGGAAGTAGGGAGCGTAGTCTTTGTTTTTAATAATTTCTAATTCAAAAGCCAGTCTTTCTTTAGCCTCGGCACTATTTTCAAGGCCACGCTCCTTGGCCCCAGCCAGAGTAAGTTCGTCCAACATTTGATCAGCTGTTTTACCAGGCTCGAGCTCAAAGTTTGGAAATATAAACTTGCCTAGGGTTAATTCAAGGTTGCATCGGTCAGCAATTTTTACTGTATTTTCAACGGCTTCAGGAACGTCTTTGAATTTTTCGATTGCTTCTTCGGTGGAGAGGAAGTGGTATTCGCCTTGTCCTGAAAAAATTGCGGGGTCGCTAACATCGGTGTGAGTTGAAATGGCGACGAGAGTTTTATGTGCCAAAGCGTCGTCTTTGCGAAGATAGTGAGAATCCTGAGTGCCTACAAGTGGGATATTAAATTTTTTGGCGAAATCTATAATCGTGCTCCACCAAATGGTAAACCAATCCATATCTGGATGATGCATAATTTCTAGATAATAATTTTCAGGGCCAAAAATACTTTGGTATTCAAGGACCAGAGCTTCAGCTTTTTCTTTATCGCCACGCTGAATAGCCCGACCCAATTCACTACCTGGACATCCTGACAAACAAATTAAGCCTTCGGAATGTTGACGTAAGAGTTCTTTGTCGACACGTGGCTTGTAGTAGTAACCATCGATGTGAGCCTTTGTCGTGAGCTTAATTAAATTTTGATATCCCGCCAAATCTTTGGCGAGTAGGGTAAGGTGATAGCGTTTATTATCGACGCCCGATTCTTTTTGAGTATGGCTACGATTGGCTACATAAACTTCACAACCAACAATTGGTTTGATGCCATTTTTTTTGCAGGCAGTATAAAAATCTATGACGCCATACATGGCGCCGTGGTCGGTGAGGGCAATTGCAGTCTGGCCGTGCTCTTTGGCGAGCTTTACCATATCGTCAATCTGCGACATACCATCAAGAAGGGAGTAGTGCGAGTGGGTATGTAGGTGGACGAAGCTCATTGATGTTCGAACATGAATCATTGGATTAACCAATGCACGTTCGTATTAGTATTCAAGTATTGTAGCAGTAGTCTGGGACTAAGCAATTGTGGATAGAGCTCAGCCAATTGCATAAAAAGTTTATTCATGGTATTATATTCTGGTAGTTTAAGATTAGTCGTTAGCCACTGGATTTTAGGAGACCCCTAAGTTCTAATGGCTAATCACTAAGTTCCATTCGTGGCAGTACCCAGACATCATATGGCCAAAGGCAAACAACTGCGACGTCGCAGTCATTTGGCATTGAAAGGCAAGTCATTAGTTAAGTGTTCTCACTGCGCTAAAATGATTATGCCTCATCAGGTTTGCAAATTCTGTGGTTTTTATAAGGGCCGAGAAGTTGTTAATGTTCTTGGTAAGGAATTAAAGAAACAAGAGAAGAAGACTGCATCTCGTAAATAACAAGCAAGTTAAAAATGGCGAGCAGACACCTATCACGTAGTGTTGCAATGCAATCTCTTTATGAGTGGGACTTTCGAGGTAGCAAAGAGGAAGACCTCTCCGCGATAGTCGATCGCAATATTAAAGAATTTGCTAGTGGAATTGATGACCCCTCGTTTATTAGCCAATTAGTTAATGGGGTCGTTGGACACCTATCTCAGATTAATTCAATAATTGAAAAAGCCGCTCCGCAGTGGCCGCTAGCACAGATTGCTGTAGTTGATAGAAATGTTTTACGAATCGGTCTTTACGAGTTGTTATTTGGCAATCGAGATGAAGTTCCTCCAAAAGTGGCCATCAACGAAGCAATTGAATTAGCTAAATCTTTTGGTGGTGATTCATCTGGCAAATTTGTGAATGGTGTTTTAGGAACTATTTATCGAGAAATAGGCGAGCCTGGTAAGGACGAAACCTCAAAAAAAGATGAGGGCAGTGAAGAACCAGTTGAAGGTCAAGAGAAATAGTATTTTAAAAGCTCGGAATATATGGAATTGAGCTTAAGCTCCATTTTATATATTCCTCGCTTTTCACAAGCGTTATGTTGGACATCTCTCCGTTAGAAGAAAAAATTAATGTGAAGTTTAAGAATAAGGACCTATTACTTCAGGCTCTGACTCATCGTTCCTATATTAATGAAAATCAGGGTTGGCATCTTGACCACAATGAGAGACTAGAATTTTTAGGAGATGCTGTTCTGGAGTTAGTTGTGACTCAACATCTTTATCAAAATTTTCCTAACCCCGAGGGTGAACTTACTAATTGGCGTGCGGCGCTAGTTAACGCCATAATGCTTTCAGAAATATCCAAGACTTTTGATTTGAATGAGTACATCTTATTGTCTCGTGGTGAAGCCAAAGATACTGGTCGGGCTCGCCAATATATTCTCGCTAACGCCATGGAGTCTGTGATTGGCGCAATTTATCTAGACCAGGGCTATGAAAAAGCAGGTGAATTTATTCAGAAATTTATCTTAAGTGAACTACCTCGTATTATTGAAAACAAACTCTATCGTGATGCTAAAAGTCTTTTCCAAGAAAAGTCTCAAGAAAAAGTTGGCATAACTCCTAATTACGAAGTCATACAGGAATGGGGACCAGACCACGCCCGTAATTTCAAAATCGGTGTTTATCTTGGCAAAGAACTAATAGCAGAAGGCGAGGGCCCATCTAAACAAGAGGCACAACAAAAGGCGGCCGAATCGGCCCTAGAGAAGAAGGGTTGGTAAGTTTTGTAAAACTAGCCCATCGCTCACCGCATAAAAATTCTGCTGAATTTTTTGCTCTATCTCGGCTACCCGCCTCCGAACGTTCGCTTTAGGGCTAGTTTTACAAAACTTTGTAGGCTGAATTAAGACTTGATTTAATTGAGGATATCTGATAAAATAACCAAACATGTTAATTATGCGTCTACAACGTATTGGTAAGAAAGGTCAGGCTTATTTCCGCCTTATTCTTACTGAGCACACCAAAAAGCCCCAAGGAGAATACCTTGAACTTTTAGGTTCCTACGATCCTCACAAGAAGAATCTTTTAGCTAAAAAAGAAAGAATTGAACACTGGATGTCTAAGGGAGTTCAATTTTCTCCAACTCTTAATAATTTACTCATAAATAATAAGGTTATTTCTGCTGACAAGATGCTTAGTTGGAAACCAAAGGTTAAAGATAGGCCAGTAGCTACTCCAGAAGCTCCTAAGGCCAAAGCAGAAGAATCAACTGCGCCTGAGGCCGAAGCACCAGCCACGGAAGCAACCCCAGAGCCAGCCTCGGAAGCTCCAGCTGAAACCCCAGCAGAATAAAAGACCCTCTAGATAAGAGGGTCTTTTATTATTCCACGTCTTTTCGTATAGTATCTAGCATGCGGATTATTAGAGTTGATTTAACGAAAGATTTTTCAGAAGCAATTGCTGAAGCTATCGCCATCTTGAAGATGGGCGGGACGATTGTTTATCCAACCGATACTGTCTATGGTCTTGGCTGCAACGCCCTAGACGATATAGCGGTTCGTCATGTTTTTGATATTAAAAATAGGAGCTCTAGGCCTCTACCAATTTTAGTTAGAAATATGCGCTGGCTTGAAGAACTGGCTGATATTAATACTAAACAAAAACAATTGGTAAATAAATTTTTACCTGGCAAATTTACCCTCGTGTTACCCAAAAAAGATATTGTGCCACCAATGGTAACAACAGGCCTGCCGACGGCTGGTTTTAGGATGATTGATTATAATTTTACAAATGAACTTTTAGATAAATTTGGTTATCCTTTAGTTACGACGTCGGCTACAGTTTCGGGCGAGGCCACCTCAGGTGATATCGAGAAAGTTATTGCCTTGATGGCGAACAACCATCGCCGACCAGATTTAATTATTGATGCTGGTGTTTTGCCTGTTTCAAATGCATCAGTTGTTATTGATTGTTCTACAGAAAAACCGAAGGTGCTTCGAGTCGGCCCCTCTAAACCGGAAGACCTTTTGAAATTATTAGAGATATAGACCATACTTAACACATTAATCCCGTTAGAAGTCTCGCTCGTCCGCCTCTGGCTGGACGAGTCCGTAGGACCTCGGCGGGGCTACTTCTAACGGGATGAATACTCAAATATTTCTTCTAATTAATAATGCTGCTGGTCGCTGGCCTTGGCTTGATAGATTTATGGTTTTTTCGGCAGAGTATTTGATGTGGGCCATGGTTCTTGTGTTGCTAGTTCTGCTGGCAACAAATTATAACCGTTGGAAAAAATTAGTTCTCGTATCTTTTGTCTCCGCGATAGTGGCCCGCGGTATAATTGCTTCAATTATAAAATATTTCTACAGCCACCCCCGACCATATTGGACGATTGTAGAAACTCATTTATTACTCGCCAAGGAGACTCAAAGTTCGTTTCCGTCTGGGCATACCATCTTTGTCTTTGCTCTCGCAACTGGAGTTTATTTATATAATAAAAAATGGGGAGGTTGGTATATCCTTCTTGCCTGTTTAGTTGGCTTCTCTCGAGTATTTGTCGGAGTTCACTGGCCCTTAGATATTATGGCTGGGGCAGTTTTGGGAATAGCAACTGCTCTAGTTTGTAATTGGGGATTAAAGAAGTATAAATACGTAGTTTAGTTCTATTCTGGTGCCCGAGGTGGGAGTTGAACCCACAAGTCCGTAAGGACACGCGATTTTGAGTCGCGCGCGTATGCCAATTCCGCCACTCGGGCCTATTTAAGCTCGGCAGAGCCTCGGCCAAAAAAATGATCCCTTCTGTCGGTCCAAGGCGATTTTTTATCGCCTGCGAAAAGTTTACTACCGCACTTTTCGCCCACTCGTGCTTCTTGAGCCACGAAGCGATTTTACCATTTTTGACTTGAGTTTTCAACTAAATTAGGGGTTGTTTCTTGAGCCATAAATGATATGATTTTTATATATGGCCCGTGTCATCGCAATCTGTAATCAAAAAGGTGGAGTTGGAAAAACTACCACCTCTACCAATCTTGCTGCTTATTTAGCAGCCATGGGCAAATACGTTTTACTCGTTGATTTAGATTCTCAAGCCAACGCCACTGTTGGTCTCGGTCTTACCCTTGCCGACAGCGATCATAATATTTATCACGCCCTCATTAATGATCAAAACCCAGCGGGATTTTTAAAGAAGACTAGTATCTTTGGATTCGATGTTTTACCGGCGGCTCAGAGTTTAGCTGGCGCAACAGTTGAGCTTGTTTCAATGGAAGAGAGAGAAACTCGACTTAAAAAAGTTTTGAATAGTGTTCGGACTAATTATGATTTTATTTTAGTTGATTGTCCGCCATCATTAGGCCTCCTGACCGTTAATGGTTTAGCCGCTGCTGAGAGAGTAATTATTCCGGTACAATGTGAATACTTTGCTTTGGAGGGTTTGAGTCAGCTCTTGAAGACTGTAGAGCTTGTTAGACAAGGTCTGAATCCTGATTTGCAGGTCTTGGGAGTATTGCTTACAATGTATGATAAGCGGAATCAGTTGGCGAACCAGGTTTTAAATGAAGTGCATCGAAACTTCCCTGGTCGTGTTTTTGACGCTGTGATTCCACGCATGGTCTCACTCGCCGAAGCTCCAAGTTTTGGAAAAACAATTTTACAGTTTGATCCTAACTCTAAAGCCGCGCGAGCTTACCGCCAGTTAGCAGAAGAAGTTATAAAATATAGTTACTGATAATATAAATAATCTAAATAGAACGCCGCTGGCTTGACCAGCTTCTAGGCAAAAGCGAGCATTGCGATGAGTCATATAGACATATGACGAAGAGCAAGCAGAGCTTTTAACAAAGAAGATGTTCAAGAGCCTGCTTAAGTGCTGAAAGCACAGCAGAGCGGTCAGCAAGTTATATATGAATAAGAAATTCTTCGGTCTAGGTAAAGGTCTAGGCTCCTTAATTCCCGAAGGAGCAATGATGCATCCAACTTCTCAAAAAGAGAACGTCTTTTATGTTGAGATTGCTAAGATTGAGGCTAACCCAGACCAACCTCGGCATGATTTTGATGGCGACGCTCTTAAAGAACTGGCCGGTTCGATTCGCAAATATGGCGTACTCCAACCACTTCTGGTTACTAAGGTTGAAACTTCTTCAGCTCGTGGTTTAGACGTTACATATAAGTTGATTGCGGGGGAGCGCCGATTACGCGCTTCACGAATGGCTGGGTTGCCTCATGTGCCCGTTATTATCCGCGATGATTTTCGTAGCGATAAAGATAAGTTAGAGGTGGCTTTAATTGAAAATGTTCAGCGCGAAGATTTAAACCCAATTGAAGAAGCTGAAGCTTATTCTAAATTGTCTAAAGACTTTGGTTTAACTCAAAAAGAAATTGCTGAAAAAGTTTCCAAGTCACGTGAGGTTGTGGCTAATACAATTCGCTTACTAAATTTACCGGAAGATATGAGGATGGCCTTAAAAGAAGGCAAAATTCCAAGAGCTAGTGCCCGAGCCTTGCTGGCTTTCAGTGATGCTAAAAAACAACGCGAAGTTTATGAGAGTATTCTTGCTGGCGGAGTTTCATCGCGTGAGGTAGAGGATACGGCTTCGGCTTTAAATCCAGTTAAGCGCGCTCGCAAAGTAGTTGAGAGTAAGTTTGTGGGTCTGGAAAAAAATCTTGCTGAAAAACTTGGCACTCATGTTCAGATTCATGGCGCCGCCGTTTCTGGAGGAAAAATTGTTATCAAATTTGCTTCTTTAGAGGATTTAAATACTATTGCGAAGAACATTATCGACTAACAGGCGCTCAATTTTATAGTTTTTATCGCAGTCTCTCCGCTCGTCTCATATTCTCCAGCCTGTCAGAGATGCCGAACCAAAAGGCCACCTTGCCGAACTATCGTTCGGATTCCTTTTTGTTACCGGCATTCTATCCAGCCTGTTCGGCATGAGAGTAGGGCGTCGTTCAAAGCGAGAAAAACTAAAAGATTTCGCTAGACTTAGAGCCATTTTTAATTTGACAAAATTGCCATAAGGTGCTATAATTAAGGGGTCACACTTCTTTTACATCTAGGGAGCAGGCCATGAATGAGTTAAGGTTAGTTTTTGCTGTCGTGGCCTCAGTTCTGTCTGGGTTCGCGTTCTATTTCTACGCCAAGCAGGTGAAGTTGGGGCAGTCCAAGCCAAACATCGCAACCTGGAGTATCAGCGTCTTTCTCATGTTGCTGAATACTCTCACTTTTCAAGACATGAGCAAGGACAAAGTGGCGACACTTCAACTTGTTGTCGGGTTTGCAGGTGCCGTAATCGTTTTCTTCTACGCACTGGTCAAGGGTAAATTCTCCAGACCCAAACCGACGGAATTGCTGTCCTTGCTGTTTGGTGTTTGCGCGGGAGTGGTTTGGTACGTGTTTCGGCAGGCGGCGAGCGCGAACATGATTATTCTGCTCGCTTTGCTGGTTGCGCTCTATCCAACGTGGAAAGCAGTGTACCAGAATCCATTCAGTGACACTCCGCGTTCTTGGGTCATGTGGTCCACGGCCTACTCGATTACAACGGTTAACATTTTACTCGGTATGTCCAATCCAGATTGGCATGCAGTGTCACTTATTAATCCTGTGGTAGGGGTGGTTGCCCACGGCTTGGTCGCGTTTCTGTCGCGAGAGAATCGAAAGCTTCAATTTCAGTAAGCGTGAAGCCCTAATGGGCCTCGGCAGGAAAGGGTCTCACGCATGTGCGTGAAGCACCTCCTGCACGAGGCCTTTTTCTTTTCCAATAAAAATTAATAATTAAAATAAAGTGAAGCGAGCCCTAAACATTTCCGAGCGTTTTTCGACGCCGTTTTCTTGTTCGAAATTCAGGATATTATGTCGGTAACAAAAAGGAATCCGAGCGAAGCGTAGGCAAGGTGGCCTTTTTGTTCGGCATCAATGACTAAATTTAGACTACAAGACAGGTGGAGAAAACAGCGAGAGAAATGTTTAGGATGAGCGCTAATTGCTGAGCACCTTTTTGGTGTTGCGACATTCAGGGTAGCCGGAGCAGGCGAGGAAGTCGCCGAATTGGCCGTTGCGTTTGACCATACCCTTACCGCACTTGTCGCAGATTTCATCAGTTCGGACAGGTTCAGATTTTTCTGACTTAAGAATATTTTTACAATCTGGGTAGTTAGAGCAACCGGTAAATTTTCCGAATTTACCAGTTTTAATAACCATGTCGCCACCACACTTGTCACACTTCTGACCAGTTTTTTCAAAATCAGGCATTTGTTTATGAGGTTACTTCTTCTTGTTTAGTTTCTTCCCCGCTAGTAGAATCTTCAGTAGCCTTCGGTTCTTCAGAGGCTGAAGATTCACTACGGGGCTTACGCTTCTTGCCATATGTTTTTTGCCCACGAGGCTTAGGGGGATTATCTTTCCAGTATTGGAGAGCTATTTTAAGTTCTTCTTCACTTTCTGGTTTCTTGTTCATGACAAAAGTACAATCAGGCCAGCGTGAGCAAGCATAGAATAATTTACCTCGGCCCCGAGACTTTTTTTCAACGACTTCACCGGTTAGACAATTAGGGCACTTGAATCCAGTCTTGGTAAATATTTTAGAGATGCCTTTACAGGTTGGATAATCAACACAACCGAGGAAGTAACCAAAGCGTCCGCGTTTAACTTCCATCGGTTTGGAACAAATGGGACAAATTTCACCTTGGGTTTTTTCTTGGA
>ERZ1292625.3977-Hain-H41-01um-R1-3977-length-11391-cov-21_pt1 | contig 11391 bp, 11 predicted proteins | sample MGYA00564400_ERZ1292625 | MGnify/ENA primary metagenome ERZ1292625 (study PRJEB36523, sample SAMEA6512639) | groundwater metagenome | collected 2019-01-08 | study: AquaDiva: Metagenomics assemblies of 32 groundwater samples
TAAAGAGCGTCGCCCGGTCATGCTCTTTTAAGAACGATCCATCCGAGGTACAACCATGATCCGACTTTATACCGCTCTCTTCCTGGCCATCGTCCTTTTCCCCTCCGCCGGTTATTCCCTTTCTCTCGACGAAGGCCTGCGGATCGTCGCGGAGAGCGGCCGTGACATCAGGATCGCACAGTCCGACGAAGAGGTGGCGCGGGGAGCGGTGTGGCTTGCCCGGTCCCCCTGGCTCCCCTGGGTGGACCTGTACGGCCGCGAGACGTGGCTCCGAAATCAGCCCGCCGCCCTGACCCCCTTCGGGGCCATGCCCACGTCGCAGGACCAGTTTTACACTTACGGCTTCAAGGCCACCCAGCTCATCTACGACTTCGGCAAGACCTCTTCAGCGGTCACCGCGGCGCAATACGGCCTGCAGGCAAGGGAGGCCGACACCCTTCGCGCACGGAACCGCTCCGCTCTCGAATTCATCGCGGCCTACCTCGACCTCCTCGAAGCGGAGAGGCTGCTGCAGGTGGCCGCCGATGAAGTGAAACGCCATGAAGCGCACCGGAGAGACACCGATGAACGGTATCGCGCCGGGGTCATCACGAGGAACGAGGTGCTCCAGGCCGATGTGACGCTGTCCGATTCCCGCCAGAAGCTGCTTACCGAGGACAATCTCCGGTCGCTGCGGGCATCGAAGGTCAACAGCCTGCTCCTGCGGCCCCTGAACGACGACACCCGGGCCGAGGAAATCGCGGCAAGCCCGTCGGCCGGCATTTCCCTCGATGATGCGTGGGCCGTTGCCGAGGCCGAAAGCCCCGAGCTGAAAGAGCTGGACGCGGCGATACGGTCGAAGGAGGCAAGCGTCAGCGCCGCGCGGTCCGAATATCTGCCGAACATCTATGTCTCGGGCGGATATGAATACCAGGAAAACCGCTACATGGTCCACGAGGACAACTGGTCGTTGATCGCCGGCGTGAATATCAACCTCTTTTCCGGCGGTGCGAGCAGCGCAAGGATACGCATGGGCAAGGGAGAAGTGTACACGCTCAAGATGACGCGGGACAAGCTCCTCGACAGTGTCAGGCTGGCCGTAAAGGGGGCGTACCTCGACCTCCAGAGCTCTTCCAAAAAAATAGAGGTCACGAAGACCGCCGTGGCCCAGGCCGAGGAAAATCTCCGGCTCCAGCGGCTGCGGTACCAGGAGGGCGTGGGGACCGCCACGGAAGTGCTTGATGCCGTTACGCTGCTGACCGTTGCCCGGACGAATTTCTGGAAGGCGGTCTACGGGCTCAAACGGGCCGAAGCAAACCTGCTCTACGCCATGGGGCGGGACCTGGTGAGCCTGTACGGGAAGTGACGGCAGGGGGCAAAGGAGATCCGTAATGGCAGAGGAACAGATCGAAAATAACAATACAAAAAAGATGAAAGCCATCAGGATCGTCGGGGCCATTGTGGTCGTCGGCCTCGTCGCGGGCTCCTTCTATTCCTCGTACCGCAAGACGCACATCTCGACGGACGACGCCTTTATCGAGGGGAACATCCATACCATCGCGTCGAAGGTCTCCGGCACGGTCAAGGAAATTCACGTGACCGACAACCAGCCCGTCAAGAAAGGCGACCTCCTCATCGAGATCGACCCCCGGGACTACGGCGTGAAGCTCCGCGAGGCGTCGTCGGTGGTCGGCGCGGAAATGGCGAAGCTGGAAGAGGCTGAAACGCGCATCGCCGCGGCCCGGGCGAACCTCGAATTGCAGCGGGCGAACCTGAAGCTCGCGGAGCTCGAAAAGACCAGGTCGGAGAACCTTTTCCAGAAGGAAGTCATCCCCCGCGATCGCTACGACCGGGCCATGACCGCGTACGAGGTCGCCGTGGCCCAGGTGAAGACGGCCGAGGAGCAGCTCCGGTCCGCCGAATCGCAAAAGCTGACGCAGGCGGCCACGATCCGGCAAAAGCAGGCGACGGCCGCCCTCGCCGATCTCAACTACGGGTACACCAGGATCTATGCGCCCGCCGACGGCTACGTGACGAAGAAATCCGTCCAGACCGGCAACCAGATACAGCCGGGACAGCCGCTCATGGCCGTGGTGGCCCTTGACGATATCTGGGTGACGGCAAACTTCAAAGAGACCCAGATGGAGCACATCCGTCCCGGCCAGGCGGTGAAGCTCAAGGTGGACTCCTATCCCGGGGCCGTGTTTACCGGCAAGGTGGACAGCATCATGGCGGGGACCGGCGTGACCTTCTCGCTCTTTCCCTCGGAGAACGCCACGGGCAACTACGTCAAGGTGGTGCAGCGCATCCCGGTCAAGATCGTGTTGGATGAAGGTGCGGACAAAGACCACGTCCTGCGCATCGGCATGTCCGTGGAACCGACGGTAATCGCAAAATGAAACCGGGAACAAGCCGCGGCCTTATCGCCTTTACCGTCATGCTCCCGACGCTGATCGAGATCATCGACACCTCGATCGTCAACGTGTCGCTCAACCACATCAGGGGGTCGTTGTCCGCGGGCATCGACGAGTCCACGTGGACCATCACCGCCTACCTCGTGTCGAACGCCATTATCATCCCCATGGCGGGCTGGCTCAGCCGGCTTATCGGCAGGAAGAATTACCTCATCGCCTCCATCACCCTGTTCACGGTGAGTTCCTTCATGTGCGGCTCGGCATGGAGCCTCCAGAGCCTCATTTTCTTCAGGATCGTCCAGGGCATCGGCGGCGGCGGACTCGTGCCGATCAGCCAGTCGATCCTGCTCGAAAGCTTTCCCCGGGAAAAGCACGGCACGGCCATGGCCATCTTCGGCATGGGCGCCATGCTGGGCCCCATCGTCGGGCCGCTTTTAGGCGGCTGGATCACGGACAACTGGTCCTGGCGCTGGATCTTCTATATCAACATCCCCATCGGCATCCTCTCCATCATCATGAACATCGTCGTGATCGAGGACCCGCCGTACATGAAGCGGGTAAAGATGAAGATCGACTATTGGGGCCTTGCGTTCCTCGCCGTCGGTCTCGGCTCGCTCCAGTTCATTCTGGACAAGGGAGAGAACGAAGACTGGTTCGCGTCGAACCTCATCGTGGCCTTTGCCGTCATTTCAGCCGTTTCACTCGTGCTCCTCGTGATCAACGAGCTCTACTCCGAGCATCCCATCGTGAACCTGAAGCTGTTCAAGGACCGGACGTTCACGAGCGGATCCATCGTGATGTTCTTCGTCTTTCTGAACCTCTTCGGGAGCATCGTGCTCCTGCCCATTTACCTCCAGTCGATCATGGGGTATACGTCCTATTACGCCGGGCTCGTGCTCGGCCCCGGCGGCCTCGCCACCATGTTCGCCATGCCCTTCGCGGGAAAGCTGGTGAGCAGGGTAAATCCCAAGCGCATTCTTGCCGTGGGCATCTCGATCTGCGCCCTCAGCACCTACCTGATGTCGCAGTTCAACCTCACGACGGACTTCTGGACCTTTGTCTGGCCCCGAGCGGCCCTCGGCCTCGGCATGGGCCTGACCTTCATCCCCCTCACCACCATGACCCTTTCGCACATTCCCCGGGAGCATATGACCGAGGCGACTTCCATGTACAACCTGCTCCGGAACCTGGGAGGAAGCGTGGGCATCGCCGTTACGACGACCCTTCTCTCCCGGCGGGCCCAGTTCCACCAGACGCGCCTCGTGGAGCACCTGTCGCCTTTCGACCCGGTCTATTCTGTTTATCGTGATAAGTTAGGGGCCTACCTGGGAGCACAAGGGCTGCCGCCCTCGGGAGCCGACGGTATGCTGTACCGGGAACTGGTCCGGCAGTCAACGACCCTCGCCTTCACCGACACCTTCCTGACCATCTGCGTGCTCATCCTCTGCGTCCTTCCCCTCGTGTTCATCATGCAGCGGGCCCAGGCGCAGGCAGGACAGCCTCCGGCGGGGCATTAACGGAAGGGATGGGGAAGGACAGCAAGTTATATAAGTGTTCTCTGACCATGCTGCTACTTAACGTAAAGAATAATGCCAGCAGGCATGGTACGAAGACGTGATTGATTTTCAGAGAGGACCTTGAATTCTTTTCGGGACATATCCTCGATTTCAATGCCGACGATAAGACTCAATTGATCGTCTTTTGAGTAAAAATTGACAGTAAGTGGCCATCCTTCTTCCCAGTGTCCAACTTCATCCACTTCCCATCTGCCATAGACTTTTTCTAAGTCTGCAATCGTCGAGCCAACGCTTAATCCTGATTTCAGTTTGATTTTATTGTCTGGCTTTTTATATGTCGTGATGAAAGTTTTTGCGATGTCTCGATACCATCGTGTTACTATGACATTGGCAACTTTGTTGGCTTCATCAAATACGAAATCAAAGCTGAAGTTGGGATCGTTATCCTTTTTGGTGCCAGGGGTACTGTGAATGCCACAGGTTATCGGCGATCTTTCTCCAGGGAAACAGGTTCCCCTGAAATCAAGGCCGCGTTCTTCCAAGCGCTTCAATACGGCATCTGATGAACTGCCCGGGGGAATGGCTTTTAATATTGCTTCGCGTAAAGTGTATTCATCAAGGGGACCAGTATTCCTAATAGTGAAGCCCTGCTTCAATCGTTCGGTCGCTGAAGAGGCTAAACAAATAGTCGGGATTAAACAAAAGATCAAAATAGCAATCCATTTTCTCATCCTGCCTCCCTTAAGGTATCTGTACCGTGCGGTTCCATTAGATGGCAGTATATAACGATTGAGCTCGCCTGCGAGCGGTGCATGTGCACCGCGCCTTAGGTGGGGCGAGTAGTTATGTTTCGATAATTTTTTGGCGACCGTTCTTGTCTTCAAGCGTTGTCTTGAACTCTCTGCCATTTCCTACAATTACACCCTCAAGTAAAAAATCGTGATTGTAGTTAAGTATTCTTGTTCTTTTTTCGAAGCCTGCGCGCAGCCGAACTGTAAGTTTTGCGCTCTCAATATTCTCGATCGGAATTTTGTTCGTTTCTAGATCGTGCAACAGCCAGTTTCGCAGGGCGCCCGAAATGGAGAGCCGGGGTATCTCCTCGGAATTGAATTTACAGGTTTCGTCTAATACATCAATTTCAAGGACTCCGTCACCCAGTTCAGCAAGCCTTTCCCAATCGGGATAGAGTTGCCACCCACAAAACATGTGGCACAGAATGTAGGATTGATGCTTGAGTCGTTTGAGTTTCATTTCAGAACGATGCGTGAAGGGGCGCGGCGGCTCTTTGCCGCGTTCCTCTTGAGCAACAGGTCAGAAATCTTAGAAGTCCACTTCTTTTTTGTCTTTTCTTCGCTTGTTAAACATTCATTGCAAACCCAGCTTGCTTCTAGTGTCAGTTTTTTCCCGATTTGGTGGAGATGTTTACGGCACGTGGCACGATTACACCGTGAGCAGACGCCACCGCTTGGAGTATCGAAGTCCCGATGGCAAATGTGGCATTTCCAAGGCACGACGTCTTGTTGATTGCTCACGGTCGGCTCCCGGGTACTTCATTTGAATGCATAGATGGATTGGATTGTGATTTGTCCATAGTGGTATTATGTTTTACAATGCCGTAAATGAGAAAACAAACCAATGCAGCCTGAAGCAGTCCATAGGTTAACAGATTTGCCTTCCAACTCCATGATTTGATCTTTATTTTATCTATTTGACTTCTCCTTCCAAAAATCCATCTTTCAATGAAAACAGATACGAAGAAAAAAGGAATTAAGAGAACGATCGATGCGGCAGGAACCATCCAGTCCAGGTCAGACTCGTAAGGTATTAGCCAAGGGGCTTGGACGGTAATCGCTATAAGTTTTCCAGATAGTGTGTCGATACCGTATGCTCGTCCACCTTGTGACAATATTATTTCAATGATCACCAGTACTCCCCATGTTATGGGTATCCCTATCAAGGTTGATACTGCGTTTGCAATGCCTACCTTCGCAATACTTGTCTCCCAGTCCAATTCTACAATCCGCCGTGCAACCCATGCCTCAATGATAACGATGGGAATGAAAAGCACCCAAGACGCAGGCCATAATAATGCCAGCATAGGAACGCCAGCATCTGCTTGCGCTATTGTCGGAAATAGAAAAAAAAGTATCGTGGCAAGCCGAGCTATGTTTCTGGATTTATTCACAGTATTTTATCCTCTAACGAGTCTGTAGAAAAAGCCCGAAATGAGCTTTTTTGTAACTCGTAACTATTTGATATTCTTACAGCCGATTTTGTTAAAATCAACTTATTCTACAGGCTCAACGCGCAGGTGAGACGCGCGCCTTTTCGCGTCGGTCTCGACCCGCATCGTTAGAATCAGCGGCCTATCCGAACTACCAACTGCCCATTCTAACGCAGTCTAGAGCTTCTTCCCTGTTATGTATTTGAAGGCTACTACGCCGGTAAAACGACTATCATATGCGTTGTCTCGGTTGTCACCGAGAAAAAAGAAGGTTCCTTCCGGCACTGTCACTAGCATGTCAACACGACTGGCAGGTTTTGGAACCTTATCGTAGGCCACGAGGTATTCAGCATCACCATTGAGTTCCTTGAATACAACTTGTTCGGATGTCTCTTCCGTTCTTTTACGTAGAAGTAACTTTCCATTAATCAAAACATCCGTCCCTCTTATCTCAATTTGATCGCCTGGCAGACCTATAACTCGCCATATAAAATCATATATTCGGCCGTTTTTTTCTTGATAGAAGACAACTATGTCTCCTGTCCTTATATCAGAAACGTTAAAAAATGGTTTTTTCTTGACCCAAAAGGTAGCTTTTGCTGGAAGGGTCGGGTACATGCCATTCTGGGGGATTATATATCTCTTGATAGGAACTATATTGAATTCATTTGAACTGCATGCCGTCAAGGCAAGCAGAACGGCAACGAGCAGCAACCATTTTTTCATTGTCATACGGGCTCCATTCGACTGCTTTTTTACATAACGATGAGTTCACACGCCGCGTAGCGGTCGGCGTAATAGTTCTTTTCGAGATTTCTATTCGTATTCTTTCCCGTCGATTTCGGGATGGTCTGACTTATATTCGCCATGCCCAACATAGCGATGATAATAGGTCAATGCCTCCAAAGTACTGCTTGCGTAGAACTCGTGTACTTTCTTTGCGGGTTGATCAAGCAATTGTCTGAATCCGTCTCCTTCCGGACCAGTCAAGCAACAACCTGGCAACCCTTCCTTATCAACCCATATTTCATGTAGTTTTTTCATTTAAATTCTAACGGCTCGGCTGAGGGGCGCGGTTTTCGCGACCCTCTCGAATGGTTAGAACCTATAGTCGGTGATTGCTGTGAATGCTATCAATGTCAGTGCTACTTTGCCTGGAAAGGAAAAGCGTGCACTTTCCCATCAGCATTGCCGTACAAAGTTACAATCCACCCATCGACATTATCAACCATGCGGGCTCTATGGAACGAAAGAAGATTATCAATGCGCTTGGTCCATTCTTCTAAACTATGCCCCATCTGGATGGTAGGGTCTTTAGTTGAATATGGATTTCTTGCATGAAGTCCTCTTCCACAGATATTGTATAGTTTAATGAACTCTGCACTTGTAAGAAACCCGTCTCGCACAAATCCGAGGTTCTTCACCCCATTAACCCCGCAGCTCTCTACCTTCAGAGGTACCGGATAAAAGTCAGGATTAATCCTTTCAAGATCTTTCAACATCAATTCAGCATTCCAATGCGAGGAATATTTGCTATATGCCGTCGCGTATTTTTCTTTATTTGCGGACATTGATGCGAAAGCAGTTAACTCGAGGGTTTTCCGAAGCTGAATAAATATAAGTTCAGCATCAAAGTCGTCTCTACCAACGGAAGTCGATTTGGCAAGCACCGAACGTATTAAGGCAATACGCAGTTTAGCCTCTTCCATGCACTCGACGTATCTAATAATATCTGGCTTTACTGATTTCATTTATTTTCGAATTGCCTTAATATCGTTCTGGTATTAGTAGTTTAAAAAGTCATTTGATTATGCCTTTTCGTTTTGCATCAAGGTGAGATGTGTAAGTAAATTCTTCAAAAAGAACTTTGAATTCAGAAGTGCTACGTGAACCACGCCACAGTCTCACGTTCTCGTTTTGACCCGCAAGGATTAGGCAAACGATTTCAAGCGACTGCCTGTCGATATCTGGGCCAAAGTAGACTCCTGCCAACGCGTCTGATGGGTAACCGAATTCCGTACCTGCTACCTTGTGAATTGCCCGCCACTCTTTTTCATAGGACCAAGCATCTGACTTTGTACAAAACAGGTCGGAAAAAACAGAACCATGGTCATTAAGGATAGATGTTACACTTATGCTGGGGATAGTTCGCACATACCGCACGGGCTTGACCTTCTGAAACAGTTCTGCCGATGTATTGAATTCGAGACAGAAACCCTTGTACTTTCCGCCATAATGCGACCACATAAGGAGATCGTCATTTCTTTCCGTGAAGCAGACAACGCCTTTAGTTTTTAAAAAGTCCTGCACCCCGTTATTCAAGGCATTTCGGGCAGACCGAACAAAGATTTCACGAAGCTGAGGGTAGTCGTAGGTTTCAAACTCGATTCTCGCACTAGAAGGTAAGTCGGGCTTCTTCAGGTAGGAATTACGCATAGCATCCAGTTCTTCATCGGAAGGCGATTCTATGCTCGGATTTATTGCACAGTCGTATGGATCATTGAATTGAAGAGGTGACCCGAAGTAAACGATCTGTGATTTTAAATTCGCGAGAGACTGAGTCGCAAGCGACTCATATTTATATAGAACACGAGGTGGTTTCATATTCACGAACTAATCGCGGCGGTAAGTCGCCGCCGGAGCGCAGCGGAGGCGGACGATCTTGACTGCCTGGTTCCCTCCGGCGCTTCGCGCTGAGGACAGGCAGTCCGACTTACCGCCGCAATCTTCCCCGAGCGAAGCGAGGGGAAGATCGGCTCGGCTGAGGGGCGCGGTTTTTTGCGACCCGCTCGCACGAATCAAATTCATCTATTTTTTATGAACTCGGTTTGACGTCCTACGTTTTTTTACTTTGACGATAGTGTCCTGATTCCTAACGCTATACGTCTTGTCAATTTCTGCCGCAGACTTCAAATATTTTTCCAAAATCCCTACGCGCGCTAGCAGCCTCATTGGATTTCGTGTCGCTGCACCATATCTGTCCTCGTCTGTAATAGCACACCAAGGACATTGCCATTTATCATCGTTTATAGGTTCCATACAATCATCGCAAAACTGCCTCGCCTCGGTTAACTGCTGATCGTTAAACAAATAGCTACGATTATTGGCGTTTATGAAGAATGGACGCATTGAACTTCGTCCTAATTCCATCTTATAAAACTGCGTGTTAATATTTGTACAGAAACGTCGGATTTGCTTTTCTAGTTTTCTGTCTATTCGAGGTCCCGCAATTATTGCACTTACGCAATCTATGGGTATCTGAAGGATCATGAGCCCATCTTTTTGTTTCACTTTATTTTTCTCAACAACAAGGCGTCTCTCTGATTCATAGCTCCAATACTTACTTTTTGTGAAATATGCTGCATTAAATGCAGAGCTTTGGAGCCAGTATGTATGCCGTGGTTTTGTGGTTGTGTAAGCGCGTATAACTTCACCGACTTCTATGATAGTTTCAGTCTCGCTGTAATTTACATCGTCTATTCGCTCGTCAGGAAAATAACTGATAAGCAGTGATTCATCCAGCTCTATTACGAAGCCAGTAGACTCGCGCGCGTAGTGTGCCCACATCGGGACAACGTCGGGCAGATTAGAAAAACAAAGCGTCGGCAGCTGTGGTACAGCTCCTGCGGTTTCTTGGTAAAATGCAAGAACTTCAGGATCGATCCCCTCAGTTTTAATCGTGAGAAATAGCTCATAGGGATCATTAAAGTCTTTCGGATAGCTCGATTTGAACTCAACAAAACCCTTCTTGCGAAATATTAATTTGAAAACGTCCGGATTTAGGTATTTATATATTTTTTTCATATTGAAACCTAACCATATATTGAGTAGTTTTTCTGAACTTTAGCGGAAGATTTGTCTCAAGTCAAGCAATTTGAAATATTCGATTGGCATGACCCTTTAATATCATTATAGTTACGGTCCAGGATAATATTCCATTTGCGTGCTTGGTTAGATCTAACTATCTCCTCATGATTGTTATCCCGGACGACATTCTGGGAAGTGGTAGGTCGGGTCGCACTTTTTGACCCGTCGCATTACTGCTATTAATTTGTCGGGTTTCGCCTTGCTCAAACCCGATCTACCTGACTCAGCGGAAATCGATACGCCCGCTATTCCTCTTCAACCAGCAGCACGTGCACCAGGAGCAGCTCTGCATCGGCCCCGGCCGTGACCGCAAGCTCCTCCTCGTGCTTTGCCATGACTGCCGTGAGCTCCGGCGCCGTCTTTCCATTCACGGTGACGGGGCCGCCTTCCAGGACGTAGAGGTATGCGCCCCAGCCCTTCGTGATTTTATGCTTCACCGTGTGGCCCTTCTGCAGGAAGCTGGAATAGACCTCGGCATCAGAGACGATTCGCAGGGCATCGGGACGGCTGTTCGAAACGAGCGGCAGGAATTGGTTCGTTCGGTCCTTCTTCTCAACGCTCTTCTGTTCTACCGAGGGATCGAGGCCGTGCTTTTTCGGAAGGAACCACATCTGGATGAACCGCATGGGCTCATTGGGCCGGTTGTTGATCTCTGAATGCCACATGCCCCGGCCCACGGTCGTATGCTGCACCCAGCCCTTTTTGAGCACCCCGCCAACGCCGTGCTCGTCGGCGTGCCGGAATTCGCCGCCGGCGCAGTAGGTCACTACTTCGTTGTCCTTGTGCGGGTGGAGGGGCCAGACGGCGCCCGGCGAGAGCGTGTCGTCGTTGAAGACACGGAGCGTGCCGAAGTGCACGAAGTCAGGATCGTAGTAATCGCCGAAGGAAAAGTGCCAGCGGCCGTGGAAGGTGCCGTTCTGGACTGCGCCGTCGATCTGGTAGATATCCTCGGGTTTTCGGATGGTGATCATTGACCTCACCTCCTCGAATTGAAAATTCGGCTATAAACAGCAAAACGCGCGATTCATCACACATTCATGAACTTTGCCGCCATAGGCAGCAGATACACGATAAATAGTACCACAAACATGGTTGTCAGGATATAGTGGACGAAACGTCTGCTTCGGTCCGCGGTTTTCAGAAGGGGCGTGAAATAGGCAACCTGCCAGACCGCGCGCCAGAGCCAGAACAATGAAAGGCCCATTGTAAGACCCCCGGAGAGGCCTTCGGCCCGGCTCAGTTCCCCGGCATATACGATCGAAACAGTACCGAGGAGGACCAGGAACAGATAGAGCGCTACATGGATAGTGTACAGCACCCGGCGGTTTACCGGGCTTATCTTTTCGAAGTCCTTCTGCCAGCCGAAGAACCGATAGAACCGGATGTGAAA
>ERZ1292625.3979-Hain-H41-01um-R1-3979-length-11386-cov-4_pt1 | contig 11386 bp, 16 predicted proteins | sample MGYA00564400_ERZ1292625 | MGnify/ENA primary metagenome ERZ1292625 (study PRJEB36523, sample SAMEA6512639) | groundwater metagenome | collected 2019-01-08 | study: AquaDiva: Metagenomics assemblies of 32 groundwater samples
CTATGTTAGGAGGTCTTATTGGAATATTAGCTTTAGCTGTATATAGAAGAAAAAAGGATATTTGTAATGCAGGAAAAGGTAAATACGTTAGAGACGAATATGATAAATGTAATATTGATGCTATTGATATGGCAATTAAAAATATTAAATCTGCAGAAATCGATTCAATAGCGGCGCTTAGAAAAGCTAATAAAGATGAACAGATAGTAAAACTTAAAGAAAAAAATAGAGAACTTATTCAAAGTTATGAAGATAAAAAGATAAAATATAAAAATAGTTGACTTTTCTTAGGACCGTTTAGTTGCTACCTAAACAGTTACATTAAGTGCTCCCAAAGAGCACTTTTTGTTTTTAATAAGGAAATATATAATTAAATGAAGTATCTTTTAGAATATAATGAATTCGCAAGTTTACATGAAGAAGATGTAAGTTTGGCAGATGCTAGAAAAAATTTAGTTTGGAATCTTAATATGTATCTTAAATTTGCAGCAGCTGGTGCAATGGGAGGAGCTCTTGCTGGTTTAAATGTTGGAGGAAATCAAGGAGCAATTACAGGAGCAATTATTGGTATGATAGTTACACCAGCAGTATTTATGATAGGTAGTAAACTTTATAAAAAGAAACTTGAAAAGAAAAAAATAGATTTAAAGATAGCAGAAGCTATAGCAATACAAAATGCAATAGAAGAAGAAAAACTTAAGAAAAAAAGAGCAGAATTAGCTAAAGAAATACAACAGCTTGAAGAAAAAGCCGTTCAATTAAGAAATAAAGCTAAGCTTAAATATGATGATTTATCACAAGAAGAAAAAGATAAGATAAAAGAAAAAGCAAAAAATAAAGTGAATATTGACAGAGTTGTTAATATCGCAAAAATTTCACATTCTATGTAATATGCTTACAGTTGAAGAACATATAATAATAAATAATATTTTAGATAAAGAAATTATAATTTATACTAAAATTATAGGAGAGTCTGTTGATGAATATTTAGATAAGATAGAAGAAAGAAAAAAAGATCTTAAAAGACATTCTAAAGAAGTAGCTGGAATGGCAACAGCAGGAGCTGTAGCAGGAGCAGCTATAGGTACTAAAGTAGCAAAAAAAGAAGTTGGTAGACGAGTACTAACAAGAAAAACTAAAGCTATAGCAAAAGCAGGACCTAGAGAATTCTTTAAAGCTAGTAAAAAGGCTCTTCTTTCATTATTTCATTTTAGAGATCCCAAAACTGCAATGAATCAAATGAAAGGTGTACATTCAACATTGTCTTCTGCTGGTGATAGAGGTGCATCAAGAGCTTTATCAGCAGCTAAAAAATCAAAAATTGTTCCAAAAACTGCTCTTAGATATGCTCTTGTCGGAGGAGCAGCTATGGCTGTAGCTTCTATTATTGCAAAATTATATAATAAAGCAAAAGGATTAGAATATGAAATAGATGATATTGAAGATCCTTTAGAAAAAGATAGTAAAAGAAAAGAACTTTTTACAGTAAGAGAAAAATTAGCAATGGCTAAAGAAAAATTAGCAAGAGAAAAAGAAAGAGCTCGAGAAAAATATCAAAGTTTACCAGATGATAAGAAACAAAATATTGATGATAGAGCCGAAAAAATGTATAATACTTTATGAAACATATTTTAGAATATAATGAATTTGTAAATGAAATTTCTAAAGAACTTTCTGTTAGAATTGAAAATCTTAAATATGATGAGAGAAAGAAAGAAATTGAAAATGCTATGAGAGAAATGACTCCTGAACAAAAGGAAAAAGCTAAAATAAAATTAATGGAATTAAGAAGAAAGCTTAATCAGGCTATATCAGATATTAAAAGAAAATAATTATAATCTTTTTTAAATTATAAAGCGCTAAATTTAGCGCTTTTATTTTCACTGGATCTAGATGATATATAATATTATAATATATTACAATAATAAAAATGAGTAAAAAGTTAGTAGAAATTTATAAGTTGACTTTTACTGATGGCGAAATATTTATCGGATCATCTAAAGATTCTTCAGTTAAATTATTAGATCATATAAAAGAATCTTTAGATGATAATATAAAATTAGATATTATAGATAGAGTATTTGAATCAGAGAAGTTATATTGGCAACAGTATTATGTTAATCATTATATTCATATCGGTAATAAATTAAAGAATGATATAATTGAAAATAAATCAACACCTCATGATCTTAAAGTAACAGAAAAATTACAAGTTCTTCTTTCTGAAAAAGATGTTAAAGATTTATATACTATCATAACAACAAAAGCCTTAGAGAATGGTAAAAAACCACCTCCTATTTCATCATATATCAGAGAATTGATTAAAGATCATATAGATAAAGAAAAAATAGAACAGAATAGCTATGCATTACAGCAAGCTAAAAAAATAATAAAAGAGCACGAATATTTAAAAAATAAAATAGAAGATGGAAAATAATGAAAAAAATAAATGGGAAGAAGCAGCTAAAAAGATAGTTGAAGAATCTGAAGGAACTGCTGACGATGCTCTTTTTCAAGAGGTTGGTAACGATCAAAATGAACAGATTCAACCTGATATAAGTGCTTATGATAAATTAAAAGATATTCAAAATATACAAACAGAGAATATTAAAGTTGAAAATAATTTAGGAAAAGCTTCTACATATGGAAGAAAAAATGATGATGAAGCTGAATTAGAAGATCTTCGTTCTAAATTTGGTTATATTGATTTAGTAATGATGAATTTACCATCAAGAGGTAAATTTTATCCAGACGGAACTAAAATATCAATTAGAGCGGCTAAAGTTCAAGAAGTTAGAGAATTTTCAACAATGGAAGAAACTAATCTTTTTGATGTTGATGATAAACTTAATAATATTCTTTTAGCATGTACTAAAGTTGAACTTGGCAAAGGTAGAAAAGGATCTTATAAAGATATATTAGAAGAAGATAGAATATTCATAATTCTTTCTATTAGAGAATTAACATTTAAAGATGGCGAAAATAAACTAACTCATAAAGCAATTTGTAGACAGTGTGATACTGAAAATGTTTATGATTTAAGAACTAATAACTTACAATATCATGAAATTGATGAAGCTTTAGAAAAATATTATCATGAAGAATTAAAATGTTATGCGATACAAACTAAAACTTCAGGTACAATTAAAATGGCACCTCCTAAAATAGGTGTCATGAAAGTAGTTACAGCTGCAATAAAAGAAAAAGAAGAAAAAAGAGAAAAATGGGATAAATCATTTCATCAATTAGTTCCTTATATACAAACAGAATGGAGAAATTTTGATAACGATACTTTATTTGATAGACAAGTAGAATTTCAAGGTTGGAGTATGAATAAATTTGGTGTAGTTTATAGAATGGCTGAAAAAATGAAAATCGGAGTGAAACAGGAATTGATTCATCCATGCGAAAAGTGCGGTGCAGAGGTCACCGTTCCAATAACCTTTCGCGGCGGACTTAAATCTCTGTTCATTATTCAAGATCCAGGTGATGAACTTATTTAAGGCTAAATTTGCTCTTTATTATCATTTAAGATTACAACCTAGTGAAATAGAAAATATGCCTTTTTATGAATTTGAGTATACTTTGGAAAATCTTAAAGATTTCTTAAAGGAAAAAAATGAAGCAGAAAAAGGACAATCTGATCAAATGAATAAAAATATGCCAGATATGTCTAAATTTAAAGCTCCTAAAATGCCAAGTACTCCTAAAATGCCAAATATCAAAATGCCGCGATTAGGTTAAAATATATAACTAAATAAGTTTTATAAATGGGTAAGCTTGTAAAATTTGAAGAATTTGAATCCAATCCTTCTGAAGTAAATGAAGGATTGGATGATGTTCTTTTTAAGCTTAATTATCTTAGAAATACATGGGGTAAAGCTATTAAGAAAAATACTCTTATTGCTTTAGATAAAGTTGCTGCTTTTATTTGGAAAGATAGAGAAATAACTGGAGCACTTGATACTATAACTAAAAAGTTTGGAAAGGATGCTTCTGATAATTTTATTCATAGTTCTGTAAATCAGGGAGAATTAGTTAGAAGACGTGAAGTAGAAACTCATAGAGAAGATGTGATAGCTGTACGAAAAATAAGAGCTAGACAATTTAAAATGAGAAATATGAAAGGTTTTATAAAACCGCAAGAAGGAGATATTGATGATGATATGTAAATTTGATAAATTTGAAATTAATAAATTAATTGAGCAGAGAGAAGATTCTGATGAAAATATTTATGGAGATGAATATAAAGAAGCAGAAGAAATTCTTAGAGCACAGGGATATAGTGATAGCGAAATTAAACAGTTAGGTTCTAATACAATGTCAGGTTTAACTAAGTTAACAAACTATATTGCAAGTGATGCGATTCTACCATCTGCTATGAGAGATGCATTTCAAGAATTAGGATTAGAAGTTGTTGGAGATTATTTAAGCGGATTAGGTCCAGAAGGAGCACCAGACTATCCATCAATGAGAGCTAAAATGTCATCTAGAAATAGAAGAGCAAAAGAAAGAATTGATCAACTTAGAAGAGAATCTAAAAAAATTTAAAATTAATGACAATTCCATCTTTTGATGACTATATAAATGAATCTTCACAATATCAATTTGATTTTAAAGGATTATCTAGTTTTGTAAAATTAGAAAACGATAATTTTAAAATTAATTTACCTATTGATCCATTTTTTGAAAATATCATTAATGAAAATATTAATGAGCTTTTTATTATTAATGAAGTAGAAGATATTAGAGATGAAAGAGATTCTGGATATACTCCTGGCGCTATTGTTAAAGCAGGTATAGCTACATGGTTAAGTGGTATAGTAGCATGGAAACTCAAGCAAGTTGTTACGCCTTATGTCATGACCCCACAAGATTATTCGCAACCATACAAATGGGAATTTATTAAAGATACAGCAGGTAAGATTGTTAATGATGATGAAGGTAAAAAAATGATGTATAGAAAATATCTAGGTAATACCAATAAATTAAAAATGGGTATAAGGGGTAAATTAGCTAAGAAAAAAATATCTAGATTTTTAACAGAATTTGGTAAATCTTCTGGTAGAGCTTGGAGATTTATAAAAATGAAATTCACAAGACATAAAAAGGCTGCTATTATAGGATTAGTTCTTAGTATAGCAGCTGCAGCTGCAGCTATTTATTATAATAAAGTTGCTAAAAGAAGAACATTAGAATATCAAAGAGATCAAGCTATTAGATTACAACAATCTAAGGTTGAAATGAAACTTGCAAAGAAAATAGAAGAATTAAAAGCAGAAGAAGAAAAGTTTGTAATAGAGACTCAATATAAAATAGAAGAGGCAAAAAGAAAAGCAATGGAAGAATCCGATCCAGAAAAATTACAAGCTATGATAGAAGCAGGATGGAAAGCTGACATAGACGGATATCAATAATTATGGCTAGAGCACACGGTTTTGAGGATAGATCTATTTCTAATCAGCTATTAATGCTGAATGCTCTAGATAAAATTGAAAAGATTCAACAAGAACAAAAAGAAACACTTTCAAATATTTATTTAGATGTAGGAAAAAGTATTGTTTCCGGACAAACTGAAGTTATATCTGAACTTAAATCGCAGACTACTTTATTAGAAGGAATATCAGAAGCTCTTAAAGGTAAAAAGAAAATAGGAGAAGCTACTGGTACATTCGGTCCAGCTAAAGATATGATTATGCAAATGGCTGGAGTACTTGTTGCTCTAGGTGGAGCCTTTTTAATTTTTGGAAACGGTCTTATAAATGTAGATAAAGTCGACCCACAAAAAGCTTTAGTTTTTGCATCAGTTATGCTTGCTATATTTTCAAGTATTTCAATGATATTTAGAGAAGGTATAATCATATCTATAAAAGAAGCTATTAAGCTAGCTGCTGTTTCAACTATACTTGCATTTTCAATAGAAATGGTTGCTCAGATTTTTAGTAGAATACCGGATGTTTCTCTGAGACAAATGATTACAGCTATAGCAATTTCAGCTGCACTTGTACCAGTAGTTACTAATATTTCACAAGCTGTTAGTAGTTTATTTGAAGATAGTAGTATATTAGGAATATTAGGTGGAGTTATTAAAGGTGCAATGACTACAGTAGCTACACTTGGAGCACTTATAGTTTTACCAATGATTGCTTTTTCTATTGCATTATCAGCAGGTATTTTGTCAGGAATTAAACCGGTATCACTTAAACAAATAGCAACCATGATGTTAGTATCTACTGCTATGATACCAATGGTATATAATTTCGTTAAATTAATGGAAGCTCTTAGAGGCCCTATGGGAATGGATAGAATTTTTACAGCAATAGGAGCTAAACTTGGAGGAATAGAAACTATAACTACTAAAGATGCTAGCATTGGAGCACTTATTTTATTTCCACTTATATCATTAGCTATGGTTCTTTCTAGTGCAATATTCAATATGTTACCGCCTCCTACATATTCATTTGGAAGTTTAGTATTAGTGGCTATGCTTGCAGTAGCCATGGTTCCTATGACAGCAGCATTCAGCTTAAGTTTAATGGCTCTTAGAGGTTTAACTAATATGAAAAGTATATTCTTTGCAGCTGCAGCTTTACCATTAATCGCATTAAGTTTAGTTGGGGTTGCATTAGTTTTTAAATTTTTACCTAAAGCTTTTAAAAATCCTGACGTTAAATGGGCAATATTAGCAGGTCTTGTGTTAACAACATTTGCTATACCTTTAAGAATAATAGCTGGTACCTTTAAAAATTTAAAAGGTGCAGATTTAACAAAAATGATAGTAATAGCTTTATTAATATTACCAGCGATAGCAGGTGCAATAGTTGGAGTAGCATATGTATTTCAACTTTTACCAGATGAATTTAAAGCTCCACCTCTTAAGTGGGTACTTAAAGCTGGTTTTGCTATGATGATATTTGGAACTCCTTTTTTATTCATGACAATATTACTAAGAAAATTATCTTTTGATGATCTTATTAATGGAGTAATAGCAATGTCTGTAACTGCCATGTCTATTGTAGGAGTAGCATATGCATTTCAATTTTTACCAAAAACTCTTAGATCACCCGATATAGGATGGACTGTTAAAGCTGGATTAGCTATGATGGTATTTGGTATACCATTTGTTTTTATGACAGTACTTTTGAAAAAATTAAAAATAGAAGATTTATTAAGAGGGACTCTTGCTATGTCTATAACTGCTATGGCTATAGTAGGGGTAGCTTGGGTATTTCAACTCTTACCAAAGGAAATGAATGCACCTCCTCTTATGTGGACTATTCGTGCAGGATTGGCTCTTTTAGCATTCGCGGTTCCGTTTATAACGATGAGTGTTATTATGTCATTTATAGGTGCTAAAGGTTTAACAGGATTAGCATTAGGTGCAGTAGGCATGGGATTATTAGCACTTGCAATAGTTGGAGTAGCATGGGCCTTCCAGTTACTTCCAAAAGAATTTAAAATTATTCCATTAGCATGGGCAGTTGGTTTAGCCGCGGCTTCAACAAGTTTTGTTATTATTGCTCTTTCTATAGGTCTTATTGGTTTAATGGTAAGTGCGTTTACGCCTGTTGGATTTGGATTAGGTATTTTAGGTATACTTGCAATAGCGCTAGCAGTTACAGGAATAGCATGGATATTTAAACTTATGCCGGCAGATATATTTAAACCAGGTGGAGTTCTTTATGATGTAGCAGATGCCATGGCATATTTTGGTTATAAAATAGTTGATGTATTTATCTATTTAGTAAGTAAAGGTATGCCTTATATTATGCAATTCATTACATTTATGGTAAGCGATGTTATAGTATCAGGATTAAATGGAATAGTTAATATGCTTTCTAATTTTGCAACTAAATTAATAGAAGCTGCAATTCCACTTATTAATGCATTTTTACCGTATTTTCAATCCTTCTTTACTCAATTTGTAGAAATATTAAAAGTTGGTAAAGATATTGTCGTAGCTATTATATCAGAAGTTGGAGAAATAATTAGAACTGCTATTAATTCATTTTCAGGTGGTGTTGATGCTATAGGTAATTTCTTATTAAAAATGAAAGAAATTGGTGCATCAGATTTATTAGCTATCGGAGGAGCCCTTGTTATTGTTGCTGGAGGTATAGCAGCTATTATGCTAGCATTAGCTGGTGGTAATGTAATGAATGCTATTTCTGGAATGGTATCGGGTGTTGCTGGTGCAATAACTGGTGGATTATCAAAGCTAGTTGGTATAGAAACTGAAGAAAGTCCCGACGATCCTATTGAAGTTGTTATGGCTGTTTCATCAGCAGTAGAAAAAATTGCAAAATATGATAAACCTATTAATAGAATTGCAAAAAGCTTTTCTAATATAGCAAAAGACATGGGTACTTTCAAAGATCAATTTAATAAATTAGATGTTGATAGATTAGAGAAAGTTAATGAAATGCTTTTAAATGCAAAACAGATGGCAGAAGGTAATCAGAATGTATTAACTGCCGTTGCCTCTGGTATACAAGCTGGTATTTCAAGTGTTGGACAAACTATTAAAGGAGTATTTTCTAAAGATAAAGCCGAAGCTAAAGCACAGCAACCAGTCCAGAATACTCAAAACGCTCAATTACAATTGCAGCTTGAACAAATGAATAAATTACTTTTGCAACTAAATTCAACAATGACACAAATAAATACTAAGTTAGATGGTGAACTTAATGTTAAGGTATCAGATAATAAATATGGAATAGGAACGTAAAAAAGATTTAATTTCTATTTCCCATATATAAACCAATGTATATAATTTTTTAACAAATGGAAAATTTTGATGTAATTGAAATTACAACAGAGAATGGTTGTAGATACTTTCAATGGAAAGAAATACCTATAAAAGCTATTCCAGGAATTGGATTAATAGGTAAAAGAATTTGGGTTGCTGGCGAATTAAGTACAGAAATAAAATATCTTTATTCTGTACATTTTAAAGGTGAAAGATATTGGCCAAATGAAGGAGGCTATGTTATAAAAACCCACAATGGATACACTCAACATGTAGGAGAATATTCATGTAGATTACATCCTTCTGAATATTCATCTATTGATAAAGTAGATGAATATGATGATATTATTAGAAGTAAATATGCATCTAATGACACTGAAATTGTGTGATAATAGATACTATTATAGTTATATTATCTATTCTCTCGGTGCATTAGAATAAATATAAAACAATATTTGGGGTAGACTTGGAATTGATGAGTTGATTATCAAATATTTGCACGTCGAACGTGGTGTAGTTCGTTAAAAGTACCAAATGTCTATAAACGGCAAAACTGAACCAAGAAGTCTTTGGGATGTAGTACTTGACAACACTGTTGTTGAAGAAGTTTCTACAGAGGCTTTTGCTCTAGCTGCTTAAGAAGTAGTAATTGCAACGTTACCTTTCCTAAAGCCTATAAAAGGAATAAATGGTATCGAGAAAAAAATAGGCACCTAATAGTGCTTGATATATTTTCATTTCTGTTAATGAAGATAAGTAATGCATTAAAATTTAACAGATATCTTGTTGGTATGAGAATAAAATCAACTAAACGTGTGAAAGAAAATATTTTTTAAACAATTTAGACGAGGGTTCGAGTCCCTCCTACTCCACTAAAAATTAAATAAATGGAACAACCTAAACCTATAGCAAGAGTAGATGCTGAGAAAATTTTAATAAACTTTTTAGAAAGGGAAATTAAAAGTATTAAAAAATTGAAAAATGATTTAGTTAGAGGTCAAGCATACGAAACTTCTGCTAATCTTCGTGATATAGAAAGATTTCTTGTAGAAAAACTATATAGTTTAGATCATTCTAATGAAATTGCTCTCGCTGATACATGTATTCAAAGAAAGATTAAATAATTTTATATTTGAAATTAAAGTAAAAGCGGCTAATTAGCCGCTTTTTTGGTTTTTCCGTTTATGTATCTTTATTTATATTTAAAAAAATTAAATGATAACTAGATTTTCAATATTACCCGATGAAAGAAGAATTATTTTAGGCAGAGATTTGGCTTCTGTATTTGAAGAGGGTATTGTTTATGAAGCTCATAAAGTATTAGATGAAATAGTTTTAAAACCTGTTGGTAGGTATGCTCTTCCTAAAGAAGGTGTATATCCATGTGAACTTAGTGAAGTTAATGCTATTGTTTATTCAGGATTACATTTAATTACAGATAAAGAAAATGATTATTTAGCTAAAAATAATGATTGATTATAAATTACTTTCGGATTCTATATCATATTATGAAACTAAAAAATTTCAAAGAATAGAAGCTCCTTGGACAGTTTCTGAAAGAGTAGATCATATAACAAAACCATCAGATAGAATATCATTTCAATTAAAACATAATAATAAATGTTTAGTTGCATCAGGAGAACAATCCTTTCTTTATTTGTATTTAAAAAACTTTTTACCTAAAGGACAATATCAAACAGTAACACCGTGTTTTAGATATGAAAGTTTTGATTTTCTTCATACTAAATATTTTATCAAAAATGAATTAATTAAAACTGATATTGTTAATAAATCTGCACTTAACCAAATTGTTGAAACTTGTTTAAAATTTTATCAACCGTTTTTTAAGAAAAAATTAGATATTGTTGAAACAGGAGATGGATTTGATATAGAAATAGATGGAAAAGAATTAGGAAGTTATGGTATAAGAAGTTGTGAATTTTTAGATTGGATATATGCAACAGGCTGTGCTGAACCTAGAACATCAAATCTGATATCATTATTTGATAAATATGGGATATCATAAAAGAGAAATAGAAAAAGGTATACTTGGAGAATTTTCTAAAATTAAAGAAGAGTTCGAAGAATTATCTGATGCAATAGAACAAGATAATAAAATTTTAATACTTTGTGAATTATCTGATATGATAGGCGCAATTGAAGAATATGTTAAAAAATTCAATATTGAATTAAAAGATATAAAAGATTTTTCAGATTTAACTAAATCTGCATTTACAGATGGAAAAAGAAAATAGCATAGAAATTTTAAAATCAATAGAAATACTTTTTAGTGTTAAAGAACATGAGAAAAAAATTCATGAATTTGCGCGTGAAGAATATAATAAAAAATATGAAAAACAAAATCATGTTTGGTATAAAGGATTTGAAATTTTAGATCTTAATAGATTAATTATTAATATAGGATATGGAATGGGAGATATTGAAATGGATGATTCTTTTATTATAAATTTGAAATAAAATGGATAGAAAATTCGTAGCTGGTCTTATCACAGTAGCAGAAGCTAGAATAAAAGATTATAAATCTATGATGGACGATCTTTATAAGTTTAAATATAATTTTTCTGATTGTCAGTGGTATAGGGATCATCTTAGATATATGAAAAATTTTGAAGAAAC
>ERZ1292625.3980-Hain-H41-01um-R1-3980-length-11384-cov-7_pt1 | contig 11384 bp, 10 predicted proteins | sample MGYA00564400_ERZ1292625 | MGnify/ENA primary metagenome ERZ1292625 (study PRJEB36523, sample SAMEA6512639) | groundwater metagenome | collected 2019-01-08 | study: AquaDiva: Metagenomics assemblies of 32 groundwater samples
TCGGGAGACGTCGTTTTAGTCGCAGTTAATAACGGTCAAGAAGTAAAGGCGGAAGATTTATTGTTGCAGCTTGACAGTCGTGATGCCCAAAAATCAGTTCGCGACGCTGAGGCGAATCTTGAAAGCGCGAAAATCGCTTTGGAAAAATTAAAACAGCCGGCTGACGCATTGTCTATCTTACAGGCGGAAAATTTGCTCGCTCAAGCTAAAGAAACGAAACAAAAAACGGAAAATGATTTGCAAAAATCTTATGACGACGGATTCAATACCGTTTCCAACGCTTTTCTTGATTTTCCGACAATAATGACCGGCTTGGAAGATATTTTATATAAAAATACCATTTCGGCATCGCAATGGAATATTGATTGGTATGCCAGTCAGGCTTCTTCTTGGGAAGAAGAAAAAACAGCGTTGTATAAAAATAATGTTAATGGCACATACAGTTTGGCGCGCCAGAAATACAATAAAAATTTTGACGATTATAAAGCCGTTTCCAGAAGCTCTGACACTCAAATTTTAGAATCGTTAATTTTAGAAACGTACGATACCGCGAAAATAATCGCCGATGCCGTTAAAAACTCAAATAATTTTATTGATTTTATTAAAGACGTTATGACTTTACATAGCATTACCGCGCCTTCTGCGGTCGCGACACACCAAAGTTCGCTCAATACTTACACCTCAAAAGCTAATTCTCATTTATTGAATCTTTTAGCAATTAAACAGACAATTGAAGATTCTAAAACAGCTATTGCCAACGCTGACCGGACAATTGCAGAAAAAACAGAATCACTTATTAAGCTTAAAGCTGGCGCCGACGCTTTGGACATCAAATCGCAGGAGCTTACGGTTACACAGAGGGAAAATTCTCTTTTGGACGCGAGAGAAAAGCTTGCCGATTATTTTATCCGCGCTTCGTTTGACGGCGTTGCGGCAAAAATAAATTTTAAAAAAGGGGATTCGGTTTCAGCGAATAGCGCGGTTGCGACTTTGATTACCAGCCAGCATATCGCCGAAATAAGTTTAAATGAAATTGACGCCGCCAAGATTAAAGTCGGTCAAAAAGCGGTTTTAACTTTTGACGCGGCGCCTAATTTAAGCGTTACCGGAGAAGTGAGTGAAATTGACACTATTGGCGCGGTTTCACAAGGAGTGGTTTCTTATATAGTAAAAATAGTTTTTAGTATGCAGGAAGATTTAATAAAACCTGGAATGAGTGTTGGCGCGACAATAATCACAGATGTTAAACAAAACGTTCTTATGTCGCCGAATAGCGCTGTAAAAACGCAAGGCAATTTACATCACGTTGAAATATTTAATAATGGATTGTCTCGTTCCAAAGACGGGCAGGGATTTGTTTCCGACAGCGCGCCAAGAAAGCAAACTATTGAAATCGGACTTTCAAATGATGAATTTACGGAAATCGTTTCCGGACTTGACGAAGGCGTTAGAGTGGTGGCGAGAACTATTAACCCAACAGCCGTTACAACGCAAACAACGCAAGCTCCGAGTTTGTTCGGCGCTCCTAGGGGGCGATAAAAAAAGGATAAAACTGAAAAATATTTTCTCGCTCGTAGGCGCTCCAAAGCGTAAAAATTCTATCAGTTCATATACGCTACTCGCCACCCAATTCGCCTTCGCTCGGGGTCCTGGCTCGTGACGCTATTAACTGATGAATTTTTAGACGCTTTTCCGCGATACTCACTACAAAAAAGATTTTTCAGTTTTACTAAAAGAATAAAATCTTTTTATAGCCAGCACGTTAGAATAAAATCTATAAATTACGGAGCGAAAAACAAAGAAATCGGCAAATTGCGCTGTCTGAATCCCAAGCCGAAGGCGAGGTTGAGTTCGCTATTTGCCGAATCATTTCTTTGATTTTTCGCGTAGATAATTTATATTTTATGGAGGCCGCTGGCGAAAAAAGATTTTATTCTTTATATTATTATATATTATGATTGAAATTAAAGACGTTGCGAAAACTTATAAAACCGGAGATGTTGAATTTCAAGCCTTAAAAGGAGCGAGTTTTAAAATTGAAGACGGAGAATTCGTGGCGATTATGGGGCCGTCCGGTTCCGGAAAATCCACCCTTATGCATATTTTAGGTTGTCTTGACGCTCCAACAAGCGGAATTTATCTTTTAGACGGAAAAGACGTGTCAACGTTAAATGATGATGAGCTTGCCGATATTAGAAAAGATAAAATCGGATTTGTTTTTCAAGCTTTTAATCTTTTGCCGCGCGCGACAGTTATAAGAAACGTTATGTTGCCGCTTATTTATTCCGAAGTTAAAAAAGAAGAACGATTGAGACGAGCTGAAAAAGTTTTGGAAGCCGTCGGGTTGGAAGAAGAACATTATCATCATCTTTCTAATCAACTTTCAGGAGGCCAAATACAACGCGTTGCCATTGCGCGGGCGCTGGTCAATAATCCGTCTTTGATTTTAGCGGATGAACCGACCGGCAATCTTGATTCAAAAACAGGAGATATTGTTCTTAATACTTTTAAGAAATTAAACAAGGAGCATAATCGGACGATAATTTTAATAACCCACGAACAAGATATCGCAAATTACGCCGAGCGGATTATCCATATCAAGGACGGAAATATTGTAAGCGATTCAAAACACCATCATAAAAAATAATGAGAACATCTGATATTTTCCAAGAAACATATATTGTTTTATCCACAAATAAGGCGAGATCAAGTCTCACTGTTTTGGGTATCGTTATTGGCATTAGTTCGGTGATTGCCATGATTTCCATCGGCCAGGGGGCTTCCGGACAGATTCAATCGAGCATTGAAGGGCTTGGTTCAAATCTTTTAACGATTATCCCGGGAGTTATACAGCCGGGGAGGGGAATTGTATCTTCGGGGCGCGGTTCGGCGCAAACGCTTAAAAATGAAGACGTGGAAATTTTAAAGCAAATTGAAGGAGTTTCTTTTATTTCGCCTGAAGTCCAAAGAAGATTTCAAATCGTTTCTTCATCCGGCAATAATACGAATTCATTGGTAATCGGAGCGTTGCCGGAATACGCGATGGTCAGGAATGTTTTGCCCGATCAGGGGATTTTTATTTCAGATTCAAATATAAGAAGTTTGAGTCGGGTTGCCGTTTTAGGACCGACGGTAGCGCAAGATATTTTTGGCGATGAAGATCCGATTGGTAAAACGGTTCGCATCAATAAAATAAATTTTAGAGTTATTGGCGTTTTACAAGCAAAAGGGAGCACGGGATTTTTTAATCCCGATGACACGGTTTTTGTTCCGCTTTCCGTGATGCAAAAAATTTTAACGGGTGAAGATTATCTTTCAACTATAGCCATAAACGTTGAAAATAAAGATTTAATGACACAGGTTCAGGAAGAGGCGATTTTCGCGCTTAGCCAGAAGCATCGCGTTGACCCGCAAAATCCCGATTTTTCCGTTGTTTCACAGGCTGAAATATCCGGAGCATTAACGCAAGTAATTGATACTTTCACTATTTTTCTCGCTTCAATTGCCGGCATTTCTTTGGTTGTCGGTGGCATTGGTATTATGAATATGATGCTTACGACCGTGACGGAAAGGACAAAAGAAATCGGATTAAGAAAGGCGATTGGCGCGAAAAGACGCGACATTAATCTTCAATTTTTGGCTGAAGCGATTATTCTTACTTTTATCGGCGGTTTTATTGGGATTTTGCTTGGCGCGCTGATAGCGTTTATTATGTCGTATTTTGATATTATTCAGACATCGGTGTCAATTTTTTCCGTATTTCTTGCTTTTGGCGTGTCGGCCATTATCGGAATTGTTTTCGGATATTATCCCGCGCGCCGCGCCGCAAAATTAAATCCCATAGACGCGCTTAGATATGAATAATAACTTGATAAAATAAAATTATTTGATAGAATATTATTGTTTATGAAAATACTTTCAGTCAAAAATCTTAGCATTGAAATCGGCAAAATTAAAATTCTTGAAGATATTAATTTTGAAATCAATAAGGGAGAAGTGTTGGCGATTATCGGGCCAAATGGCGCCGGTAAAACAATGCTTTTAAGAGCTTTACTTGGTTTAGAGGATTATAACGGTGAAATTAAGTGGGTTCCGGAAATTAAGGTCGGCTATGTTCCTCAAAGAATGGATATTGAAACCGATATTCCGCTTACGGTAAGGGAATTTTTTTATTTGCGCGGAATAAAAATAAGCGAAGAAAATATTAAGGAAGCGCTTAAATTGGTCCATCTTGACGAGAAAATTTTAAATTCAGGATTTGGCGAGATTTCCGTGGGACAAAGGCAGCGCGTTTTAGTCGCTTGGACAGTCGTCGCCAGACCCGACGTTTTGCTTTTTGATGAACCGACGGCCGATGTGGATATCGCGGGCCAGAAATCAATTTATGAAATGCTTCATAAAATACAGCATGAAATGGATCTTACTATAATTTTAATTTCTCACGACCTTAATGTTGTTTATAAATACGCCGATAATGTTATATGCCTTAATAGAAAAAAAATATGCGAAGGCGCGCCGAATGAAATATTAAATACTGAAAGACTGCTTGAAATTTACGGAGGAGAAAAAGCCTTTTATCATCATCAGCACTAAATATGGATATAAATTTATTACAACCGATTTTAACAGCCGCTTTTGTCGCCGCCGTCGCAAGCTTAGTCGGCTCTTTCGCGATTTTAAAAAGAATGGCCTTAGTCGGTGACGCAATGAGCCATGTCGCTTTGCCGGGGATAGCCATTGCCTTGCTTCTTAATCTTAATCCGTTTCTGGGAGCCATTGTTTTTTTAATCGTGGCCATTATCGGGGTTTGGATTGTTCAATATCACAGCAATCTGTCAATTGATACAATCGTAGGGGTGTTTTTTACCGCTAGTTTGGCCTTGGGCGCGTTAATTACTCCAGAGCACGAACTTTTAGAGGCTTTATTGGGGAATATCACCGATTTAAGCTGGCAAGAATCTTTAATTTCAATTATTTTATCAATTATTTTAATTGCCGTTATTTTGCGATTAAGAAAAAAATTAACGCTCAATATGGTTTCACCGGAAATGGCTCATTCTATCGGTATAAAGAATAAGCGTTTAGAGTTTGTTTATTTGATAATTTTCGCCTTGGTGGTATCTTTAGGCATACGTTTTGTCGGCGCGCTTTTAATGGGCTCACTGGTGATTATTCCTGCGGCTTCGGCAAAAAACATTGCCAAGAGTTTAAATTCTTTTATGGGATTAAGCGTGATTTTTGGAGTTTTGGCGGCTATGGCGGGAATTTATTTTTCATCAATCTATAATCTCGCGTCGGGCCCTATTTTTATAATTATAAGCGCCGTTATTTTTATTATTTCTTTAGTGATAAGAGGTAGCCGCAGATGATGGTATTTATCTATGTGGCAGAGTCGCAGGATATTATGCTTCTAACGGGATAAATTTATTTTTAAAACCCCCTTCCGCCGCGCTCTCGCGGGATGCCAAAATTTTTTCGCCGCCAATTATTCTTTTAATCGTTCAGATGGGGTCGCTCCGAATACAACCTTAGTCGCTCGCTTTGCTTTTCGCTCAAAAATAAAGTTAGCAAATTCGCCCGGATAATTAAAGTTTGATTTTTGGGTCATTAAAAATTTATTTTTTCCTTTGGCTTTCAGTAATGTCCAGTCTTTCACGGGCGAATTTGCTTTTGAGCCGAAAGCGACAAGGTTGGTATCAATACCGACAACAATCGTATCATCCCATCTCGAACGATATGCTCCTTCAAATTTCTCTTGACTTGGTATTTTCTTTCCTTCACTATATTTATTTTTTTCATCAATAAACTTGTATATCGTTTCAAAAATTCCGATGTTAATAGAACCGCAAGAACTATCGTTAGTATTGGTGAGCGTAATTACTCCTATATCATTTTCTACATCAAGAGAAATTTGAGTGATGAATCCTGCGAATCCGCCGCCATGTCCTATAATTTTCCTTTTTTCAATTTTGTAAATAGCAAGGCCAAGGCCGTATGATTTGTTTTCTTCACCAGTAGCCCAATACTCTCTCATCATTTCCTTTTTTGATTCTTTACTAACGAGAGCATTGGCCTCTTTTAATTTAAGGGACATGGAGGCAAGATATTTAGAAAGATCGGAAACGTTTGAAAGAAAGCCAGCGGCCGGAGCGTACGCCTTTGTTTCGGAATGGGGGAACGCTTCGCGCTCCTTGTTTGGAATTGGGCGAGAGTAGCCTTTGGCGAGCCAATCATTATTTCCCTTGTTGTAATCTGGAGCTGTCCGCTCCATGCCGATTTTTTTAATGATGTGTTTAGTTATATACTCATCGTAATCAAGACAACTGGCTTTCTTGATAATTTCGCCGAGCAAGGCGAAACCAAAATTGGAATACTTGAACTTTGTTAGGTTCTCAAAAACTACTGTTTTATTGGAAATTGATTTTCTCAATCCGGCAAGATCAGGAAACTTGTCATTTTCCCAATGCGGCGTGTTGCCATCTCTAAATACTCCTCCAGTGTGAGAAAGCACTTGGCGGATTGTGATATTGCTCGAGTCGGAATCTTTTGTTTGTGCCTTAAACCACGGGAGATATTTTTCTACTCGGTCATCAAGATTGATTTTCCCTTGCTCGACAAGTTGCATGATGGCAACCGCCGTAAAGGTTTTGGAAATTGAAGCAATCCGAAAACAAGTTTTTGGCGTTATGGGAATTTTTAATTCAACATCGGCATATCCAAAACCTTTTCGGTAGACAAGTTTCCCGTTATGAATAATACCAACAGCAAGGCCGGGAATCCGGTCATACTGGATTTTCCACGGCAACCAAGCATCAATAATTTTGGTCGCGTATTTAATTGCTTTTGTGTAATCTTTTTCCATAGTTTTATCCAATTAACTCATCAATGCTAACATCAAGCGCATTAGCGATTTTTTTCAAATCGTATTTAATATAACTTTTATTATGTGCCCGGGGTGGGACTCGAACCCACACGAGGATAAACCTCACGACATTTTAAGTGTCGGCTGTCTACCGATTCCAGCACCCGGGCATTTTTATTTCTTTTTCATATTTCTACCTCTATGTGTTGGTTGTAAGCTATGACAATTAGGACATAAAATTCTTAAGTTTTCTAACCTATTATCATGTCTATCTCCATTTATATGATCTAATTCCAATGGTAAATATCCATCTTCTGTATATTTTGCCCACCCACATTGTTCGCAATATTGAGACTTTAAACCAATTGCGAATAATCTCTTTTTTAATTTAAAACTTTGGAAATAACTATTTTTTATTAAAATTTTTTCTAAAGGTATGCGCGGTTTACCAATACCTTTTAATCCTTTATTCCAAGTTCGACCTTTAAAATGTTTAATATCTAATTTACATTCTTTTATATATTTTTTAATCTGTTCATAATTTCCACCAGCTTCGCGTAATTCTAATTTTATTAAAACTTGTCTATAACTAAAAGAAGTTTTAACTGCATTTTTTAATTGATCAGTTGTCCACGATCTTTTTCTCATTACGGAAATTATATCATACGGAAGATGTATAATCAATGGTAATCTTTTACGTATACCATTTCGCCACCCGAGCAATTTTTTCTAGGCCTGGGGCGGAATCGAACCGCCGTATAAGGGTTTTGCAGACCCTCGCTTTACCACTTAGCAACCAGGCCGTTGCTTAATTAATTTTAAGGTTTATAAAACTCAATTGTCAAACCTATTGCCATATTAAGCGGTCGCCGGCAATAATGGAAATATCGGATTCAAACACAAGTCCGCATTCTTCATTAAGCAAAACTTCATTGACTTCCTGTTTGTATTTTTTAAGGCTGGTTATTTTGCCGAAACCGATTTCATTATTTTCGCGCGTTATTTTTAGACGGTTGTTGTTTTTAATTTTTCCCGCAATCACTTTCCCGCCAATTAATTGTTTTTTCCCTTTTTGGCTGAAAATTTTTAGAATTTCCAATTCTCCCTGCGGCAGAGGAGTTTCTAGGAGTTTTATTTCTCTTTGTATTGATTCTACCAATTCATAAATTATTTCTGAAGAAATAATTTTTACGTTTTGCGTTTTTGCTAAATTTTCGGCGATTTTATTGGTCTTGACACGGAAACCGATAATGATGGCATTGCTTGAAGACGCGCTTTTAATGTCGCCATCAGTTATTTCACCGATAGACTCGTTTAAAATGTTAATTTTTACGTTTTCACTTTCAAGCGTTTTGATTATTTCGGATAAAGTTTCAAGCGAACCGGAAACATCGGCTTTTAAAATTAAATTTAATTCCGGTAAGCTACCTTTGTTTGAAGCGATGAATTGCGTTGATGGTTTTTTCGATGCTTCGGTTTGAAATTTTATTAAATCAATTTTTCCACTAGTGAATTCTTCGCCGATTTGCGGCAATGTTTCAAACCCAAGAATTATTGCCGGACTAGAAGGGGAGAGTGTGTTGACTTTTTTGCTGAGAAAATTTTCCAGATTTTTTATTTTTCCCCAAGCGCTGGCAGTGGCGATTTTATCGCTGGTTTTTAAAACGCCGTTTTTGACGATGGCCGAGACGATTATTCCTCTTCGGCTGTCGGCTTTGGCTTCAATAATGATGCCACTGGCGTTTTCGTCGGGATTATACGCCAAATTTTCCATTTCAGCGGCCAATAAAATCAAATCAAGCAATTCATTGATGCCTTGGCCGGTTTTGGCGGAAATCGCTTGCCAGCTTATATTGCCTCCATATCCTTCAAGTAAAACCCCGTTTACCATTAAATCATTTTTTGTTTTTTCAATGTCAGCGTTCGGTTTGTCTATTTTATTAATAGCGACGACAAAAGGAGTTTTTGTTTCTTTAATAATTTCAATTGATTCTTTAGTTTGCGGTTTTACGCCGTCTTCGGCGGCCACTACTAAAATTGCCAAGTCTGCCACTTTTGCTCCGCGTCCGCGCATTTTTGAAAAAGCTTCGTGCCCGGGCGTATCTATAAAAGTTATTTTTTTAGTTTGTCCTGAGCCTGCCGAAGGATGTTTAATTTCATACGCGCCGATTGATTGGGTAATGCCGCCGGCTTCTTTGGCTATAATGTTCGTTTTACGGATAAAATCCAGCAAACTGGTTTTGCCGTGGTCAACATGCCCCATTACCACCACAATTGGAGAACGAGTCCGCCAGTTGGCGGATAAATTTTTATTTTGAGTTTCGGACATACCTTGTAAAGTTAACAGAAAAATAAGATAAATACAAGGTTTTTTTCATAATCCTTGATTCTTAATTCATAATTCATTATTCTTATATCTATGGAGGCGTGGCTGAGCGGTTGAAAGCAGCATCCTGCTAAGATGTTAGAGGAGCAATTCTCTCGAAGGTTCGAATCCTTCCGCCTCCGCAATGTCAATTATTGATTTAAGAAATAAAAAACAGATAAAATATTCCGAGAAAAAGCGTGAGGGCGGAAAGGAGCGGGAAAAATCCGACGGAATAGTTTGGCAGATTCCGGAATACGAATACCGGTCCAAAGACGTTTCTTGGTATTGGATAAGTTTGATTGCCGCCATTATTTTGTTTGCTTTCGCGATTTGGCAGAAAAATTTTCTATTCGCTATTTTTGTGGTGATTGCTTTTTTTGCGTTGAATCATTTAACTAATCGTTTTCCTCCCATTTGGGAAATTAAAATAAGCGAGAAGGGGATATTTATCGGATTGCCAAACAGCAAAAATAGAAAATTTTATTCCGTTGAAAACATTGAAAGTTTTGACATTCATTCTGAAATTTATGAAGATGATAAAGAGCCGGAATATAAAAAATTAATACTTAAATTCAAGTCAAAAATGACGCCATATTTTAAAATCAATATTTATTCAAAAGATGAATCAAGAATTAAGGAGTTTCTTTTAGAATTCGCGCCGCAGGAAGAAATTTCTAAATCATTAGTTGATTCGCTTTCCGAATTAATAGGATTTTGATTTGTCCCCATAGCTCAATGGATAGAGTGTGAGTTTGCGGAACTTAAGATCGAGGTTCAATTCCTCGTGGGGACACATGATTTTTTTTCACGTTTTAAAAGATAAATACTTAAGGGTTGTTTTTGTTTTGATTTTTTTGATTTTATTTTTTTTGTCTTTGGTATCTTTTGTAAAATTAGCCGACATTTCTTCTCCCTTGATTATTCACTTTGATGTTTATAAAGGAATAGATTTTTTCGGCGGTAAAACGGAAATTTTCGGAATTTTATTTTCCGCTTTTATTATGATTTTAATAAATTTCTTCTTAGCCGATTTTCTTTATAACCGCCAGCGTTTTCTTTCTTATATTTTCAGTTTCGGCAGTTTGGCAATCAGCATCTTGATTTTAATAGCGGTATCGGTTATTATTTCTGTGAATTAATCCCTCACCCTTTAAAGATATTTTTAAAATATTATTGACAGGTAAGGGGGTATAAATAAAATAAATTTAAATTCAATGGAAATATCATAATTTTTTTAAAATTATGATTAAATCTTTGAAGGGTGAGGGATGAAATTTTCTATTATACAAACAGGAGGAAAACAATATAAGGTAAGTAGCGGACAAAAATTGAAAATTGAGAAATTGGACGTTGAAACGGACGGCAAGGTTGTTTTTGACAAGGTTCTATTAGTGGCTGACGGCGATAGCGTTAAAATCGGAACGCCTTATGTTGAAGGCGCGAAAGTTGAGGCTAAAGTTTTAAAACAGGGGAGAGAAAAAAAGAAAATCGTATTCAAATACCATTCTAAAACCCGTTACCGCAAGAAAAAAGGCCACAGGCAAACCTTTACGGAAGTGGAAATGAAATAACTAAAAAACTCGTCCAAAAGGCGGTTTTTTAGTTCCTCCTCTCCAGCGCCGCTCCCAAAGTATCTTCGTCCGCGAATTCTATTTCTCCGCCGGTCGGAATTCCTCGCCCCAAGCGGGTTATTTTTTTAGCGAATCCGGCCAGTTCTTTAGTAATAATGGAAGCGCTTAAATCACCGTAAGTTGTGGGATTGGTGGCAATAATGATTTCCTCGGCCTGCCCGCCCAATTCCTTGCTGATAAAAGTTTTCAAATTATTCAATCGCAGTTTTTGCCCGCTTTCCAAAATTCCAGCCTTGTTTAATTCTCCCAAAATAAGATAGCGGCCGTTGAATTTTCTCGGCCGTTCCAAAGAAATTATATCGGTTTCTTTTTCAACAATCATTATAATGTCTTTTCGGCGATTCGGATTTTTGCAAATATCGCAGAGATTTTCAAAATTAGAATGAATAAAAAAACATTGCGAGCAAAGTTTGAGATTTTTCAATTCGGAAATCGATTTAGAAAGCTCTTCAATTTTGTTTTTTCCGCCAGCCACCAATTTAAAAGCCAGTCGCATTGCCTGACGCGGTCCGATTCCCGGAAG
>ERZ1292625.3985-Hain-H41-01um-R1-3985-length-11376-cov-13_pt1 | contig 11376 bp, 4 predicted proteins | sample MGYA00564400_ERZ1292625 | MGnify/ENA primary metagenome ERZ1292625 (study PRJEB36523, sample SAMEA6512639) | groundwater metagenome | collected 2019-01-08 | study: AquaDiva: Metagenomics assemblies of 32 groundwater samples
CAGGTTTTTACTCAGGCACAGGAACCACCGTCGCGCTTGCCGGCACGGGAGCGGGAGCGAACATTTCTCTCGCATACGCCAACGGCGTCTCGGGAGCGTACAACACTTCGGGGACGTTTGAGTCGGGGGTGATCGATTTGGGCACTTCTTATGGGTTTAGTACCTTGGATTATGACATTACCATTCCTGGCGGAACAGGCGCGACAGTGGATATACGGGCGGGAGATACGGTGGCCGGTACTTTAGGCGGAAGCTGGACCACAAGCGTAGCTGATCTTGGCGATATTTCTGGGTTAGGCTCTAAAAGATATGTCCAGTACCGGGTTAATTTCACCTCTACCGGTTCTGCTACGCCGACGGTTAATTCTGTGAAAGTAAATTATGCCAGTTATCCGACGGGATCATCTTATGCGCTTGTTTCTTCGCCGTTTAATATTGAAAACTCTACGGCAGGTATTAATTCCGTGAGTTGGACGGGAGCTACGACAAGTGCGGCAACATTGAGATTCCAGGTGCGCACCGCGAGTTCGCTCTCAGGGCTTGCGACAGCATCGTGGTGCGGACCGACTGATTGTTCCGGCACCGATTATTTCGTTGATGCGAACAACAACGGAGCAATTTCTAACACCACGCTCACCGATGGCGCGAATGACCAGTGGTTTCAGTACAAAGCGGTGCTCCAGACCACCAATAACACCGTCACACCGCAATTAAACGATGTGACGGTGGCATACATTCGCTCGCTTGATAGCACAAATGGCTACACGCTTATTTCTTCGCCGTATAATGCCGATTCTTCCGCGAATGTGATCGGGGACATACGGATGAATGTCGGCACATTGCCTTCGGGGACTTCGGCAAAGATCCAGGTACGTACCGCGGCGACCTCGGGCGGGCTTTCTGCGGCGACATGGTGCGGACCTGCTGATTGTGCCGGCTCGTCATACTGGACAGCAACGGGAACCGGACTGAACACCTTTTCAACTATTCCCTCAGCACTTACGAGCGGTGATAATGACCAGTGGTTCCAATATCGCATCACGCTTATCCCTTCTTCTGATTATTTGAACGCGCCGTACGCGGCAAGCGCGAGCGTGACCTATGTGGTGAACACCGCGCCGACCGTGACGAACGTGGTCGCAACGACCGCGGCGACCACGCAGGGCGCAACCGACGCGAATGCGGGCAAGGTGACGGTGACGTATGATTTGACTGATGACGCCGCGGAAACAAGCGATACCTACGAAACGTATCTTTTCTACGATGTCGGCGCGACGCTGACAAGTGATAATACGACGACGCTGACGGTTTCTGATACATCGCGTATGCCGTCTGCACCCGGGTACGTGCAGATAGGCACCGAGGTGGTGAAATACGGCGCGATCGTGAACGGCACGACACTTGGCACGCTGACGCGCGGAAGCGCCGATAATTCATGGCCGGGAAGCACGTCGCGGCATACCAAAGCATATACATCGGGAAGTGTCGTGTGGATCAAAGCTCCTACGGTGACGGGCGATGTCGGTTCGGTGACGAAAGGCACGGGCAAGTCGATGGTGTGGACCCCTGAATTTACCAGCTATTCCAAATACGACGCAAAAGTACGCGTGCTTGTGCACGACAACAACCTCGCCAATCAGCTTTCGTCGCAGAGCGTTTCTTCAACCGATTCTTCCGCAAATGTGATCATTGATAAGCTTGCGCCGACATTTTCCTTCACCTTTGACGCGGGCGTGGCGGGCGAGACCAACAGCGCAAGCGTGGCAATGACGACGACAGGTGACGCGACGAGCACCGCGCAGTATATGATAGCGGATGACGCGGCGTCGCATGCAACCGCAAGCTCAACGCCGTGGACGACATTTGCTACGCCCGGCAGCCGCGCGTGGACTCTTGATTCCGACTTTGAGGTTAAGACATTAAAAGTACAGGTCAGAGATCCGTATGGTAATGCGGCGGCAACTTCAACCGCTTCCACTATTATGCCCGCGGCATCAAGCGCGTTCTTAGTTCAGGATGTTTCTAAGCTGGGTACGACCGACTGGAGATTGTTCATCGGGTGGGAAACGGCTACTTCATCTGATTTTGCTTCGTATAAGTTGGAATATGCGACTTCCACGGATAACACGACATTTTCTTCATACGCGAACGCGACTACGCCGATTTCAAGCATCTCTACGAATTACTATGTGCATCAAAATCTCACGACAACGTGGTATTACCGGTATCGGCTTGGCGTGACGGCAACAAACGGCAACACGTCTATCCGCTCAAACGCTTCAACGACCGCGAAACCGGACGGCGCGGTGAATTTGGGCGAAGGAGGCGGCGGGAACGACATAACGGCGCCGACGGTGACGAACGCGGCAAGCTCTTTGGTAAAAGCGACATCGGCTACGGTCTCATTCAATGCCGCCGACGGCGCGACAAGCGTTACGAACGCCGCGGTATATATCGCGACGCAGACGGATTTCACCACCAACGTGGGGAATGGAAAAGTAGATCGCGAGCGGTATACATCGAAGATCGGAAACCCGGGCTACATCACTATTGCCAATAGCACGCCGGCCTCGCACTCCATAGCGCTTTCAAATCTGACAAAAAACATACAATACCGATATGCGGTGGAGTCGTGCGATGCGACGGGCAACTGCCAATTTGAAGACGCATCTGATGCCGGCTACACGTTCACCACGCAGAACGGCCCTGCGATCGTGTCGGGAAGTATTGTGGCGACGCCGGCGTTTGATTCCGCTTCTATCACGTGGAAAACAGACAAAGCGTCCGACTCCATTGTGTTTTACTCGACATCGTCGAGCTTGGCGAATCCGATATCTGTCGGCTCAAATTCGCAGGTAACATCGGCCGACGGCAACGGCCAATATGTGCATACTGTGACCGTTCCAAGTCTGACATACTCGGCGACCTACTATTATAAGGTGCGCTCTACGGACCAAAACGCGGCGAGCGATTCGTATACGCAGTACGACGAATCAACAATCCGTTCATTGGCGACGACCACGCAAACGCCGCCGACAATCACGACCGCCGCCGCGTGTTCCACTACCTCATCAACGGCGACAATAACATGGACGACCGACCAGTTTTCCACTACCGAGCTTTCACTGCTTTCTTCTAATGTGCCCGCGAACTATTTCTCCGAAACGCCGGGTGCGCAGGTCGCTCAGTATCCTTCAGGGACGATCAACAGCGCCTCGCGCGCGGTTGCCGGCTTTGTGACCGCTCATTCCAATACGTTCACCGGTCTTACCGAAACCACGACCTATTACGCAAAGGTACGGTCATTAAACGCTTCAGGAGGAGAAGTTTTTGCGACGCTCTCATGCGCCACTCCCGCAAAAGATGTGGTAACGCTGGGCAGGACTATCGTGGAAGTCGGCGATATTACGCCGCCGCTTATCGCGTCGCTCGTGATCAAGGATATCAAGGCGACATCCGCGACGATCGCTTGGGGCACCGATGAGGCGGCCGATTCGCTCGTGAAATACGGCGTGACGATGAAGTACGGAGGACTCGGCGGTTCGGAAGAATTATCGTCAGACCATGTGGTGACGGTATCGGGGCTTAACCCGCAAACGGCGTATAATTTCAAGGTGACATCCGCCGATGTGCGGGGAAACCGCGCGTATGCCGGAGACCAGACATTCACCACGCTGTCCGTGCAGGAAGAGGCTCTGCTTGCGAAAGAGGACTTGGAATCGCTCAAAAAAGAACTTGAATTGTTGCGCGGCAAGGCAAAGACGCAGGAATCATTGCAAGACGCGGTACAGCGGTTCAAGGCAATCCTCAAAACCGTGTCAACCGATGTGTCATTGCAGGATCTTGAAGAGATAACCACCGAGATCACCGATACTATTTCGGAGATCACGCAGGAAATCGTGCCGCCCGCGATCATCGGCGGCGTGCCGCAGGTAGATGTTGAAGCGAATAAAGCGACCGTGACCTGGCGCACGAACAAGCTGGCGGGTTCTATTATCGCATTAGTTCCGCAAGATGAATACAATCCAAACGCAAAAGAGCCATATAGTATGCAGGTCGGTCAGCCGCAGGAAGAGGTAACGACGCATACGGTGACCGTGCCAAACCTCGAGCCGGCAACAACGTATCACTTCCAGATCCGTTCGCAGGCGAAAGTGGGACCTGAAGGGAAATCGCGCGACTTCGTGTTTGAAACCAAACCGGAATTGCCGCAGATCCTTGACTACTCGTTCAAGCGCATTACGGAAAACTCCATTACGGTCGCGTGGAAAACAAACACACTTTCCAATTCGCAGGTGCGCTACACGCCGTTTGTTGACGGAGACTTGGTGAGCAGCGAGGCGAAATCGCAGGGCAAGCCGGAGTTTGTGAGAGATCACGAAGTAACGGTTGTAAATCTTCCGTCAAACACCAACTTCCTTATTGAGATAGCAAGCGCAGATGTGACCGATGCGACCGCCTCAAAGGTGATCGGCACGATTCGCACGACGGTAGACGAGAAAGCGCCGACCATTACGAAGGTTCGCTCCGAATCCACGATATTCCCAGGCAAGACGGAACGGACACAGACGCTCATTTACTGGGAAACCGACGAGCCGTCCACGTCGCAGATATTCTGGAAAGAAGGCGTGGGGAAGGGAGATCTCGCTGACTTCTCGAAACTTGACCAGGAATACACGACAAGCCACGTCATGGTACTTACGAGCTTCAAACCGGGCGCAGTGTATCGCTTCCAAGTTGAATCGGCTGACCCGTCCAATAACAAGGGCCGTTCCACCGATTTCACCATCCTGACACCCAAGAAAGGCGAGACCGTGATCGATCTTATCATCACGAACTTCCAGGATATCTTCGGGTTCTTGAAACAGTTGTAAGCGAACGCGCACCTATTTACGACGTCCGACGCCGTAACATTACCACGCAACGAGAGGGCCTCACGGCGAAAACCGTGGGGCCTTTTATTTCTCATATACGATCCTTTGTAGTAAAATTGAAACATGAAAAAATCCACACTTGCTTTCAAACATAGTATTATCGCGGTCGGCATCACGGTAGTGCTGATCGTACTGGGGAGCGTTGTCTCTCGTCCCAAACAAAACATATCAGGGTTTCCCCTATGCCCTGATTGCAATGTGATTGTCGTTGCGTATGACGCGTTGCAGGCCGCGCATGTTTCGCATCTTGGTTACCCGCGTGAAACGACGCCGATGCTTGACGCGCTTGCGCGCGAAGGCGTTTCTTTTGGCAATGCGATATCCGCCGCGCCATGGACAGTGCCTTCGTATATGTCCATATTCACCGGTCTGTATCCTTCCGAGCATAAGGTGGTGAATAAATTTTCCGTGTTCACCAAAGATACAAAAACGTTTTCCCATCTCAAAAAGCTTTCTCCGAATGTACAAACGATCGCCGAGGTGTTGAAGGCGAACGGATATGCGACGGGAGGTTTCACCGGGGATGCGGGCGTGCATTCGCAATTCGGATACGATCAGGGGTTTGATGTGTTCACTGACGAGGTTCCGTTCGGCTCGATGGAAAACTCCGCAAGCCATGCGCTTGAATGGCTCGCGAAAAATAAAGACAATAAATTCTTTGTGTTCCTGCATGGGTATGATTCGCATGGGCAGTTCAAAGTGCCGGAAGAGTACAACGGGCGATTTTTGCCGGAGGATTACGACGGCGCATATAAAGGAACGAACGAAGAACAGCGCGTGTTAAGAGAAAGTGGGCTGGCGGACGGCGCACTTAATCTTTCGGAACAAGATGTTGCGTTCTGGCGCGGATGGTATGATTCAAAGATACGCGATGCCGACGATCGATTTGCGCGTTTTTGGAACGAATTTGAGCGCATGGGAGTAAAAAACAAGACGGTGGTGGTAATCCTTTCCGATCACGGCACGGAATTTTATGAGCATAAACGGTTTGACCATGGGTTTTCATTGTATGACGAGCTTGTGCGCGTGCCGCTTGCATTCGTTGTGCCGGGATTTAACGGAGGAACAATCGTAAACGATCAGGTGTCAACAATCGATGTCGCGCCGACCCTGCTTGCTGTTTTAGGAATAGACCCGGGGAAACAATTTAGTTCACAGCTCCGCGGCACAAACCTCTTTTCGTATTTAAAAACCGGAAAAGGGGTCGCGCGCGATGTTTTCATGGAAACGGATTATCGTGATTATACGCACAAGCGCGGTATTCGTACGGCGGACGGATGGAAATTCGTGCAGACGATGGAAAACGGTACGCAGGAATTATATAGCCTCGCAAATGATCCTGATGAAACACAGAATGTTGCGGCGGTATATCCCGAGATCGCCGCTATGCTCGCGGAGCGTGTGCGTGAGCATATTGTCGCGACGGGGCAGGCCGCTGAAGGTCCTTGGCCAATTGGATGTGTTCCCGTGTACGCTGATCAGTGCAAATAAGTGCATACCATGAAATTGCGCATTCTACTTTTTTACACGGCGTTCGTTGCAATGGCGTCTATCATGGCGATCGTCGTCAATGATGCAAGGGACATTAATACCACGCATATCGCGCAGAAAATAAACGCAGAGAATACGGTATCGTCCGAGGGCGACGTCCGAGCGACATCATGCGCCATCAACGTACAATGCCCCGATTGCAATGTCATTCTTCTTTCTGTTGATAGTTTGCGCGCCGACCATGTTGGCGCATACGGATATGACCGCGACACCACGCCATACTTCGATGCGCTCGCAAAAAAAGGAGTGTTGTTTGAAAATTATTTTTCCTCCTCATTTCTCACGCCTGTTTCTGAAATGTCGGTGCATACGGGAATGTATCCGACGGCGCACAAAACGACGAATTTTGATACGGTTCTCCCGGAGAATATACTGACGCTTTCCCAATATTTTAAGCAACACGGATATGCCACTTCCGCGCTTCTTTCCTCGCCTGAATTTGAGATCAACCCCGCATTAAAGAAAAGCTTTTCGCGAGGATTTGAGCGGTATGAGTATCTTGAAGAAGATCAGCGAGCATTTCCAACGCGTGAGCAAGTTGAAGAAGAAATAGACACTTTTTCCGATAAGAAATTTTTTTGGTGGGTGGGCGTCGGCGGCGTTCATTGGCCGTATGGAGCGCAGGGACCGAATGTGTTTGCCGACGAGACGTATAGCGGTATTTTCCAAAACAAACCCCTGGAATGGTGGAGCGTTTTTCAAAATATATATGAAGGTGTGCAGTATCCGGAACAGACTCTTGTTGGTGATGCCGATATTCAGTATGTGATAGATCAGTACGACAACGGCGTGCGAGCATTTGATGAATTTTTAGAACGGTTTATGAACGAACTTACGCGCCGTAACTTGCTTGACCGAACAATTATTATCATCCAATCGGAACACGGCGAAGACTTGCACGAGCACGGGTATTTTGCCCACTATGATATTTTGGACACGCAAACGCATGTCCCGCTTCTTGTTTTGTTTCCTCGTCTTGATACAGAATGCCGCATCACTTCATTTGCCGATTCGGTTGATGTGTTTCCCACCATCGTGGATGTTTTAGGATACCCGCCGCTTGACCAGTTTCAGGGCACAAGTCTTGCGCCGATCATACACGGCAGTGAAAAAGATGGCGCGCGGCAGGAGGTTTTTTTGGAAAGAAGTCCGTTATGGGAAGAAACATTTTCCATAAGCGCAAGTTTAAAAAATCGGGGCATTGAAACGGGGAGCGAACGCCATAAGGACATCGGCATAAGAACGCCACGATGGAAATATATTGCTCGGGTATCGAAAAAAGCGATGGAAAAGATACAGTGGTGGCAGGCAGTGACCGGGAAGAAAGTGCAATTTCCGGAAGAGGAGCTGTACGATCTTGTAAGCGATCCGGGTGAAAAAAAGAATGTTATCGGTCAGTATCCGGATGAAGCCGCAGCGTTGCGAAAGAAACTTCAAAGCTGGTTTGAAAAAATTTCCCCGCCTTCGCAAAACACGGACACCGAGCCGGTCATTCAGCCTTATTTTTAGCGATAACGCAAAAAAGGTCACCGATAAACACCCCTGAAAATGTCGGGAGGTTTTGCGTTGACACAGAGGTAAAAATTTGGTACAAAGCGTGCATCATGGACAACACGCTGACGACAAAATTTTCATTGAGTCAAAGCTGGCTTACCGAGAAAGACGCGGTGGTATTTGGGGTATTTGAAGGCGAAGAGATTCCCTGCGGGCTTGGGTTTAAAAAAGAAACCGCGGAAAAAGAGGCGGAACTGTTGTTCCCTATTTTTTCAAAGATCAAGAAGTATTTCGCGCACAAGGATTTTTCGGGCAAGCTGGGCAAGGTTGCGGTTATCTACCCCGAGAATGTGCTGTATAAGCGCGTGGTCCTGTGCGGTCTCGGAAAAAAAGAAGAGCTTGATGCGGAAAAGTTGCGGCAGGTTGCTTCTCAGGCGATCGCGGCGGCTGAAGCGACAGATGCGGTAAAAATTTCTTTTACCCTATTCGGTTCGCCCCTGCAAAGAGCGGAAGACCGATTGCGGTATATTTTTGAGGGCGCGGTACTTACGCTGTATAAGTTCAACACCTATAAAAGCAAAGGAGGGGAGAAAAAAGACGGAGCAAAGATCACCGAGGTGGAGTTTTTGCTTCCCGAGATCATTGAAGCAGAAGAGGTAAAAGCGTGGCAGAAACAGCTTGAACGGAATGTATTGATCGCGGAGGCGGTGTATTTTGCGCGCAATATGACCAACCACCCTTCAAGCGTGGTGACCCCGAATTTTCTCGTTGAAACCGCGGAACTGCTTGCAAAAAAACATGAGCGAGTAACGTTCAGCGTGCTTCGCGCGAAAGAGCTCGCCGAACGCGGAATGAACGGGATCCTTGCGGTGGGCGCGGGGTCGGAACAGGAGCCGGCACTCATCGTACTTCAATATACTCCCGCAGTTCCCTCGGAAAAAACAGTGGCGCTTGTCGGTAAAGGCGTATGTTTTGATTCGGGCGGTATTTCGATCAAGCCGTCGGAAAATATGGATGAAATGAAAATGGACATGGCTGGAGCCGCGGCGGTGATGGCGTCGTTTTTTGCGGCGGCACAGCTTGAACTCCCGGTAAATATTGTAGCGATAATCCCCGCGGTGGAAAATATGCCGAGCTCAAAAGCATACAAGCCGGGCGATATTATTAAAACCGCGTCAGGCAAAACAATAGAGGTGCTCAACACCGACGCGGAAGGACGTATTATTCTTGCCGATGCGCTGCATTTTGCGGTATCCGAATTCAAGCCGACCCACCTTGTGGATCTTGCGACGCTGACGGGCGCGTGCGCGGCGGCATTCGGGAGTCATTACGCGGCGATGCTGGGGAATAATGACGAATTGATGAGCATGCTGACGGACGCATCGGAAAAGACCGGTGAGAAACTATGGGCATTGCCGATGGATGATTGCTACAAAAAACAGATCGAGAGCGAGATCGCGGATGTAAAAAACACCGGCGGCAAGACGGCGGGCGCCATCACCGCGGCGCTTTTCCTGAAGGAATTCACCCTTGACCACAAAGCGTACGCGCATATTGATATCGCGGGCACGGCGATCCTCTCCGAAAAGAATTATTATAAGCCAAAGGGTGGCTCGGGCTTTGGCGTGCGTTTATTGGTGGAGTTTTTGGAAAATCTCGGGAAATAACAGTGTTGACAAAGGTGTTTTTTGGGAGTATAATTGGTTTATCCTGAAATAGTTTTTATGGTCTGTTCTGAATGAACGGCCTTTTTTATTAATAAAACAAGTACAATTACATAAAATATATGATAGACACAAAACAGTTTTTGTCGGCGATCAACCAGATCGCGGAAGAAAAAGGGATCGCGAAAGAAAAGATCATCGAGACGATCGAGATGGCGATAGCCGCCGCGTATAAAAAAGATTACGGCGAGCGCGGGCAGATCATCAGAGCAACAATGGAGCCGGAAACCGGCGCGGTGAAAATGTATCAGGTAAAAATAGCGGTGGATGAAAGCATGTTGCGCACGCCCGAAGAAGAGGCGCGCGCGGAGAGTGAGGGAGAAGCGAGAGACCAGAGTGAAGGCGCGGAGGGCGCGGTAAAGAAGATCTCCTTTAACCCCGAACGGCATATTATGCTTGAGGATGCGAAGGCGATCAAGCCGGATGTTGCCTTGGAAGAAGAGCTTACCTTTCCGCTTGAAACGCACGAGGACTTCGGAAGGATCGCGGCTCAGACCGCAAAACAGGTGATCATTCAGCGGCTGAGAGAAGCGGAGCGCGAAATGGTGCTGTCGGAATATAAATCCCGCGAAGGAGAAGTGGTAAGCGCGCAAGTGCAGAGGTTTGAGTGGAAAAACGTCATTTTTGATCTTGGGAAGACATCGGCGATCATGTATCCGGAAGAACAGATCCCGCAGGAGCGGTATCGCATCGGCGATAGGATGAAAGTGTATATCGTAAAGGTGGATATGACGCCGAAAGGCCCGATGGTGGTCGTGTCGCGTTCGCATCCATTGCTTATTCAAAAATTATTCGAGCTTGAAGTGCCGGAAGTCGCTTCGGGCGTGGTGCAGTTGAAAGCGATTGCGCGCGAGGCGGGTTCGCGTTCAAAGATCGCGGTTGCCACCATACAAGACAGCGTTGACCCTATCGGTTCGTGCGTCGGCCAAAAAGGCTCGCGCGTGACCACGGTCATTTCCGAGCTTGGCGGCGAGAAGATTGATATTATTGAATGGTCGGGCGACCCCGAAAAGTTTATTGCAAGCGCGCTTTCACCCGCGAAGGTGCTTTCGGTAAAGGTGAACCTTGATACGCGGGAGTCCACCGCGGTGGTGCCTAACGACCAGCTTTCGTTGGCGATCGGCAAAGGCGGTCAAAATGTGCGTCTCGCGGCACGGCTCTCGGGGTGGAAAATAGACGTGCGGCCGGCCGTGGAAGAAGCCGTAGCAGTCACACCAGAGGAAGAACCGGTTGCAAGCGAAGAAGCGACAGCAGAGGAGAACACAGAAACGAACGATGCAGATGAAACGGAAACCGAAGGCGTAGCCGCAACTACACCGGAAAAAGAATAAACAGGAGTATTATATTTTTTATGAAAAACATTCTTAACGTGTCATTGGGAGAAAAAGCGCCGGACGCATTCAATGTAATTATTGAAATATCGCGAGGGTCGTCGAATAAATACGAGATCGATAAAGATACGGGGCTGTTACGGCTCGACCGCGTGCTCTATTCCCCTTTTTACTACCCGCTTGATTACGGGTTTTTGCCCCAGACACATTGGCATGACGGCGATCCGCTTGACGCGCTCGTGTTGGTGACACATCCGATATTGCCCGGCACGATCGTGGAAGCGCGCCCGGTCGGCGTGATACGCATGATGGATAACGGCGATAAAGATGAAAAGATCATCG
>ERZ1292625.3986-Hain-H41-01um-R1-3986-length-11376-cov-6_pt1 | contig 11376 bp, 16 predicted proteins | sample MGYA00564400_ERZ1292625 | MGnify/ENA primary metagenome ERZ1292625 (study PRJEB36523, sample SAMEA6512639) | groundwater metagenome | collected 2019-01-08 | study: AquaDiva: Metagenomics assemblies of 32 groundwater samples
CTCGGCTGTTGATAGCGCGGCTGCGAATCTTGCCAGGTCCATGTTCTCCAACGGACGGTAGCCGTCAGAGACCACGCCCAGGAGTTCCATGGTGTCCATGCGGTAATGGGCCTTGCGCTCCTTGATCTCGATGTCCTTGAACTCGGGACCGTTCTCGCCCATGCCCTCGATTCGAGCGAACACGGGTGCGAGGGTCGTGCGCCAGCCGAGTCCGATCTTCTCGAACCCCTGCTCAGCGCTCAATCCGTCCGGGATCTCCACGCCCAGGCCGTGCCATGCGCGCTTGCCCTGCTCGCGGATCTCACCAAACTTGTCGGTGCTGTGGATTTCATGTGCCATGTTCAGAGTCCTCTTGTGTTGTGGGCCGATGCCCGGTGTGTACTTGTCCTATCGGAGGATGATGTGCCGGACTTTAGAAGGACCAGCCCAAACCGAAGATGAATGCGTGAGAGTCCATGTTGAGTTGCTCACCATCGACCTTGGGGCGGATCCCGGCCGTGCGGCTGTAGCCAAGGTTGATGCGCATCGACTCCGACACCTGGGATTCGAGACCGGCCGTGCCGATGAAGCCCAGGGTGCCCGCCTGAGCTGAGCTTGTATCATCCTTCAGCCAATACTGTTGAAGGAGAATGCCGCCACCAATGAACGGTTGAATGTAGGGAGTGCCCGTGTCGTAATAGTAGCGCAGGCCGGTGCGCGCACCGACGCTGTCCACGCTCACGTCGACTCGCCGCCACTCGTTGTCCGAACTGGAGAGGCGCAGCGCGATGTCGCCAACGATGCCCACGGCACGATCCGGCTTGCCCTCACCACCATACATGACACCGACCTCCACTCCAGGGATCGAGCCGAAGCCGTCCGCCTTCTTGGAGTTCAGTTCGCTGTGGGTATAGTTGACGTAGGTGACGGCAGTGTTCGAGTCGCGCACTGCCTTGCAGGACGCGAACACGGACAGGACGATCAGGGCGATGCAATTGCTCAAACGGTTCATGACTTGCTTTCCTTGGTTTCTGTTTCGGATCAGATGACAGTTCCATCCAGGTCGCCGCAGACAAGACATTTGCCAGCTAGACTTGGGTGAGCATCTCGGACGGAGCAGTGCGAGCAGACGATTGCGCCCATGCGGTGGATTCGATTGTGGGGAGGGTCTCTCAACGGCTCATGTTGGACATCCTTCGGTGGACATCCCTTCGGATGGAGGTGGCAGTCACCATCGTTGTTGTGGTCAAAGCTACAGACAGTGCTCACTTCGACTCCCCCTTGGGCTGCTTCGATGCTGCGTAGGCCAACAGCGCTGCTCTCCCTCGCGCCGCCAGAGCCGCCTTGGCCTCCTCGGTCATGCGCTTCGGAGGTCGCGTGCGCGCGCCAGCCTTCTTCAGTTCGCACTCCAGCAGCGTAGCCCACGCCTTGCCGATGAACATGGACACGAGGTCGATGTAGGCGCGGCAGAACGGCCAGTTGTGTCCCTGGCTGCTGCCCACGAGGCAATGCGCCATCTCGTGGAGGATTACCGGCTTGGTCCGTGCCCAAACAGGCAGGATCAGATGCCGGCCACCGCCGCGAGCGAACCGACAGCCGCGTCCGTCGCTGATCTCCATGCCCCTCTTCTGGATCCAACAATGGCCTGGACCGGGCACGGCAAATTTAGGGGACAGCATGCCGTGTTCCTCGCGGAGCCTCAGCCAAGTTGCGGAGTGGAGCACGCGGTCAACGAACTCCTGGCAGCCCGTCATGCTCGCGTCCTCCAGAGGGGCACCGAACTCGTTGCCGAACGCCTTGCGCTCGCCTCGGTAGCACTTGGCCTGGAAGGTGTCCCGGCGCGGCACATCGTACCGCTGGCCGAGGTAGGTGTGGGTGACGGTGTCCCGGATCATGACGCGCTCCGACCCGTTCGAGTCCAGATCGCGTAGGCTTCCTTGCCCAGGAGCTTGTGGATGCGCACGACGATCTGTTGATCACGCAACTCGCTGGAATCCAGAGTTGATCGGATCTCTTGTGTTGAGGCTCCCTTCAGAGCCAATGAGTACACCAGTTGATCTTCCTCGACCGTCCAGCGGTGGCGGCCGAGGAACTGCTTCTTGGCCTTGTTCTGACTCGTGAGTCCCTGCTTGATGCGCTGCTTCTGTACGGCCTTGGGACTGCGCACGAGGATGCCTGCGATGGATTCATCGCTGACTCCGCGCTCGACCAAGATGCGGAGCAACAGCATGTCCTCATCTGTCCATCGCGGAGACTTCGGCTTGGCTGCTTCGGCGGCAGCGAGAGCCTCCTTGAGTTGGGCTTCGAGTTCCTTGGTCTGTTTGAGGAGTTGAGCTAGAGTCGTCATGTTCAGAGTCCTTGTGTGGTGTTGAAACTACGAATCCAACAGGGGAACGTCCCCTGCCTTGATCGCTGCGATGCCGGTGTTGCGTGCGGTCAAATCTGCGTGGGCAGTGATTTCGGCCTTAGCCGTCGCCACGACCTTCTCCGCGTTCTCCTCGAACCGCTCCATGAAGAACGGAGCCGAGTCTGTGAACAGGTTCATCAGTTGGTCGATCTCGCTGCCGATCTCCATGCGGCGCGACTTCGCCAGCGAACCTTCCGCCATCAGCGTGTCGATCCGGCGCTTGACTGACTTCATGGTCGCCATGCGCTCCTCGACTTCCTTCCTGAACTCCTCACGAGTGCGGGAGGCTTCGGAGGTCTGACGTGGAGGAAACTCCAGCTCTTTGAGCCGGTCTCCCTCGATCACATAGCGGAGCGTGCAGGGAGTGCCCACGCCACGGTTCATGGTCGTGATGGCCTCAGCAAACTGCATCTCACTCATGTAGACTTCGGTGATCAGGTGGTCATCCGTCTCGCGGTCACTGCCCAGTCCATGATAGAGGTGACCCTTCGAAATCTTCAGAGCGATGAAGGAGTGGGCACGGATTGGAGAACCGAACAGGTCCACTTGACCCTCACAGCGCGAGAGTTGAACCAAGCCGTATGACTCGTGGTCAGGAACGTCCTTGTGACGCAAGATGCTCATGACAGCTCCTCGATGCTCTTCAGTTTCAGGAACAAGTCCCGGATTTCCCGAAGGACCTTGTGCTTCATTTCAGCTTCGAGATTCGAGAGTGGGTTGGTGGAATGCTCCGGAGACCAGCGCAGAATCTCGTTGGTGTACCACTCGATGATGCTCTCCACCGTTGCCTTGCACTCCCGATCCGTCATGAGGGCGAGGAGCTGTCCCAACTCGCGACGTAGGATGTCGTTGAACATGAGCGAGGTCGTGTTCCACATCAGATTGCATGACAAATCACCTGGAGTTTGAGTCGCTTTGACGAGATCCTTCACCAGCGACTGATGCCGCTCGTTTGAGCAATCGAACTTGCCTTGGAGGTACTTGACCTGTTTGAGGTTGAGTGAGAGCATGGCTCATTCCCTCTCCGCGTTGTCGGCCGCTTCCGCATCCGCGTTGATCCGGTCGATGCCTTGACCGATCAAGTCGTTGGTCAGCGCATCGAGTTCGACTTGAACGTCAGCGATCTCCGCGATGCTCTGGGCCATCCGAATCACGCGCACGGCAAGTTGCTTCGCGGCGCGCAGTTCATCCTCGCTCAGAGGTCGGGACTCGCCGTTGGCCAGGGCATCGAGGGCCTCTTGGCACTCGCGGAAGTCACCCAGGGTGTTGTGAAACCGGCAATAGCTCATGTTGCTCATGGCATCAATCCCAGGTGTGGCCCCAAGCGGCCAGGCGCGACTCGGGAACCGGGATCGGACCGTTGACGGTCTTGAAGATGATCCGGCCGCGATCGTCGATCGAGCGCACGAGGCAGCCCAGGAGGGTGTCCGTCAGGCTGATGACGCGCTGGCGTAGCGGCTCGCTTCGGACCAGGGCGCATTCCTTGCAAACTGAAGGGCGGAGGTTCGACCCGTGGAGGTCACATTGTCGTTGAGAGTGCTTCATAGAATCCCCTTCGGCGGGGACGGTATGTGGACCTTAGAGAATTTCTGAAATCAGGTCACTTTTCGCAATCACAGCATTCAGACACGCAGGCCCAGTAGGCTTCCGACGCGACACGCTGAGCTTCCTCGAACGTCTTCGTGATGGTCACACGCCCATTCTCACGTGCAGCGTTCGCGTATCCATAGCAGTCCGTCGCGGTGGCAGTCGCAGCCGCGAGGCACGCAGTGAGCGCTGGCCCAGTTTGGTTGATCGTGTCGTGACAGTCTTGAATCGAAGCCCAGTGCTCGTTTCGGCACTCCGTCATGCGTGAGTTCCATCGCGCCTCGTTTGCTGCGCACGATGTGTACGCAGTCCGAAGGGCGATGAGCATTGTGTCACGATAGACACTGCGACACGCTTCAACGCAGTTGTAATCGAGGGCACACGGCTCCGGGCAGTAGATGGGTCCCTGCGGAGGGTCGATCGAGTAGCTGTCCGGGGACGTACAGAAGTCCAATGCCGCGAGCGTCAGGGGCTCCGCGATCAGTTCCGCAACGAGCGCATCCGTAGCATCAGTCGGCGCGGCAACCGGCCGTGGTGTGACGTAGGTAGAGCCCGCAAACGCGAGGATGACGAGGACTGTAGCGACAGTGGAGAGAACGAAGCGAGTTGTTGACATGACTTCCTTTCGATGATCGAGACTTCAAACCTTACCTTGGTATCGGCCGGAGGTCGGCCAAAACCGGAATCATTGAGTGATGCCCCTCTCCTCGCAGACACGTTGGATCAATGTCTCAAGTTGAGGCATTGGTCTGACGTCTCGTCTGCCGAGGAGCACAGCAGACCATTTCGCGAATTGGCACTCATCCACGTCTGCTGCCATCTGGTGTTCAAGTTTCGAGCCGTCCAGGAACGTGATGGAGATGGTCACGAGTCCCTTGAGGTTCAGGCTGGCCTCCTCGCGGATCTCCCGTGAGTAGCTGACTCGGGACTTGACCTTCACTTCTGCTTCATCGCTCATCCCAACACCCTCCCGTCGTCATCGTCGATCGGACCCACCTCCGGATAGATGGGCTTGGTTGTCTCGACTGTCTTCCAATTGGAGGGCTTGCCGCTCCTCTTCCAAATCTCACGACACTCATTCAGGGTAGGGAACTCGAACACGTACGGTCTCGCGACCTCGCGCCGGATCCCATCCGCCTGCATCACTTCCACGGGCTTCTCAGGATCCAACTGGACCCGCTTCACCAGGTTGTTTGTCACTCTCGCGATCAGCTTGCAGAGCCGAGTCGCGGAGGTCCTCCCGAATGTCTTGTTGGACCGCATCTCCACTCGGAAGTCATACAACAGGTGGGATGTGAAGACGCTGGTGGGCCATCCCTCACCGGAGAACACCTCGCCCTCCTGGAGCTTGTCATACCACCATTCATCCTCCGCCGACAGAGACAGCTCCTGTTGATCCGTCAGAGCGCCGGTCGCAGGGATCTTGAACACGTTGAAGTTGTTGATGTCCCTGTTCAGAAGGAGATGAAGCAGCGCAGCATCCCCTCCTGAATTCATTTCAGTTTCGATCGCCTCGAAGTAGTCGCTGTCTTGCCGCTTCGAATTGTTCACGTCCAACACGAGGAATCGACGCTCATGGGGACCAGCCGGCACCACCCACTCGTTGTTCGATGCCATGATCATGTGGATGTAGTTGGGAGCCGCCTCAGCGTCCACTCCCTTCGCATGCGACATGACCGTTGTCTCCGTCACGAGTCCCTTGAGCAGTGATTCCTCACGCTTGTCGCTCGCTGTCACTGCCTCGTCAGCGAACATCACTATGCACTCGCGCATGTGAGCGTTGAAGCTGCCCAACAGGAGGCGCGAGTCAACCACGTGGCTGAAGTGGCGGCCGAATAGCCTGCCGAAGTTCAGGGCGAACTTGCCCTTGCCGGTGCCTTGTTCGCCACGGAGGACGATCGCAACACCTCCTGGCCTGTCCAGATTCTGGACCGTGTTCGCCATCCAGTTCAAGACGTACTCGAACACATCACCCTTGCCATCGCAGATGTTGTTGAGGACGTGGCTCAGGTACTTCTCGCACTTCCCGTCCGGTCTCGCATCGCAGGCGAAACCCTTCCACAAGTTGTAGCAACCAGATGTGGACTTTCCCGGAGCGAACACCACGGTGTCATAGTAGCGACGGCGTGGATGGTCAAGCCACCACTGACCTGCCTTCTTGCTGACGATCTTCCCTGGGCCCACCACGAAGTCCACTGTGCGGTTCGAGTACCGCAGGAGGAAGTCAGATTGGTTCTGGTATGCGATGTTGGAGCGGCCGAGGATCGGGTCAGGCTCCTCAGAGAGGATCCGGCAGAAACCCTTCGAGCCAATCGAGCCGATGACCGCGTGACGGTCGTTCAGCTCGCGCAGCATGGGGTCCTCAGCCTCCTCGCGCGCTCGCTCGATCTGGCGGATGGCGTAGGCTTCGATACCGGATCCCTTGTCGAGGACGCTGGCGCTGATCGGGAAGTCAGGGTCAGTGATGACGCTGTAGATGAGGTCGTCATCGCAGCCGCCACGGACCAACTCACAGCAGGCAAAGAACAGCCACTCAGACCTCGATTGGCCAAACTTGTTCGGGTCATCTGGATCGAGACCCTGACAGATGACCACCTTGGCCTTGTCGCTCACGTCCTTGGGCAGTTCACTGACTGAGGAAAGCCGTCGAAGGTTCCCGGAGACCTTGACCGTGTTGCCTGCGAATCCGGGAGCGGAGGAGCCTTGGACCTCGGGAGCCTTCGTGAATGCCTTGAGGTCGTGCTGATCGTCGGTCCAGTCGACAACACAAGCCAGAGCCTCTGTGCGACCCTTCGCACGCTTGCGCTTGTCCGGTCGATTGACGGTCCCTGGGAGCCGCATGATGCGGTCGACGTTGTGGCAGTTGTCCCCACCCAGGAGAAGCTCCAGCTGCTTGTTGTAGCGCTTCGCGTCCTCATAGTCAGCTTGGGTCCCATCCAACAACCTCGGCATCTGAAGTCGCCAGAACCCTTGATAGCCGCCACCGGAGAACGTGATGATTGACGGTCGAGGAAGCCCGAAGCTGCTGGGATCGCGGAGCAGCCCAAGGATGCGAGCGCGCTCCGCGTCCAAGTCCTCACCCGCGCGAGGGTCGAGATCACAATGCAACCAAGACAACGCTGAGATGTGCTCGCGTGTCGGTTTCACGTCGATCGCGCGCTTCACGGGATTGACCGTGAAGTAGATGTTGCGCGTTGAGCCGTGATTCTTCAGCCACTCAATGAGCTGATCGACCTCCGCAGCTGCGAATGTCCTCGTGTCAATCCCCTTCTTGTCAGGGTCGATCGCGGTGACCACCCACGGTCCTTGCGGATTCCACCGCTGGAGGAACTCAACTGACTTGGGGTACTCGGGAACGAGTTTCAAGCGGCTTCCTGGAGGATTCTGGCTAGTATCAAGCGAAGGCTAGACAGCGAGGGGAACACAGCGAGCGAGCGCACGCGCAATTCGACCTCGGAAACATACCCTAAAACTTCGGAGGCAACGAGTCCCTCGAACAGAAGGAACTCGGGACCCACTTGGAGGAGCACGTGAATCCTTCCGCCCTTCCGTGAGCGACGCGCGTGCCAGATGCGTTGCTCTGGAGTGTAGTGGTCGAGCCTCAATGGGGTCCCGCTCCTCTTGGGCCAAGACGCTACCGCCTTCAACTCAAGGACGCCACCTATGTACTCCACGTCAGGGAATCCAGGGTCAATTGGATTCTCGACCGGCCGCGCATCGAGTCCCGCAGTGCGGAGAATCTCGACCACGTTGTGTCGAAGCTGCTTCTCGCTAGTCATCCTTCAGACCAACTTCATCGCCCAAGTAGCCCACGTTGAGTCCTGCCTCATCCATCATCATCCAGCCGATCTTGGTTGAGTCGCCCCAACGGTCTGCGCCGGCAGCTGCTTGACGCGAGATGACCAGGCGATGGATCCCGGCCTGGATGATCGCCTTGGCACATTCCGAGCAGGGTGAAAGCGGAGTCACGTACAGCGTGCAACCTTCTACAGGTCCAAGCGCATTGAGGATCGCGTTCAGCTCCGCATGGACCACCATGGGGTACTTCGTCGTGCGGTCCGCGTACAGCTTCGGGTCGTCATCGACTCCGCGAGGGAAACCATTGTAGCCCAGGGCGATGATGCGGCGCTTGTCGTCCACGATGACAGCTCCGACCTTCGTGCTGGGATCCTTCGACCACTGAGCAACGAACGTCGCGAGGTCCAGAAACCTGGCATCCCACTTCTTCTCGTTCGCGTCCGAACTCTTGTCAACTAGGTGCATTGGCTTTCCTGATCTCGAATGAGCCATCCCAGGACTTCCTCCTGGAGATCATTCCGTTGAACACTTGATCACGACGGGATTCTGAATTGTAGGACCGGAACACTGACCAGCGTTCGATGGGAGCATCACATCAGCCCCAGCGCTTCATGACGACTCCCGGACGGGCGCGCCACTCGATCGCATAGCGCCTCAAGCAGCTACCTTCTCGATTTGAGCCCAGTTCGGACCAACTTCAACGTCGACCTTGTGAGGAACCGTACAAGGCACGCAGGTCCTCATGATCTCCGCGAGCGCGCGAGCTTCGCTGCGATCCCAGATCGTCAGGTCAAGCTCATCGTGGACCTGGAGTTGAAGTCGGATCCCTGCGGCATCGGCGTCAACCATGGCCTTCTTGGTCTGATCTCCGCTGCTCCCCTGGATGGCACGGTTGAATGCCTTGAATGTCCAATCATACTTCGTGCCCTGGTCCGTCTCATAGCGCGGGAATCGGCACTTGCGACCCAACACGGTTCTGACATAGCCGTGTTTGTTGGCGAACTTCTCCACGCGGTTTGCCGTCTTGCGGATGAACGGCACCTTGCGGTCGAACTCGTCCAGGAGCCTCTGGCCCTCCGTCCCGGCCACCTCGACCATGCGCGCGAGTCTCCGCGAGGCACGCCACTCTGTCGGCAATCCAAGGTCGTGGCACAGCTTCGCACCGCCCATGCCGTAGCACAACCCCAGAAAGATATTCTTGGCGCGACCTCGATGGAGCTTGCGCTCATCCTTGCCCCATGAGTCCCAAGCCTGTTGTCCGTGGATCAGGATGGTCATCATGTCGTGGTTGTCCGTCGTGGGATCATCACGGTAGCGATCCCCTGCGATGCTCGCTCCCGGCTCATTCAGCGCCTCAGCGAAGTGGACAGCCCAACGAGGCTCCTGCTGTGAGAAGTCCTCGCAGCACCACTCTCCGCCTTCGTCAGGGATGTACACCCGTCGCCAGCGCGGACCAATCTCCTCGTCACGCGCCGGTTCCTGCTGGAGGTTCGGGTCAGAGCACGACAGGCGACCGTAGCGCGCACCGCCGTCCTCATCTCTCCCTGGGCGCTCAGTGCGCAGCTGGTTGAAGGTCGGGTGGATGCGGTCACCGATTGCGTGAGCGCGGCGCGAGGTCACGAAGGTCCCGCGCAGCTTGTTGAACTTCCGTGCTCGGTTGATCAGGCCACCGATCGGTCCCGAGAGGGTCTCCAGGAAGTCTGCGGTGAGGGAATCACGACCAGTCTCTGTCTTGGGGATCGGGACCCCAATGTGCTTCACAACCGGGATCAGTGCGGCTGTCCTGGTCGTGTCCTCACGCGTGAGGTGGATGCCCGTGAGCCTCGTCAACTCCGCCAGGGCCTTGTCCTCTTCTTCGCTGGACCAAGCCTCAATGCGCGCCAGCTCATCGAAGTCTATTCTCACTCCACGTCTCCTCATTTTGAGGAGCACTGGCAGCAAGCGGCTCTCCAGATCATAGACCTTCCACAGGTCCTCTTCCTCGATCTGCCGTTCCTGGAGTCGGAGCAGAGTCAGTGGCAGTCGAGCGTCCTGCTCCGCATAGCTGCCCACCTGCCCTGCCGGGAGCCGCCAGAGGTCCGCCTTGGGGTCGACGCCCAGGGCCGAAGCGGCGCGGCGCAGCTGGCCTTCGTCCTTGCCAGGGAGACCACGCCGATGCGCAATGGCGTCCAGGCCGTAGGTGAACTGAAGCTCATCACAGAGCGGCTCCGCGATCTGGACATCACGGAAGAAGCGCGGTGTGAACTTGACGCCTTGTTCTGCGAGGTAGTCCAGATCGTACGGGAGGTTGGCCCCCACGAGGTCTCCCTTGAACGCATGGGCTTGGTCTTTGAGGTATTCAAAGACATGCTCTTGCGCTAGATTCCCTCCGCCCTCATGCTGGACAGGGAGATACGCAGCTGGTCCGTCCTCGATCGCGAAGGAGACCCCCACGATGTAGCCACCGCGCCGGACTCCCGGCCCCAGTGTGGTCAGGAGCGGATCCCGCGTCTCAATGTCCACCGAGATGCGCTGCGCCTCACCCCAACGAGGGAGCGAGGCGAGTCGAGGCGCGACCCAGCTGGACTTGGGAGTGAACGCGGGGAGGATCACTTGAAGGCCGTGTTGAGCACCAGCGCGAGCAGGTGCCAGACGTTCTTGGCTTGGCGCGGGAAGTTCCGCACCTCGCCCTCTCGACTCACTGCGTTCAACCGCTTGCTCTGCGACAGCCAGTAGCGGTAGTTGCCGCGCCAAAGCGTACCGGATCCGGTGTTGATGATCGTGCCCTGGGCCAGGATCCGCTTGCGACTCTCGATGCCCAGGGGCACAAGCTCAACGGTGATGCGGATCATTCCAGCACGAAGTCCCAATCAATCCCGTCATCACGGTGCTCAGGCGGATCCGGTTCCCAGTCCTCCGTGGCTTCCTTCTTGGGCTCGCGGTGTTGCTCCGGCTCATGGGGGATTTCCTTCGGTGTAGAGACGTCACACGCAAAGCAGATGTGAGCACCACAGCCCTGACAGTGAGACTCCCCTGCATCACCGTGGATGACCATGCGGCAGAGGCTACAAACGGGATCCCGAGGAAGAGGCATGCCTAACTCTGGTTGTCGCGGTGAATGCCGTGGACGATCCCGCGCGCGAGCAGTTCTGACTCGACCAGAAGCAAGTAGCGCCGGAGGTCGCGGATGTCGTCGATGATGCCCTCACTCCGCTTGTCGATCTCAGCCGCGCGCAAGACATCGTAGGCAGCACAGGCAGTCGTGGTGCCGCTGACGATGTTCGCACAGCCTTGACCAGCGAATTCATTTGAGGGGCGCAGAGCCTCTTCAATGCGGTCCCATTTGCGCGCGAGCATCATGAACGCTCCGACACCTCCGCGCTTCTTCCACGAGTCGCCGTAGGACTTCTGGGCCTTCTGGAGACCCGCGATGTCTGCACGGGAGATCGGCTCGATGAAATCCAGGTTGGTCTTCTTGGTGATGCGAGATGTGAGGTCGATCGCCGGTGCCTGGCAATGGGGGTCACCTAGCACATAGGCAGGGTCAGATTCTTTGGCGTTGTAGCTCATAGCTTGGGTATCTAGTCTGGTGTCCGTGTCCATTGGTAGTCCTTGAGGAAGGCAAC
>ERZ1292625.3988-Hain-H41-01um-R1-3988-length-11361-cov-4_pt1 | contig 11361 bp, 14 predicted proteins | sample MGYA00564400_ERZ1292625 | MGnify/ENA primary metagenome ERZ1292625 (study PRJEB36523, sample SAMEA6512639) | groundwater metagenome | collected 2019-01-08 | study: AquaDiva: Metagenomics assemblies of 32 groundwater samples
CGTTTCTTTGACACTCCATTGTGAAAAAGCCGAAAAGAGGAATTGATCATTGCCCTTAAATTTTGCCAAAAGCTTTCGAGTATCAAATTGCGCATTGGTGACATTGCATCGTCCACCGCCAGTGATCAAAAGCTTCTTCCCCAGTGAGTCGTTTTTCTCAAGCAAGAGCACTTTTGCCCCAAGTTCAGACGCCCGCCCAGCCGCCATCATCCCCGCAGGTCCACCGCCAATAACAACCACGTCCCAGATGGTATTTACTCCTTGTTTTGAGCCATTTTTCATACACTGGCATAGTAGCAGATCGCAAGATACTTGACAAGTCAATCTTTCGGATATATACTATACACAGAAATCAAGTACCTTAAAAAGAAAAGGACTAAAAACCTCCGCCACAGCTCCTACCCTCGCTTTTGCGGGTGGGGGCGGTGTGGCGAAGAGTCCAGCATGCAAAAAACCGCAACGCGTTCAAAAAGAACATGTTGCATATCAGAAAGAAACAAGTCATGAACGACGCGTTTATCATGGGACAAGGATTGGGACATCAGCTTGAACAGGCTCTTGCCCGGAACGATTGGACATCGCAGTTGGTGCACCAAGCGACGGGCGGAGTTTTTCTCGGCGACGTCAAAGCGGTTCTCGAGGGTCGCGCGAAAATCGTGCCCACCGAGACGGCACCTGTTGTTGAAGAGTTGACCACCCTCATTCCTCTCCGCTCCAACATCCCCCTCGGCGCCCACAAGGCCCGGCCGATGTCGAAGCTGTTCAAGAATGGTGACAGTGTGAAATACTACTACCGGGACGATTGTTTCGATAGCTGGTTTGTTGCCAACTGTCCCGAGTCAGTGGCCGGCACTGCCCGCCTCGTCAAGACCCCCAAGGTCATGACTTTCAAGCAGATGGCCCAGAGCGCAACGGGTCTCAAGACAGAATCACTCGTCAACCTCTCCCGTGCCATCGTTTCTCAAGGCCTCGACATCACCCCGGAGCAATGGAACGATCAGATCGTGGCCACGCAGAGGGGCGAGGATGTCCTCCTCACCAACGGCTATGCCTCTTTCGCGTTCGCGCGGACTGGCAAGAAGCTCAAGGATGAGAAGGGCGATGAGTATGACGAGGTCGTTATGCTCTACGCCGATCGCGACGGCGACGGCCGGTGGGGTGCCGACGTCTACAGGCTCGGCAGCGACCTCGAGTGGAATGCCGGCCTCAGGCTTTTGCTCCGCAACCAAAACTAGGACCCTCGGGCCCTTTGACACTTCGCTCAGCACTCTGGTGCTGGGCGATTTCTTTTTGCATTTTTGCCTATTCTTTATATACTTATCTTCAAGAATTTGCTGGCATACTCGGCAATAGCTTGGTGTGGCGAATTCTGCAACATTCAGGGGTCGTGGTAGGGGTCAGGTACCTTTGATTAATAACAAATCGATGAAGGAATTCGGGGCTAATTATCAGGGTTTTATAGGAAATAGGCTTGAATTGCTTGACAAATATATCGTATTGGTATATACTTATCTGGTACTCAATTTCTCATTAGTTTTGCTGTTTGGCGGGTAAGTGCCAAACCTAACGCAACCGCACGGTTCTGTATCTAAACTTTCGAGACATCCCAATCACTCTATTATCTAACGATTGGAGGTACGAAAGCATATATGTATCAAAACAGACAATCGTCATTTCGAGGCCGATCAAACGGTCCCGCAAGAAGCTTTGGAGGGAAACCACATTTCGGAAATAGAGGTGGTGGAGGTAGAGGGGGTGGCCGTCAAGGTCGCACCGAGAAAATCGACTTTGCTCGATTTATCAACAAAGTGGTAGTCACTGAAGAGGCTGAAGTATTTACTCCAGAACACTCATTCCAGGACTTCGCACTGCTTCCTCTTTTGAAGCAAGGCATTGTAACAAAAGGTTACAGCACGCCGACTCCGATTCAAGACCGTGCAATTCCGCATGTGCTTCTTGGACATGATGTGGTGGGTATCGCAAACACGGGCACGGGTAAGACTGCCACGTTTTTGATCCCGCTCATCAACAAAGTACTCAACAAACGACAAGAGCAAATTATGATCATTGTGCCAACACGTGAACTCGCGATTCAAATCGATGAGGAACTCGCTGATCTTTCAGCTGGCATGAAAATCTTTTCAGTGTGTTGTGTCGGAGGCGCGCCGATCAATCGTCAGATTTCACAACTTCGCTACCAGTACAATTTTATTATCGGTACTCCGGGTCGCTTGAAGGATTTGATCAATCGTAAAATGATTTTCCCAAATGAGTTTAATACGATTGTCCTCGATGAGGCAGATCGAATGCTTGATATGGGATTTGTAAACGATATGCGTGCGATTATGACCGCAATGCCAAAGACTCGTCAGACACTTTTCTTCTCAGCGACTTTGTCGACTGATATTGAAAAGTTGATTCGCGAGTTCTTGCGTGAGCCGATTCGTATCTCGGTGAAAACCCAAGATACTTCAAAGAATATTGAGCAAGATGTGATTCATGTAAAACGTGGCACACACAAGCTTGATATGCTTCAGGATCTATTGAAACAAAAAGATTTGACCAAAGTGTTGATCTTCGGACGAACAAAACATGGTGTCGAGCGACTATCTAGAGCGCTTGCGGACAAAGGGTTTAAGGCCGAATCAATTCACGGAGACAAAAATCATTCTCGACGACAGAAAGCATTGAAGCTATTTAAAGATAGTCAGGTGCAGGTGCTTGTGGCGACCGATGTGGCCGCTCGAGGACTGGATATTGCAGATGTCAGTCATGTCATCAATTACGACCTTCCGGCAACCAATGACGATTATATTCATCGAGTTGGTCGAACGGGTCGAGGGAATAAACGCGGTAAGGCGTTGACCTTCATTGAAGAAGGCCAGAACCGTTAAAAATCAATTAAATCACCTCGTCTACTTTGTTGCGGTTCGGATTTTCTATTCACCATATACGAATATGGCTCAGTCGAAAATCCTCCCGCGCCTCGTATCCAAGGCAATGCAATTGGTTTTAAAGAATCAGTGATTTTGTAACAAGGTGAATAGAGTACCAAGAGGGGCGCACTTCGTGCGCCCCTCTTGCATTTTCCCTATTCGTGAGTACTATCAACTCTGGAACAAGTTCTCTTACAGAAAGGTTTGTCATGAAAATGTGTTTTTTGGGTCCTCTCGGCACCAATAGTCACGAATTCGCCCTTAGGGCAAAGAAATTTCTCGAAAGTAAACAGCCTCCGTATGCTGAATACGTGAATGTCGATATTGAGCTTTGTCCTTGCAAAACCAATACCGAGGTGCTTGCTATGGCTTCACGTGAGCAATGCCTGGGTGTGGTGGCTTTGGAAAATTCGACGGGTGGACTGGTCGATGAGACCAAACAGTTTTGGTTACAGTCAGATACGGTAAATCCACTGACATGCGTGATTGGTGAATTTCGTCTGTCGGTTGAACACCATCTGCTTGCCCCCGCGCATGTTACTGACGTTTCTCAGTTGACGGCGGTGATGTCTCATCCGCAGGCACTTCTTCAGTGTTCGCGATTTTTTGACACCAATCCGACTATCGAAAAGTTAACTTCAACTTCGACAGCCGCTGCTGCAAAGACAGTCTCAGAAATGAGAGTCGCGCAGATGGTTGGCGCAATTGCTCCGAGGCTCTCGGCAGAGATATACGGGTTACCGATTCTGATGGGGCATCTTGAAAATTCGCTGCGTAACACGACTCGGTTTCATTTGTTGGCACCACGTCCGTCGCCAATCTATCCGACTGGAACTGACCGGACGGCGATTATCTTTGAGACGCCCGATGTTTCGGGTGCCCTTGTGGATGCGCTTAACACGATTCGTCCCGGAGGGATCAATCTCTCCTCGATACATTCCATACCGCTCGGTGAGGAAGATAAATTCGCTTTTTATTGCGAGTTCAATCGTCACCGGCTTGATCCCGAAGGTTCAGCCATTCTCACTCGACTCCAGACGTTGACCAGCAGACTGATTGTGCTCGGTTCGTTTCCGCAAGAGACGAAACGAAACGGAGGTGTGAAATGATCTCAAAACGCATCGCCATCTTCGGATGCAATGGTCAATACGGTCAATGGCTCACTCGGTTTTTCCAAGATCGAGGTTGTGGGGTAATGGGCTGTGATGCTCCGCACAAGATGCACTCGCCATTTCAAAAGAATCAGCGGATAGTTGATATGATGAAATGGGCGGAAGTGGTTATCTTTGCGGTGCCGATCAAAGCCACCGTTGATCTGATTCGTACACTTACGCCACTGTCTCGTTCGGATCAGCTCTGGCTCGACATTACGTCGATCAAGGCTCCAGCCGTTGCCGCGATGCTTGAATCGAAAGCAGAGGTGGTGGGAATGCACCCACTCTTTGCTCCGCCGCAAAGCGACACGTGGGAAGGCCTAACTGTCGCTATCTGTCCGGTGCGCTTGAATGAGTGGAAACCCTGGTTTCAATCTCTGATGCGTGAGCTCAAAGCTACCGTCAAAGTAATTGATGCGCGGGAGCATGACAAGCTAATGCTCCACAGTCAAAATATGCCACACCTCTGCGCGCTGGCTCAAGCGATGTTGCTTCGGCTGTTTGTGATCGAGCCTCAAAAGCTCTTGGTCTATGGCACTCCGGTATCACGCAAACAGTACGAGATGGTAGCGCGGATTTTATCCAAACCGCCAGAGGTGTATGCTGATATCCAGATGCATAATCCGGATAGTCTCGTGATGATCGATGCTCTGATCAAGTCGCTTGAGCGTCTCCGTAGCATCATTGCCCGAGGGGACAGGGAGGCGTTCATCGCTGAATTCCTCCTACTTCGAGAATACTTCGGTGAGGCATTTCTGGCAGATGTCCTCGCTTCTTCCGAACAGAAGAAAAAGTAATTGTTCTATAACGCAAGCCCGCGCACGAAGTGCGCGGGCTTTTTCTATTTTTTCTTCTTCACTCCCGATTCAATTTCGTAAATCACATCTTTACGTTCCACCACCACTTTCCATCCATTGATTTTTGCGTGGCGATAAAGTAGTTTGTTGGGATTAAAACAAATCGGTGTCTCTACTATCTCAAGCATCGGGATATCGCCCTCCGTGTCGCCAACAGCGATTGATCCCTTGAGCGTCAGTCCTTGTTTTTCCACTGCCCGCTTCACGATATTAGCCTTGTTGGCAATCAGGTGGAGGTCGGTGATCTTGCCGGTAAACTGGTCTTCCGGACCGAGCTCATAAAATCGCCCATACACCTTGTCAAAACCTAAATGGGCGCAAAATTTATCGAGTACGCCTTTTGGTGATTGAGAAATAGCCAACAGAAAATAGCCTTTCTTTTTTAATTCTTTCAGGAGGTCGCGAGTAAAGGCATAGACTTCATCTTTGTGTTCTTGTACCACTCGTTCACCCACCGCAATGAATTCTTTGTATGCCACTCCGGGAAGATGCTTCATAAAGCTGTCGATGGCGGCGGAAAGATAGGTTTGATAATCGCCTTTGCGATTGATCCATCGCCGATATTCTTTTTCGTATGATTTTTTTGCTGAGGTGGGAAAAACTTTTGCCAGCACTAGCGCATCGAGGAGTTCGGTAAACAGGCTCGATCTAAAAATGGTCCCATCGATATCAAAAATAGCCACTTTTTGCATCGCCCTATGGTACGCTTCTCACGGCTTTGATGCAAGAATAGTTTGGGGTAACAAAAAGGCGCAAAACTTGGAAAGGTTTTGCGCCTCAGAGACCTACCGACGATGAGTGGTGTCACACACATCGGTGAGCGCATACACTGCTCGTTCGGCGAGAGACCGTTTGACCAAGTGGAGGATGGCAAGCACGCCGTCTTCATTTGCGTCAACTGGTCTACACAACTCCACCGACTCGTATATTCGACTCACTCGCTCCTGATTATTTTTGATCAGACAAACACGATATCGTCGGCCTGATGGTTGAGTCCGACAAGCCTCGTCGTCGTGGATTCGTCTGACGATAGTCTTTTGTTCACCGTGGCAGGTGATGGACAAAAAATCTTCAGCGTTGAGCCGTTCTTCTTTGAGGAGCGGGACTAGGGGGATCCGGTCGCCTCCTAAATGATGATGGCACACCGCCAGTGCGTACACTACCCGTTCACGACCACTGTCTGGAAAATCACCGAGCGCGGCCAGTCGAAAGTGCTCTCCGCCGTTAAAACACCGCAAGAGGTTGCGTACCAAAAGGAGTGTCATAAGTGGTTCTTGAGTAAGAGGTACAAATCTAGGGTAGATAGTACACAGTGGGGAATATTAAATCAAATGGCGGTTCTGGTTGACAGAAGCATTTATATTTGTAATAATAGAATCAGAAATGAACTGTGTAACAAGAAGGGATTTGTATGGCAAAAGAAAAATGTTTTTGGTTTGTGCATGCGCTTGATGCCAACACCAATCGGATCGTGGCGGGGAATTTTGAAGGGCGCACTGATGAGCACTTCCATTTCGACACACCGTGCAAAGACGGCGTTCGTCGCCATTTGTGGGAGTGTCCGAGTTATGAGCTGATTACCCGGCTTCGGGCAGATGCGGAAAAGCTCTCGTTGAGGTTTCAAGTCTTTTGTCGCAAAGGGCTTTTTGGTAAGCCGGAATTATGGATGTTTTCCGATGTGACAAAAAAGGAGTCCTCGGCAGTGAAACGAGAGTCTTCGTCACCGTCTCAAGATAAAAAAGCCTCCTCGCTACTTTCTGTTCCAGGAGTAAAACGGGGGTCCCAAATAGTGTTACCTCCGCAGGTGGGGTAGCAGAAAATCTACAGACCGCTTGTACCTGATTCATAAGGGCGAGGCGGTTTTTTGTTACTCAAAATACTGTGAAAGTCTATATTTTAAGCCGTATTTTTGATAAAAGGGGATAACTTACTTGACTTTATAGGTGGGCTATGATATACTAGCTATACCATCAGGTTTTGAGCTTGTCTAGAGATAGCCTAGCCGGAACCAAGAACGGTGGAGTTCAGTCACAACAAACAACACGAAAGGCATCCCATGAACAGCCCGCCCATGCAGTCGTCGGTCCTCGCCAAGTCCACCCCCATGAAGTCACTCGAGAACAACGGCCTCGGCCTCGCCACTGAACACCAGAACGGCGCGACCACCACGGCCTCCGGCGTCATCAGTTTCGGCAAGCAGTAGGTCCGCCATGACCGGACTTGTCGACTGAAGGCTCCGAACACGAAAGGCACTGCGCCATGAAGCCCTTCTACTAGCGACGATTCACATCGTACGCCTCAGCCGATTCTCGCAAGAGAATCGGCTGTTTTTATTTTTGAGACAAAAGAAAACCGCTTCTTGAAAAAGAAGCGGTGCGGTTATTGTCGACTAAACCACTCAGAGAACTCACACACACGACTTTTGTGGATGATGAGCATTTCTCCCTCAGTCGATGTAATTTCCTTTGAGGGGTTTATCGATTGAGTAACCCATCCTCCCGGCGACGAATAAATTTCGATCCAAACAAAGCCGAGCTGTTGACTGATGCCGAGCACGGGAACCAAATCCCAAGGGGTTTGTTTGCCTGCTTGGAGTATCACGCCGCCAACTTCACCTTTCCAAAGACGAGCCATATGGGTGCCGATCGAGCCACCAGCAACCTCGATGTTTTTAAACAAACCACCATCTGCTTTTCTTTGAGCAATTTGTTGTATTCCGGGTGAATGAATCCGAGGGTCGTCGCGAAGCAGAACATATTGACTACCGAGACTGAGTTTGTGGTCGATCCGGAGAGACTCGTATTTATCGTCTCTCAAATTAAGCCGGTGCACTTGAGTCGATTCGGGACGATAGTAATACATCTCGTGTGTCATCACATCTCCAACGACTGCTGCGATGACGACTCCATCGTAGACCAATCCGAGCATGCTACCGACACCGTGTGATTGCCGGCGAATGAATGCTTTGGTACCGTCGAGCGGATCAACGGTAAACCAAGCGTCAACACCTGGCTCGGTGCACGCAATCTGCAGACTGTTTTCCTCACCGATGATCCCAAAGGTTGGGAAGCATTCCCTCAAACTCTTTTCGTAAATTACTTGGGCTGCGTAATCGGCGGTGGTAACAAAATCCTGACCCAGTTTATAGTCGGTGCTTTTTTCCTCAGCCTCAAAACGGGCGCGATTTTGCCAAACCGATTCCATTGCTCGCCTGGTGATTTCTTTCATCAGGATGCCAATGGCATGAGCGGTCATTTGTCCGTATAGTTGTGGTTGCATAATTCAATGTGCTGATTGTTCCTTTTTCAATCTAGCACAAGGAGGTATGAAGTATCAAGTGTGAATGAAGTATTAAGTAAAAAGTATGGGCTTTACCCTGTCTTTTCTTATGCTTTATACATTATACTTTTTACATTATACTAGTGGCATGCCCGCCTCAAAAATTAGCCTCGAGAAAGCCAAGCAGGATAAACTTTTTTATGTCGTTGCCAATGTGGTGGTCTACCGTGAGTCCGATGGCAGATGTTTGATCTTGAAACGTGATCCTCGAGAAAAAGCCCATCCAAGCAAATACGCGGTCACGGGTGGTAAGCTCGAGTGGAAAGATTTACCGGTAGACAAACCGACCCGCGTCAATGGTGATGTGCTCGACTATCAAGATGCCATCGAAAAATTATTGATTCGAGAAACAAAGGAGGAAGCCGGTATCGATATTCATCCAGATTTTCAATATATCAATAGTGTGGCATTTATCCGTCCCGACGAAGTACCGGTCATTTTGATAAAATTTTGCGCTCGGTACAAAAAAGGAAACGTAGTCCTCGAAAAAGGCTCATTTACCGATTTTGCGTGGGTGAATGCAGAGGAAATCCAAGTCTATCAGTGTATTGATGGCATTAAAGAAGAAGTTGCGCAAACCGTTGCTCATTACACTAAGAAATAAGGGCTTTTTATACTATATACTTTCCCTATGGCTCCCGACAAATACACCGCAGTCTGGGTCTCGCACTCCTCGATGGGGGATTTTTTGAAATGCCCGCGCGCCTATTTTTTGCACAACATATACCGAGATCCGAAAGATAGGCGAAAGATTACGATTGCAAGTCCAGCGTTGTCCTTGGGTTCGGCTGTGCACGAGGTGGTAGAAGGTTTGGCTAATTTTCCGGCAGAGAAACGATTTAATCGAGACTTGCTCGCCGATTTTAAACACGCGTGGCAAAAAGTTTCTGGTAAAAAAGGAGGGTTTGTGTCCGCTGACGAAGAAGCAGAGTATTTTAAACGTGGCGAGGCGATGGTACGGCGGGTGGCAGAGCATCCGGGGCCGTTGCGCAACAAAACCGTGAAGCTCAAAGCGGGACACAATGATATGCCCCCCAATTTTTATCTCTCGGAAGAAGATAATATCATTTTGTGTGGCAAGATTGATTGGCTCGAATACAATGAAGTTGACGATTCAGTCCGAGTGCTTGATTTTAAGACTGGCAAAAATGATGAAGACGGCGAGTCGCTCCAGTTGCCGATTTATGCCCTCCTTTTGAACAAGCTCCAAAAGCGAAAAGTGTCTGGCGCTGGCTACTGGTATCTCGATCGAGACGATGAAGTGAAGTCAGTGACTCTGCCAGATCTTACGGAAGCGTTTGAAAAAGTGCTCACGGTGGCGAAAAAAGTAAAACAAGCTCGGGAGAAGAACGAATTTGTGTGTCCAAAAGGCGAGAAAGGTTGTTTTGCCTGTCGCCCGTACGAGAAAATCATTCGTGGGGAAGCGGAGCTGATTGGTGTGGGCGAATACAATCAGACGGTGTATATGGTTCGGTAATGTTCAGACGGTTCAGATCAAAAAATTCAACCCCGACAGACTACGTCGGGGCAAAAGGCTAAGCCTCCGGCTTAGCCTTTTACATGGCTCAACCAAGCCATTTAAAAATGCCCCTTTTTTGCTGTTTTTAGCAAAAAAGGGGCATTTTTTTTGGTCAATCTATCTGAAGAAATTAAACAGTCGAGCGCGTATGCCCGATGGCTTCACTTCTTCTTTTCGTTCTTCGCGAGCATTCTCTTTTTGTTCCGCCAGTTCTTCTCGTCTCTCGTCGCGTGCTTCAACCCGCATTTCTTTTTTCTGAATTCGAAATTCACCTGCTCGCATTTTGGCATCTTTTCGGACAGCCTCCATTTTGGCGCGATACTCAAGCTTGAGCGCCTTGATTTTTGCTTCAAGTTCGCGTTCAAGCGTTCGAATCTGCATTTCCGCCGCTTGGATAATTGCGCCGGCGTTATCGGGCGAAGTGGTAGAGACACTCTCGGTCGCCGATACAGTTGTGATTACCGTGACATCAGCTTCGGCAAAAGCGATGTTGGTAATCGTAAGTGCCGCAAGTATTACTCCTATACCAATTGATTTCATTGATACCATAGTTAAGAAAGAATGTTAAGAAAGGATCTGTAATTCGACCTTTCGATATTAAGTATACCAAAGATGTGGGTGGTTGACCACGTAAGAGATGTTATACTGGTGGGGTATGGTCGACCCGACAGTGTTCATTGATTATATTGATCAGTTTTCTTATGGTGGCATCTTTTTGATCGCCTTGCTTTCTGGACATTTGATCCCGTTTCCGGAGGATATTATTTTGTTGGTGGCCGGCTATTTGGCCAGTGCGGGCTTTGTTAATCCGTATTATGCCGGAGGGGTGGCGCTTATCGGTATTTTGATTGGCGATACCATCTTGTATCGCTTGAGTCGAAGCAATAGCCGATTGATTCATCGAATGCGAGAGCACGTCCGACTGCGCCTGATTGTCCGTGAATCATTGATTAAGAAACATATTCGCAAGGTTATCTTCTTTTCTCGATTTGTGCCGTTTTTCCGATCACTCGGTCCGGTGATTTCCGGTATTTTGAAAGTCCCGCGCAAGACCTTTCAGCTCTACAATTTTTTAGGTATGGCGATCTATGTGCCACTCACGGTGTCGATCGGCTACGTATTTGGATCGCATGTAAATAGCTTGGTAGAAAAGGCCGATGCTTTTCGACATGGGATGTTTATTTTTCTGATTGTGGTTCTCGGCATTTCGCTCGCGGTGTGGGCAAATCGCAAGCTCGACGAAATATAGTCGGTGCGTGGTACAATGCAGTAAAGGTCGAATTATATTTTTTGAATAGGTAAAAATTATGGATACTACGAATGGAACATGTGGCTGTATGTGTCACAAGGCGAAAGGGATTTTGATTGTGTTGTTTGGGTTGCTTTTCTTGGCGCAGGCGCTCGGATGGGCTTCGGCAACGTTTGTGATGTATACGTGGCCAGTACTTGTCGTGCTCTACGGCATTAAAAAAGCTCTTGGAAAGAGCTGCAAATGCTGTTAGTTTAGATAAAACGAAAGAGCGGCGCCGAGTACGGCGCCGCTCTTTCGTTTTTGT
>ERZ1292625.3989-Hain-H41-01um-R1-3989-length-11360-cov-5_pt1 | contig 11360 bp, 6 predicted proteins | sample MGYA00564400_ERZ1292625 | MGnify/ENA primary metagenome ERZ1292625 (study PRJEB36523, sample SAMEA6512639) | groundwater metagenome | collected 2019-01-08 | study: AquaDiva: Metagenomics assemblies of 32 groundwater samples
TACCCCAATCTTTTATTTTATAATTTAAATTTTTTTTAATTTTTAATTTTTTTAATATATATATTATTATTTTATTTTTATTATTGTAATTTAATTTTTTAAAATTTTTTGAATATATAAAATTTAATTTTTGTTTATTTTGTGGTAATTTATTTTTACTTTTATTTTTAATTTTTAAAATTTCATAGTCTTTTTCAAGTAAAATATAATTACTTATTAATATAGGTATTTTTTTATTATTTATAGGATTTATTATATATAAATTTGTTTTAATAATTGATTGATTTGTATTAAAATAATTATATTTTTTATTATTGTTTATGAAATTTTTAATTAATTTTATTTTTTTAGATAATAAAATTGATAAATTATTATCTATTGATAATAATAAAGCATTTATATTAAATATATCATTAAAATTATCTATATTTAAATTTAAAAAAGATTTTAATGTTTTATTTATTTTAAATGGAATTAATATATTTTTTGATTTGCCTATCCAATTATGTTGCATAATTTTTACTTGATTTGGCCAATTTTTTAAATTTATTAAATTTTTTAATAACTCTTTTGTATAATTTGTTATTTTTAAAAACCATTGGTATATTTTTATTTTTTTTACGTTTGCATCTGATCTCCATCCTTTTCCATTTATTACTTGTTCATTTGCTAAAACTGTTTTATCTATAGGGTCCCAGTTTACTATTGATTTTTTTTTGTAAATTAAATTTTCTTTATATAATTTTATAAACATCCATTGTTCCCATTTGTAGTAATTAGACTGATATGTATTTATTTCTTTATTCCAATCGTAGCTAATACCTAAAAATTTTAATTGATATTTCATATGAATTATATTTTTTTTGGTCCATTTTAAAGGATTTGTTTTATTTTTTATTGCTGCATTTTCTGCTGGTAATCCAAATGAATCCCATCCTATAGGATGAAAAATATTTTTCCCTATATTTTTTTTATATCTTGCTATTACATCTCCTATCGTATAATTTCTTACATGCCCTACATGTAATACACCACTTGGATATGGAAACATTACTAAACAAAAATAATTATTTATATTATTTTTATTTACTTTAAAAGAGTTGTTTTTTTTCCAAAAAAAATGTAAATTTTTTTCTGTTATATAATGATTATAGTTTTTTTTAGTTTTCATTTTTTTTTATTAAATAGCATTTTTTCTTCAATGAGTTCCATTTTTAATGTTTTTTTAATTACATTATGTGAATAACCTTTTAAATGTAGTATACTATGTATTGTTAAATGTTTCCAATGTTCAATTATTGGTTTTTTTAAAATTTTTGCTTCTTTTTTTATTATAGAGTAACAAAATATTATATCTCCTATTATATTTTTATCTTTGTTAAAATTTAAATTAAATGTTAAAACATTTGTTTCTTTATTTTTTTTTTTATATTTTTTATTTAAATATTTTATCTTTTTTATATCGACTATTTTTATATTTATTATTATAAAATTTTTATTTTTAAAATATTTAATCCAGTCGTAAAATATTTTTAATTTTGGTATATTTTTATAAGATTCTTTTTCTATATTTATTAATATATTTTTCATATTATTTAATTTTTATTTTTTTTAAATTATATTTCCTTCTAATAAATTGTTTTTTATTTTTGTTACTGTTATTTTTATTGTATTTTTTATTTTATTATTTTTATTTATTATTTGTATAATTCTGTTATTTTCAGTTTTACCTTTTATATATTTTTTGTTTTTTGATTTTCCAATATATAATATGGTATATTTATTATTTATCATTTTTTTACTTTGTATTATAGTGTATTTATGTAATAATAATTGTACTATTTTTAATCTTTCTTTTTTTTCTGAATAATTTGTTGTATCATTTATTTTTATTGCTTTAGTATTTGGTCTTTTATTATATAAAAAACTATAAGATTTATCAAATTTTACATATTTTATTATATTTAATGTTTCTAAAAAATTTTGATGATTTTCTTCTGGAAATCCTATTATAATATCTGTTGAAATTGTAATATTTTTTCTTTCTTTTTTTAAAAAATTTATTTTTGAAATATAATCTTGTATTTTATATCCTCTTTTCATTAATTTTAATATTTTATTTGATCCACTTTGCATTGGCAAATGAATGTTATTTGCAAGTTTTTTAATTTTTGCATATAATTGTATTATGTTATTTGATAAAGATAATGGGTGAGAAGTTATGAATCTTATTCTTTTTATTGATTTTATTTTATCGATATAATATACTAGTAATGATAAATTTGTTTTGTTTGTGTTATTTATTGTTCCTTCATAATTATTTACATTTTGTCCTAATAAAATTATTTCTTTTATTCCTTTTTTAGATAGAATTAATGCTTCTGTTATTATGTTTTTAAATTGTCTATGTATTTCTTTTCCTCTAGTATATGGGACTATACAGTAAGTACAATATCTATTACATCCTTCAGAAATTGATATGAATGATGAGTATTTTTTTGTTAAAATATAATTGAATTTTTCTATTTTTGGAAAGGATATATCTATTAATGAATCTTTTTTTTTGTAATTAATTATTGTTTTATTAATTAATTCTGGAATTTTATGAATTGTTTGTGTACCTATTATTATATTTATAAAAGGTAATTTTTTATGTAAATTTTTTCCTTCTTGAGTAGCTAAACATCCTGTTAATATTATTATTATTTGTTTATTTATTTTTTTTAAATTTTTCCATTTACAAATTTCAGAAAATGCTTTTTCTTGAGATTTATTTCTTATAGAACATGTGTTTAATATTAATATATTTGCATTATTTATTTTATTTGTTAATTTTAAATTATGTGTATTATTTAATATATTGTATATTTTAAGAGTGTCATATTCATTCATTTGACATCCTAAAGTTTTTATAAATAAACGTTTCATATTTTATATTTTTATTTTATATTATTTAATATCATGGCTATAGATAGATTTGAACTATCGACCTCAGCATTATGAGTGCCGTGCTCTTGCCAACTGAGCTATATAGCCATTTTGAATATGATCGATGTTTTTATATTGTTTGTCAATATTATTTTATAATTTTTTAATTAATTTAATTTTTTATATATATTTTAGGATTTTAATATGAAAGTTAGGACTAGATTTTCTCCAAGTCCAAGTGGCTCTTTGCATTTAGGAAATATTAGAACTGCTTTATATTGTTGGCTTTATGCTAATAAATATAAAGGAGATTTTATTTTAAGGATTGAAGATACAGATTTTGATCGATCTTGTGATATTTATATACAAAATATTTTTGATACTTTAAATTGGTTAGGATTATTTTGGACAGAAGGTCCATATTATCAAATGAAAAGGTTAGATATATATAATGAAATTTTAAAAAAATTATTGCACGAAGGTAAAGCTTATAAATGTTATTGCAAAAAAGAACGGTTGAATTCTTTAAGACTTTTTCAACTTAAAAACAAAATGAAACCTAAATATGATAAATTTTGTCGTGATTTAAAGACAAATTTAAATAGATCTTATGTTGTTCGTTTTAAAAATCCTGATGAAGGAAATGTACATTTTGTTGATGGTGTTTATGGTGATATTATTATAAATAATTGTGAATTAGATGATTTAATTATTTTTAGAAGTGATGGAATACCTACTTATAATTTTGTTGCAGTTATAGATGACATTGATATGAAAATAACAGATGTTATAAGAGGAGCTGATCATATAACAAACACGGCTAGACAGATAAATATTTATAATTCTCTTGGTGTTGATTTGCCAAAATTTTATCATATACCTATTATTTTAAATGATATTGGTAAAAGATTGTCTAAAAGATTAAATTCTGCTAGTATTATTTATTTTCATAATAGTGGTTATTTGTCTTATTCTTTATTAAATTATTTATTAATGTTGGGTTGGTCTTATTATGATAAAGAGATTTTTAATATAGATGAAATGATAGAATTTTTTAATATTGAAAAATTACATTTATCTTCTGTAAAATTTAATTATAAAAAATTACTTTGGTATAATAAATATTATATTAGAAATTTATCTACAAATTATATTATTGAAAATATAGTTGATTATTTAAAAAAAATAAATATTGTTCTTGAAGAAGGGCCTAATATTTCATTAGTTTTTTTAATACAAAAATTTAGAATAAGTACATTTTTAGATTTTATAAAAAATAATATTTATTTTTATAAACGTAATTTATTTTATGATAGTAATTTGAATATTTTTATTTATAATAAATTTTTTTTATTTTTTGATAAAATTTATTTATGTTTATTTAATAATGAATTAAATTGGAATATATCATCTCTTAAAGATTTATTAATTAAAATATCTGTTGATAATAATATTGTTTTAAATGATTTATATTTTTTTTTAAGAATAATTATAACTGGAGTAATTAGTAGCCCTTCTTTAATTGATGTTATATTTTTAATTGGTAAAAAATTTTTTATATATAGAATAAATAGTATTAAATATATATATAAATTATTTATTAATCATTATTGACATTAATTATTATAAAATATACCATATGAAAATTATGGTTTAAATAATAGTAAATTTTTTGTATAATATATAATACATTAAATTTTGCTTTTTTATTTTTATATTATGTCCCCATCGTCTAGTGGCCTAGGACATCGCCCTTTCACGGCGGAAACAGGGGTTCAAACCCCCTTGGGGACGATTTTATAATATGTAATATATAGTTTATAGATGTATCTGTTGTTACTTTAGTTTTTTTTGATAAATGGTTATATTTTATTCCTTTTATATTTTTTATTTTTAAACTGTTTTTTTTTAATTTTTTCAATAAAAATTTTATTTTTATGTATTTATGATATGAATGTGTATTAATTGGAATTATTTTGAATATATATTCTCCAATTAATATAGTTTTTATCATTGCTATTGTTGTTTTGTTTATTGAAGATAAAAAAATATGACCGTTATTTTTTAGTAAATAATTACATTTTTTTATTAATGAATTTATATTTGGAATATGTTCTATTATTTCCATACAAGTAATTATGTCATATTTATTTCTATAATTTTTTTTATAATTTTCTATTGATTTTTTTTTATATTTTATATTTAAATTTGATAATTTTGCATGTTTTTTAGCTATTATAATTGCTTTTTCACAAATATCTATTCCTGTTACTTTTGCTCCTTTTTTTGATAAACTTTCTGTTAATATTCCTCCCCCACATCCAATATCTAATATTTTTTTGTTTTTTAATATAATATTTGAACTTATGAATTTTAATCTTATTATATTTAATATATGTAAAGCATTATAAATTTTTGCATTATGATCCCACCAATAATTTGATAATTTGTTAAATTTTTTTAATTCATTTATATATATATTCATTTTTATATTTTTTACATTTTATTTATTTTTTTTAAATTTAAAATAAAAAAACAAATATTTAAAATTTTTGCTGTTATATTACATAATAATAATCTGACAATTTTTTTTTCTGAATTATGTATTTTACATGAATGAAAAAATATATGAAAACTATCTGCTAAGTTATATAAATATGATGTTATTTTTTGTGTATTTAAATTTTTTATACTATTAGATATTGCTTCTGAAAATTGACATATATTTAATGATAAATTTTGTTCTTCTTCTGATGAAAAATTTAAAAATTGTTTTGTGTATTTTATTTTATTATTAATTTTTATATATTTTTTTATACTTATTATTCTAACATTTGCATATGAAATAAAAGAAGATGTATATCCGTCAAAATTTAACATTCTATTATAATTAAATTTATAATTATTTATTGGATTATAAGATAAATCAAAAAATTTAATACTATTTATTCCTATTTTTTTTGATTCTTTTTTTAAAATATTATCATTATTATTTTTTAAAGATAAAATATTTTTAGATTTATTTATGCTTAATTTTATTAAATCAATTAATTTTTCATTTTTTCCTTTTCTTGTTTGAAATTTTTTGCCATTTGGTTTTAAAATTAGTCCGAATTTTATATGATTAACTTTGTGAATTTTTTTATATATTTTTGCTTTATATGCTGTTTTAAATAACATATTAAAATGTAATTTTTGTCCGTTATCTGTTACATAAATTATCCATTGTGTTTTTTCTATTAATATTCTATATTTTATAGTTGTTAAGTCTGTTGTTGAATAATTATAGCTTTCATTTGATTTTTCTATAATAAATGGTAATATATTATTTTTTTTATTTTTAAATTTTTTAATAAATATACATTTAGCTTTATATGATTTTATTATTAAATTTTTTTTTTTTAAATTTTTTATTATATCTTTTAATAATGAATTATAGAATGATTCTCCTTTGTTTAATATTTTTATATTTAATAATTTATATATTTCTTTTAATGATTTTATTGATATTTTATATATTTGTTTCCATATATTTATTGAAATTGGATTTTTATAATGTAATTTTTTAACTTCTTTATGTGAAGAGATTTTAAATTTATTATTTAAGTCAAAATGTATTTTTGATAATTTGTAATAAATTGATAAATTTTTTAATGTTAAATTTAGTTTAGTTTTTGTATTTATTTTATAAATTTTTTTTAATAAATTTATTAAAATTCCAAATTGTGTTCCCCAATCTCCTAAATGATTTATTTTTATTACTTTATATCCTAAAAATTTTAATAAATTTGATACACTTTCTCCTATTATAGTAGATCTTAAATGTCCTATATGCATTTCTTTTGCAATATTTGGACTAGAAAAATCTATTATTATTTTTATATTTTTTTTTAAAATAGGTAAGCAATATTTTTTATTTTCTATTTTTTTTTTAATAAAATTTATAATATAAAATTTTTTAAATGTAAAATTTATAAATCCTGGTTTTATTATTTTTATTGATTCAAATATTTCATTATATATATTTTTTTCTATTATAAAATTATAAATTATATTTGCTATTATATTAGGTTTTTGTTTTATTAATTTTGAAAATTTCATTGCGCTATTGCATTGATATTGTCCATATATTTTTTTTTTTGTTTGTGTTATTTCAATATTTTTATTTATAATTTCATTATAAATTGAAAATTTTGATATTAATGCTTCATAACAAATATTATGTACAATATTAATTAAATTCATTTTATTTTTTTACCTTATTTTATTTTTTATGCAAAAAATTATATTATTTATTTGTTATTTTATGTTTATTAATTATTACATATAATAACATATAAAAATTTTTTTATATATATGGTGAAGAAAAGTGGAATGTTTTGCTAAAAAAGTTAGTTTAATCAGTATAGAAGATGAATTAAAAAAATCATATTTAGATTATGCTATGAGTGTTATTGTTGGTAGAGCTTTGCCTAATATTTGTGATGGGTTGAAACCTGTTCATAGGAGAGTTTTGTTTGCTATGTATGAACTTGGAAATTATTGGAATAAACCTTATAAAAAATCAGCTAGAGTTGTTGGAGATGTTATTGGTAAATATCATCCTCATGGAGAAGTTGCTGTTTATGATGCTATTGTTAGAATGGCTCAAACTTTTTCGTTAAGATATGTTTTGATAAATGGTCAAGGAAATTTTGGTTCTATAGATGGAGATTCTGCAGCAGCTATGAGATATACAGAAATTAAAATGTCTAAAATATCTTCTTATTTATTAAATGATTTAGATAAAGATACTGTTAATTTTATTTCAAATTATGATAATTCTGAATTACAACCTTTTGTTTTTCCTAGTGCTATTCCTAATTTATTAATAAATGGATCTAGTGGAATAGCTGTTGGAATGGCAACTAATATCCCCCCTCATAATTTATCCGAAGTTATAAATGCTTTAATATATATGGTTGATAATTATAATTTTGAAATATTTAATTTAGTTAATTATATTTTTGGTCCAGATTTTCCAACTGGTGGTTTAATAATAGGCAAAAAAGAAATTATGAATGCTTATGAAACTGGTAAAGGTAGAATTATAATTAGGTCAAAAATTTGTATTGAAAAAGATAATAAAAATATAAAATCTAAAATAATTATTTATGAATTACCATATCAAGTTAATAAATTAAAATTAATTGAAAAAATTATTGAACTTATAAAAAATAAAAAAATAGAAGGAATTAGTGATTTAGTAGATGAATCTAATAAAGATGGAATGAGAATAGTTATAGAAATAAAAAAAAATGAAGATATAGATATTATTTTAAATAATTTATATTTGTATACTCCATTACAAAATTATTTTAGTATTAATATGGTTGCTTTACTTAATGGGGTTCCTAAATTATTAAATTTAAAAAATTTATTATTTTATTTTTTAAATCATAGAAAACAAATTATTTCTAGAAGAAGTATATATGAATTAAAAAAAGTTAAAGAGCGTTTGCATATTTTGGAAGGATTGATAATAGCTTTATATAATATTGATATTATAATAAATTTGATAAAAAATTCTAAATCTGTTTTTGAAATAAAAAAAAGTTTGTTATTATTTTCTTTTAATAAAAAAATTGATTTTTTTAATAAAAATGATGAATATTGTAATCGTTTTGAAAAAATATATTTTTTTTCTGAAAAACAAGTTATTGCTATTTTGAATTTAAATTTACAATTTTTATTAAAAATGGAAATTAATAAATTATTTTTAGAATATAATTTTATAAATGAAAAAGTTAAAATTTATAATAATATTTTATTAGATTATTATATGATTAATGAAATTATTAAATTAGAATTATTATTATTACAAAAAGAATTTTTTGATATTCGAAAAACATTTATAGTTAATGAAGATAAAATTTTTTGTAAAGAAAATTCTATTATAAAAGATAATGTTGTTGTTACTTTATCTAAAGCTGGATACATAAAATCTCAATTATTAAGTTTGTATAAAGTACAACATAGAGGAGGAAAAGGAAAAATTGCTACTTCTATTAGAGAAGAAGATTTTTTAACTAATTTATTCGTTTTAACAACTCATGATATATTATTGTGTTTTTCTAGTAAAGGAAAAGTTTATAATCTTAAAGTTGTTGATATATCTATATCTACTAGAATTTCTAAAGGTAAACCTATTATAAATTTATTACCTTTGGAAAAAAATGAAACAATTAGTACTATATTATCTATTAATAATTTTAAAAATGATCAAATGATATTTATGTGTACTAAAAATGGTATGGTAAAAAAAATTTTAATTAAAGAATTTAATAATATAAGATCTAGTGGAATAATATCTATTAATTTAAAAAATGATGATGTTTTAATAGGAGTTGAAATAATAAATAAAGATGAAGAAGTTATGTTATTTACCAGTTATGGAAAAGCTATACGATTTAATTCTTCATTAGTTAAATGTACTGGCAGATTATCTATTGGCATTAGAGGTATTAAATTGATAAATAAAGATTTTGTTATTTCTTTAGTTGTTATTAAAGATGGAGGCAGTATTCTTTTAGGGACTACTAATGGATATGGAAAAAGGACTGATTTTAATGAATTTAAATCTGTGTTAACACGTGGTCATGGAATTATTTCTATCCAAATTTCTAAAAGAAATGGTTTTTTAGTTAGTGCTATACAAGTTTTTAATAATAATGATGTTATGTTAATTAGTTGTCAGGGTTTACTTGTTAGAATAAAAAGTGATGAAATTTCTAAAATAAAAAGAAATACCCAAGGAATGAAACTTATAAATTTAATTAGTGGTGAAAAATTAGTTGCAATAAAATCTGTTGATTATATGTTATAATATTTTTTTTATTGTTATATTTATTTTTTTATTGTATATTTATTTATCAATATAATTGCTGTTATTTTGATATTTATTTTTTTTTATGGTATATTATAAGTTATTTTTTTTATTTAGTTTATATTAGATTGTTGTTTTTTTCATTCTTTTATTTACTAATTTTAATTTTTTTATTTAAATTTATATGGAAATAATATTTATTTATAGTTAGGAATGTTGATTATGAGCGAAAGTTTTGGTGAATTGTATAAAAAAATTTTATCTAAAGGAAAAGTATATCCTGGTGCAATAATATCTGGAGTTGTTGTTAATATAGATAATGATTTTGTTATTGTTGATGCTAATTTAAAATCTGAAGGAAAAATACCTATATCTCAGTTTTATAATGAAAATGGAGAATTAGAAATAAATATAGGAGATACTGTAGAAATTGTTGTAGATGCTTTAGAAAATGGTTTAGGAGAAACTCAGTTATCTAGAGAAAAAGCTAAAAGGCTTCAATCTTGGAATAAATTAGAAAAGGCCCATAAAAATAATGAAGTTGTTAAAGGAATTGTTACTAGTAGAGTTAAAGGTGGTTTTACTGTAGATTTACAATCAGTTAAAGCATTTTTACCAGGATCTTTAGTTGATATAAGACCTATTAGAGATCAATTTGTTCTTGAGGGTCAAATTTTAGAATTTAAAGTCATAAAAATGGATCAAAAAAGGAATAATGTTGTAGTTTCTAGAAAAGCTATGTTAGAGCATGAGATTAGTGCAGAAAGAGTTGCATTATTAGATAAATTGATTGAAGGACAAAAAGTTAAAGGAATAGTGAAAAATTTGACTGATTATGGTGCTTTTGTTGATCTTGGAGGAGTTGATGGATTATTACATATTACAGATATGTCTTGGCGTAGAATAAAACATCCGAATGAAATTGTTAATGTAAATGAAGAAATTTTTGTTAAAATTTTAAAATTTGATAAAGATAAAAATAGAGTTTCTTTAGGGTTGAAGCAATTAGAAGAAGATCCTTGGAAAGATATTTCTAAAAAATATGCTGAAGGGATTAAATTAAAAGGAGTTGTTACAAATATTACTGATTATGGTTGTTTTGTTGAAATTGAATTTGGTGTTGAAGGTTTAGTTCATGTTTCAGAAATGGATTGGACAAATAAAAATATAAATCCAAATAAAATTGTTAAACTTGGAAAAAATGTTGAAGTTATTATATTATATATAGATGAAGAACGTAGAAGGATTTCTTTAGGATTAAAACAATGCACTGAAAATCCTTGGAATTCTTTTGCTAAAAATTATAAAAAAGGCGATAAAGTTTCTGGTAAAATAAAATCTATTACAGATTTTGGTATATTTATAGGTTTGAATGGTGATATTGATGGCTTGATTCATTTAAGTGATATTTCTTGGAATGAAAATAGTATTGAAATATTACATCAATATAATAAAGGTGATGAAATAGAAACAATTGTTTTGGGAATAGATTCAGAAAGAGAAAGAATATCTTTAGGAATTAAACAATTAAATCAAGATCCTTTTTTAGACTATATAACAAATAATC
>ERZ1292625.3990-Hain-H41-01um-R1-3990-length-11360-cov-4_pt1 | contig 11360 bp, 5 predicted proteins | sample MGYA00564400_ERZ1292625 | MGnify/ENA primary metagenome ERZ1292625 (study PRJEB36523, sample SAMEA6512639) | groundwater metagenome | collected 2019-01-08 | study: AquaDiva: Metagenomics assemblies of 32 groundwater samples
GGCAGGAATGCAGCCCTTGATACCCTACTTGAAAGGAGAAAAGCACCCCAAAGGTAAAAGACTGGTTGATTCACAGCCTTCTTTAAGGCTTCAGGATATTGATGAAGTTGGGGATAACCGGCACACGACTTTCTTTGAAATGTTGGGCAATTGGAGTTTGGGTGATTATTTTAAAAAAGAACAGCTGGCTTGGATATTGGATTTTTTTACCAAAGAGCTGGGTTTACCCAAAGAAAAACTGTGGATTTCTCTTTTTGAAGGAGGGAAAGGGGTACCGAAAGATGAAGAATCGTTCGAGATTTGGAGGGGGCTGGGTATTCCCGAAGATAGAATCCATTTTTATGGAGCGGACAAAAACTGGTGGAGCCGCTCCGGTGCTCCTGAGAATATGCCTGTAGGGGAAATCGGCGGGCCGGATTCGGAAGTCTTTTTTGATTTTGGTACAAAACATGATCCAAAGTACGGAAAAGTTTGCCACCCCAATTGCGAGTGCGGACGCTTCCTGGAAATCGGCAACTCGGTTTTTATTGAGTACGAGAAACAAGAGGACGGTAGCTTAAAAGAGCTACCCCAGAAAAATGTTGACTTTGGTGGGGGACTCGAACGAATTACGGCTGCCGTTGGCGGGATGCAGGATATTTTCGAAATCGATATTTTCAAACCAACCCTTTTAAAAATTGAAAAAGTTACGGGGAAGCCCTATCGCGGCAACCAAAAACCGATGCGTATTATCGCCGACCACCTGCGGGCTGCCAGTGCTTTAACCGCGGAGGGTGTTATACCTTCAAACAAATTGCAGGGTTATGTCTTAAGAAGGCTGGTTAGAAGGTCGGCTCTTCAGATGAGAAATCTTAAGCCCAATTTCAGCGAAGATGATTTTTCGGCTATCTTAAAAAACGAAATCATTTTGGATGAGGTTAAGAAATTTAAAGATAGTCTCAACAAAGGCTTAAAGGAGTTAGAAAAAATAGATAAGGTTGACGGAAAAATCGCTTTTGATTTGTATCAATCATATGGCTTTCCGCTTGAGGTAACATTGGATGTTCTTTCGCAAAAAGGAAAAAGTCTAAACAGAAAAGAATTCGAAAGCCAGTTCGAAAAACACCGCGAACTCTCAAGAACAGCCTCGGCCGGAATGTTTAAAGGGGGACTGGCCGATCACTCGGAAGAGGTAACCAAACTCCATTCAGCGACTCACCTTTTGCATGCGGCACTAAGAAAAGTCTTGGGAGAGCATGTCGCCCAGCAAGGCTCGAATATTAACGCCGAACGCTTGCGATTTGATTTTTCGAATCCGGAAAAATTAACTGACGGGCAAATTAAAAAAGTTGAAGCTATTATTAACAAACAGGTTGATAAAGATTGGCCGGTTAGTTTTGAAACAAAAAAACTAGACGAAGCCATTAAGGAAGGAGCCTTACACTTTTTCGGTGAGAAGTATGGTAAAGAAGTTAAGGTTTATACCGTTGGCAACCCGAAGGGTAATTGGTTCTCAAAAGAAGTCTGTGGGGGTCCCCACGTCACCCGCACCGGCGAGGTTGGTCATGTTAGAATAATTAAGCAAGAGAAAGTTGGCTCGGGGCTGGTGCGAATTTACGCAACCAATAAACCCGAGTAATTATTCATGGATCTTTCAAGCATATTATCGGGCGCAAAACTCACAAAACCAGAATATTACTGGGCCTTAGTCATTGAACCCGGTTGGATTCAGGCTGGGGTTTGGGAAATAAGCAATGAAAAAGCTAGAGTAATTTCTTTGAGTCCACCGGCTGCTTGGGAGGTTGATGAAGAAATAATCGGGGCTGCCGATACGGCCCTTTCTTCCGCAATTCAAAAACTACCTGAAGATATCGGTGAACCCTCAAAAACCGTTTTTGGCGTTCCTTCTTCTTGGGTTGGCGACGGACAGATTAAAGCCGAGAATTTGGAAAGGATAAAAAAGATTTGTGCCGAACTGTCGCTGGAGCCAACCGGTTTTGTTGTTATTCCGGAGGCTATAGCCCACCTTATAAAATCCGAGGAGGGTGCCCCGCTTAATGCGGTTGTCGTCGGAATTGGCGATGAGAATATCGAGATCGCCGTTTTTAAATTGGGAAATCTTATCGGTAACTCCACCGTTGCCCGAAGCATTTCGATTGCCGACGATGTCATTGAAGGTCTGGCCCGCTTTTCGGGAACCGACACCCTTCCTTCCCGAATTCTTCTTTATGACGGTAAAGAGGGAGAGCTTGAAGAGAAAAAACAGACCTTGCTTAAGCTTTCCTGGGACGAACAAGAAAAAGTAAAGTTTTTACATGCACCAAAAATAGAGATTGTTGATCCGGACAGAAAAGTTTTGGCTACCGTTCTGGCCGGCGCATCAGAGATAGGGAATGTAACGGCGGTTGAGGGAACAAAAAAGGAATTTGATGAGGAGGAACCCATTTCCGAAGAAACCCAAAACATAAAAACCCCAGATGAGAATATTTCTCCGGAGCAGTTAGGTTTTAGTGTCGGAGCCGATGTTTCCCAACAAAAACCTCGGGTAGAAGAGCCGATGATTACTCCGGTTGCTCCAATAAACACCTTACCGGTTCTACCCGAAACACTTAAAGTAAAGATTGGTTTAATGAAATTTTTTACCGGAATTAGCAGCAAAATTCCATCGACGATCAATTTCGGTTCCGGCAAGAAGGTCTTCATCATCGCCCCGATTGTTACTGCGATTCTTTTGATCCTGGGCTTTCTTTATTGGACTTTTGTTCCTAAAGCCACGGTGACGATTTATGTCGCAACCAAGAAACTGGAAGAAAAAATAGCCCTTAATATTGACCCAAACACCACCACGGCCGAGTTTGATAAAGGTTTAATTCCCGGCCAGGTTGTTACAGCCGAGGTTGAGGGAGAAAAAACCAAATCGACAACGGGAACAAAAGTCATCGGAGAAAAAGCCAAGGGTACGGTTAAAATACAAAACGGGACGGCCTCGAATATTAATTTAGCGGTGGGAGCACTTCTGGTCTCAACCAACGATTTAAAGTTTGCCGTTACAGCCGCCGCCTCCGTTTCGGCCGCACTCTCACCGAGCCAGCCGGGTACGGCTAATGTTGATGTTGCCGCTGTTGATATCGGAGCCCAATACAATTTAGCCAAAGATGAAACTTTTAAGGTTGGTAATTATCCTAAGGCAGAAGTAGACGCTGTCGCCGTGGCCGATTTTTCCGGCGGGTCAAGCCGCGAGATTTCAGCCGTTTCAACCGAAGACCAAAAAGCACTGGAGGATGATTTAACGGACGAACTTTTGGAAAAAGCAAAAGTTAAACTGACGGAAGATCTGCCCCTCGATAAATATTTTATCGAAGAAACATTAATTCCCAAGGCGGGGAGTAAAAGTTTTAGTGCTAAGGTTGGGGATGAGGCATCGACCCTTAAGCTTACCTTAGGCCTAACCGCCTCCGGGGTTGTGGTCGACAAACAAACGCTGATTGGTTTTGCCAAAGAAACATTAAAAGAAAAAATTCCTTCGGGCTATGCTGTTCGCGACGAGCAGATTACCTTTTCATTCGACCTTATCGAAGCCAAAGCCGGTCTTTATAAAACCGATGCGTCCATGGGGATAAATTTATTACCGGAGATTAATACGACCGAGATTGCCAAAAACATCTCCGGAAAATACCCTGATTTGGCCACACAATACTTAACGGCCATTCCCGGTTTTACCCAAGCCGAAGTAAAAATAAAACCCCAATTTCCCGGGAGGCTTGGAGTCCTGCCGAGGATTGCCAAAAATATAACAATAGAGGTATCGGCTGATAAATAGTGTAAGATATTTAATCCTCTACCATGAATAAAAACATCCTTCTTAAAGTCGCGGCGGTAATATGCGGCATATCGGGTTTGGTTATTTTGGCCGGCGTTTTAGTGCCGATTATTTCTTACGAAGGCAGCTTTGGTGCGAAATACTCACAGCTTTTAAGCCCGATTTCCAATAATAACGGTGTACTCGGAACAGACGATAATTATGACTATACAAAGGCAAGCACCTGGTTTACCGGAGGGGCCGCCCGTGAAGCGTTTATTTCGAAAAATATTTCCTATTACACGATTTCGATTCCCAAATTAAAAATCGATACAGCCTCGGTGGCTATCGGCGGAGAGGATTTATCCAAACACCTGATTCAATATCCGGGAACGGCACTACCCGGAAAGCGCGGAAACGCGGTTATTTTCGGGCATTCAATTCTACCGATTTTTTATAATCCTAAAGACTATATCTCGATCTTTTCGACACTGCCGAGCCTAAAAGCCGGTGATGAAATTTTCGTTGCTTACGATGGAGTAAACTATAATTATCGGGTTGAGGATCTTTTCGAGGTCTTGCCGAGTGATATAGAAGTCTTGGAGCAGGATTCAACCGATTCTTTTTTAACCTTAGTTACCTGTGTCCCCCCGGGGGATCCGAGAAAACCGAAAAGATTAATTGTTAGGGCGCGTATTGTTGCGCCGGAGGATATAAATGGTACTACTTGGAATTGATTACGGCCAAAGAAAAATCGGCTTAGCCACAGCCCACGGAAGGTTGGCCGAACCATATAAAGTAATCCGCTACAAAGCGGAAGAAGAGGCCTTTAGGCAAATTCTTAGGTTCGTCGATTTAGAAAAAGTAGACAAAATTGTCGTCGGTATCTCCGAAGGCAAATCGGCGGGTGAAGCCAGAGCCTTCGGCGAAAGGCTTTCTCACGCGGTGGATGTACCGGTTGCCTATGCCGACGAAACCCTGTCTACCCAAACGGCCCAATCTCTTTCGATAGAAGCGGGGATTGGTAGGGCTAAGCGTAAAAGTTTGGAAGATGCTTTTGCCGCAGCGGTTATGTTACAATTGTTCGTTGACGAAAATGTTTAAGAATGTAATTGCACCAATTCAGGCTTGGCTTTTATCTCAAGGCCGATGTGTCGGTTGCGGTCGGGAACTGACGCTTGGTAAGCTTAATAAACAAAGAGACGGCAGCGAAAAGGCAACCTGTGCTTGTGGACGAATTTTTATCCACGACGGCAAAACCAAGAAATATCGCCGTGCCCTTCTTGAAGAAGTTTAATTAATCATTAATGAAGAAAATTTTCCTGGCTACTGCTGCGCTTATCCTTTGCGCCGGCCTTTTATTTTTTTGGTGGAAGAGTGTTATCCAGCCTGTTTCGGGTGACACCCAAACGGTAGATTTTTTGATCAATAAAGGTGCCTCTGCTTCGACAATTGCCGCAAATCTTTACGAAAAAGGTTTAATAAAAAGCCCTTTGGCTTTTCGTCTTTATACCCAGTTAACCGGTTCGTCGAAAAAAATTATTGCGGGAGAATACTCACTTTCACCAAGTTATTCGATTTATAAAACGGTCGACATTTTACTTAAAGGTCCAACCGAAGTCTGGGTAACTATCCCGGAAGGCTTAAGAAAAGAACAAGTTGCCGTCAAGTTCGCCCTCGGTCTATTAAAAAAAGATCAAGACGCTTTCGTGCAAAACTTTTTAAGTACTACCCGTGGAAAAGAAGGATATCTTTTTCCCGACACCTATCTTTTTCCGAAAACCGTTTCAGCCGAAGCGGTTGTAGCCAAAATGCTCTCAACCTTTGAAAAAAGAACCGGATTTAAGACTGACGATGTAAGCATCAAAGATACGCTCATAATTGCCTCGATTGTTGAGAGAGAAACGCTGGGTAGTGAAGAAAAGCCGGTCGTTGCCGGAATACTTATTAAAAGGCTTAAAGCCGGCTGGCCACTTCAGGCCGACGCAACCCTACAGTACGCCGTAGCCACCACCCGCTGCCAGAATAATTATTTCGAATGTAAATGGTGGGACACGGTGAGTGCGTCCGATTTGGAAATAAAATCCGCCTACAACACCTATAAATCGCCAGGCCTGCCCCCCGCTCCGATCTGTAATCCCGGTTTAACTTCGATTAAAGCTGCCGGTGAGCCGGAGGCTAGTGACTTCTGGTTTTATTTGCATGATACCTCCGGCGAGATTCACTACACCAGGTCAGTCGAAGAGCATAACGCCAACGTCAGAAAATACCTTAAATAGTCCCAATTATCTATTGACACACTTTTTATTTTATGTATAATGCCTGCTTAGGCGTACTTTAGGTACGCTCACTCCTCATCTTATATGAGGGGGTTTTGTGGTTTAACGCCAATGGCCGCTAAAAACTCAAACCCACGCATAAATTTCGGAAAAGAAGAAAAAAATCTGCCAAAGCTTGATCTCTCTTTGGTCCAAAGAGAATCATGGCGTTGGTTTTTGGGCGAAGGAATTTCCCAGGAACTGACGGAAATTTCTCCAATCGATGATTTTACCGGCAAAAACTGGCAACTTATTTTGGGTGAACACGCTTTGGGAGATCCGACCCTTGCCCCAAGAGTAGCCCAGCAAAAAGGTCTTACTTATTCCTCTCCCCTTAAGATTCAAGCCACTTTAATTAATAAAAAAACCGGCAAGGAAGTAACCCAAGAAGTCTTTTTGGGCGATCTGCCGCAAATGACTTCGCGCGGCACCTTTATTATTAATGGTATTGAAAGAGCGGTTATCAATCAGATCGTCAGAAGTCCGGGAGTTTATTTTTCGGGTGAGCTGGATGCCTCAAGCGGCCGAATGCTATATAAAGCCGAAGTGCGCCCCTTACACGGAAGCTGGTTGGAGTTTGAGGTTGGGAAAAATGATGTTATAGCCGCCAGAATCGACCGCAGACGAAAAGTTTTAGCCACCGTATTCTTGCGGGCCATGGGGGTTGAGTCCGACAGCGAACTTATGGAAATGTATAAAGGCGTTGACCGTGATGCCACCCATAAGTACTTAACGGCAACTATCGCCAAAGATCCAACCAAAACCAAAGAAGAAGCCCTTTTGGAAATTTACCGCAAAATGAGACCGGGTGAACCAGCTATTTTGGAAAATGCTGAAACTCTTTTTTCCTCTCTCTTTTTTGAACCACGCCGCTACGACTTGGGTAAGGTCGGCCGATTCAAGATCAATAAACGCTTGGGTCTGACTCTTCCGAACGAAAAGGCAACCTGGATTTTGAGCAGACAGGACGTTATTGGGGCGATTACTTACCTGGTCAACCTTCAAAACGGCGTTGGAAGAGTCGACGATATTGATCATTTGGCCAACCGACGTTTAAGAATGGTTGGGGAACTCGTCGCCGTAAACGCATTTCGAGTTGGGCTCTTAAGAATGGAGCGCTCGGTCAAAGAAAAAATGTCGCTAATCTCCCCCGACGATAAGCCGCTTCCTGCTAACCTCATTAACGCCCGTCCCTTAATTGCCTCAATGAACGAGTTTTTCCGATCAAACCAACTCTCCACCATACTAGACGATACCAATCCGCTTTCGGAAATTGACAATTTAAGAAGAGTCTCTGTTTTGGGTCCGGGAGGAATTAACCGCGAGCGAGCATCATTCTCGATCCGCGACGTTAACTCTTCCCAATATTCAAAGATTGATCCGGTCCGCTCCCCCGAAGGTCCGAATATCGGACTTGTCACCTATTTGGCTCTTTATGCTAAGGTCAACGAATATGGTTTTATCGAGGCTCCGTACCGAAAGGTTGAAAAAAGCAAAAAAGGTCGGATGGTAACCGTTCGTGTCACCGACGAAATTGTTTATTTGACGGCCGATGATGAAGAAGAATTCCACATCACCCATTCCGGTGTAAATGTTGATGAGAACGGCTATATAACCGACGAGAGGGTTCCTTTTAGATACAGAAGCACCTTTACCGAAGGACTGACCGAACTCGTTGATTTAATTGATGTCACCCCCCGACAGGTGGTTGGTGCCTCAGCCGCCCTTATTCCCTTTTTGTCCCACGATGAAGGCAACCGTGCTTTGATGGGTTCAAACATGCAATGCCAAGCGGTTCCCTTGGTGAACCCCGAATCGCCGATTGTCGGAACGGGAATGGAAGCCGAAATTGCCGGTGCCATGGGTAGGGTTATTAGAGCGCGCCACGCCGGTGTGGTTGATTTCGTTGACGCCGATCTAATTGAAGTAAAACTGGATAAAAAAGCCCAAGAGGAAGGACGCTACCACGAAGATATTGAGATCGAAGACGGCGGTAAAAGAGAAATTTATCACCTAACCAAATTCAAAAGAACGGCTCACTCTACCTGTTATAACCAACAGGTAGTTGTTAAACAGGGTACAAAAGTAAAAGTGGGCGATCTTTTGGCCAACGGTCCGGCAGCCGATAAAGGAGAACTGGCTTTGGGGCGTAATTTAGTCATTGCCTACACCAGTTTTGGCGGTTACGGTTTTGAAGACGCCATTTTGGTTTCGGACAGGCTGGTTAAAGACGACCTTTTGACCTCAATTCATATTGAAGAATATGACGCTGACGTTGTTGATACCAAGTTGGGTCCGGAAGAGTTAACCCGCGATATTCCCAATGTTGCCGAAACGGAATTGGCCAATTTGGCCGATGACGGAATTGTAGTTATCGGAGCCGAGGTTGGCCCCAACGATATTTTGGTTGGTAAAATTGCCCCCAAAGGTGAAACGGAACTAACTTCGGAAGAAAGACTGTTAAGAGCCATTTTTGGCGAAAAAGCCCGTGAAGTAAGAGATACGTCACTGCGTGTTCCTCACGGAGAGCGCGGAATTGTTGTTGATGTTTCGATTCTTGACAAAGACAAGGGTGATGAGCTGGGCCCGGGTGTTATTAAAAAAGTAATTGTTAAAGTTGCCCAGATGCGTAAAATTACCGTCGGTGATAAAGTTGCCGGCCGACACGGTAACAAGGGCGTTATCTCCAAAATATTTCCGGTTGCCGACATGCCGCATCTGGCCGACGGAACACCGATAGATATTATTATTTCTCCGCTTTCTGTTCTTTCGCGTATGAATTTGGGACAGCTTTTGGAGTGTCATTTGGGTTGGGCCCTTTCGGTTAAAGGCGAAAAAGCTGATATTCCGGTTTTTGACAGAATTGAAGAGGGAGCTGTAACGGATGCACTTGCCTCCGCCGGCCTTCCGATTTCCGGGAAAGCCAGACTTTATGACGGAAAAACGGGAGAAGCCTTTAAAGAAGACACGGTCGTGGGTATTGGCTACATTATGAAGCTTATCCATATGGTTGAGGATAAAACTCACGCCCGTTCAACCGGTCCATACTCTTTGGTTACGCAACAACCTTTGGGTGGTAAAGCCCAAATGGGAGGGCAACGTCTGGGAGAAATGGAAGTTTGGGGACTGGAAGCCCACCGGGCTGCCTACACCTTACAGGAAATGTTAACCATTAAATCGGATGATATCGTCGGTCGGGCAAGGGCTTTTGAGGCTATTGTTAAGGGTGTTGATATTCCCGAAGCAACCGTCCCGGAGTCGTTCAAGGTCTTGGTTCGTGAACTTAACTCCTTAGGGTTGGGTATAGAAGCTAAAGGGGCTGTTATCGTTAGAGAAGAAGATGAGGGGGCCTTGACTGAAAAAGGCGAAGAACTAGCTAAGGTTGCCGGGGCCCAGATGGTCGCTACTAAAGAGCTAATCAAAGCAGAAAGTCCGATGGAGATAGAGGAGGTCAAATAAATTAAAAATATGGAACCATTATCCGATTTAAGAACATTAGCCGATTTTAAAAGTTTAAAAGTGAGGCTTGCTTCACCCGAAGAAATAAGAGCCTGGTCCCGAGGAGAGGTTACCAAGCCGGAAACCATTAATTACCGAACACTTAAGCCCGAAAAAGACGGCCTTTTCGACGAAAGAATTTTTGGTCCAACCAAAGACTGGGAATGTTACTGTGGAAAATATAAAAGAATTAGGTACAAGGGGGTTATTTGTGACAAATGTGGAGTTGAAGTTACCCAATCCAGAGTTCGTCGAGAAAGAATGGGCCATATTGCTCTCGCCACACCGGTTGTTCATGTCTGGTTCTTTAAAGGCGCTCCTTCAAAAATCTCCCTTCTTTTGGGTGTTGCGCCCCGCGCCATTGAACAAGTTATTTATTTTGCTCGGTATTTGGTCATCGATGTCGATGAAAAGGGCCGAAAAGAAGGCATTAAAACACTTGAGAAGATTATGCAGGGGAGGCTTAAGGAAATTGCCGACGGTTTTATTGAAAGAAAAGAAAGCCTTAGGGTGGAAGTTGATGCAACCAAAGCCAAAACCAAAGAAAAGATTAAAGATAAAGAGCAGGCTTCCTTGGCGATCAGCGAAATTGAACTTGACCATCGAAAGAAAGAAGCCGCTATCACCGAAGAAGAGGCCGGAACGGTTGAAAAAACAACCCAACTTTTTAGCAACTTAATAACTTTGGTTAAAAGTGTCAGACCGAATTCCGTTTTGTCGGAAGAAGAATACGATGAGTTGGCCAATCACGGAGCGGCTGACTTTATGAGTGCCAAGATGGGTGCCGATGCCTTGGTTGCAGCTATTGAGGGTGTTAATTTGGAAGAGTTATCGGTCTCACTTCGTAAAGAGATCGAAGAAGTTAAAGGCGCCTCCTCCCGCTACGTTAAATTGGCCAAGCGTCTTAAGCTAGTTGACGGAATGAAACGGGCCAAGGTTGATCCGTCGTGGATGATTTTGAAGGTACTTCCGGTTCTCCCGCCGGATTTAAGACCGATGGTGCAGCTTTCCGGCGGCCGTTTTGCCACCAGCGACTTAAACGATCTTTATAGAAGAGTTATTAACCGAAATAACCGTTTAAAGCATTTAATTTCCCTCGGCGCCCCGGAAATTATTCTTAGAAACGAAAAAAGAATGTTACAAGAAGCGGTTGATTCCTTAATCGATGCTTCGCAACGAAAAGCCGTCAGGCGCGGTCGGGGTAAACAAACATTAAGATCTCTCTCCGACATGTTAAAAGGCAAACAGGGTCGTTTCAGACAAAATCTATTAGGAAAAAGGGTCGATTATTCGGGCCGATCGGTTATTATTGTCGGACCGGAGTTAAATCTTACTCAATGTGGTCTTCCGAAAGAAATGGCGCTTGAAATGTTTAAACCTTTTGTTTTAAGAGAGATGATTATGAGAGGAATTGCCCCGAATGTTAAAAGTGCTAAAAATATGCTCGACAGGCGACCTCCGGAAGTTTTCGATATTTTGGAAGAAATCACCAAAAACCATCCGGTTTTACTAAACCGCGCGCCAACTTTGCACAAACTTTCTATTCAAGCCTTTTACCCGGTTCTTATCGAGGGAAGCGCCATCAGAATTCATCCGGCAGTTTGTTCCGGCTTTAATGCCGATTTTGACGGCGACCAAATGGCTGTCCACATACCGCTTTCAACCAGAGCAATCGAGGAAGCAAGAGACTTAATGCTTCCCACCAATAACTTATTGCGTCCGGCTGACGGTACGCCGGTATCAACTCCGGCCAGCAAAGAAATGGC
>ERZ1292625.3991-Hain-H41-01um-R1-3991-length-11359-cov-4_pt1 | contig 11359 bp, 14 predicted proteins | sample MGYA00564400_ERZ1292625 | MGnify/ENA primary metagenome ERZ1292625 (study PRJEB36523, sample SAMEA6512639) | groundwater metagenome | collected 2019-01-08 | study: AquaDiva: Metagenomics assemblies of 32 groundwater samples
ATGATGTATTTGTTGTAGCCGCATCAACCGTAAAGATCCCGCCAACCCCAGTCGTAGCCCAGGCCGCAAGGTTCCCCGAGGCATTCGTGCGGATATAGACAGGATGATTTGATGTTCCACCCATAAATATTTTGTTGCTGTCAGTTACTCCGAAATAAGCCTCAATGTCGTTATCCGTATCCCTAGCCGTAAAACCAGGTAAGGTGCCATCAAAGACTCTGATTGATCCGTCTGTTAGTGTAGCTTCAGCATCATTAATGAGGAGCGGCGCGGAGAAGTTAGTGTCCTGATTAAGATTGGCAATATTGGTAGTGTTTGCCCCAATAGCATTTCCATAATATGAAACAGAGCTGGCTCCGGCAGCGATCTGAAGACCTGTAGCAAATCGCGTAACACGATTCCCGGCTATAATGACATTATTGGCCGTGGTATCGGTAATATCTATACCTACAAACAGGTCTAACACGTCGGCATGGACGTGCTCACAAATATTGCCTCTAATTAGTATCTCTGACCATCCTGCCCCACCCAGTTCTATGCAATCTCGGAATTCTCCCCCCATATTATTATTAGTGATGAAAATATTACCGCCGCCTTCTGCGGTATCCACAAGGATTGCGTCCTGCGCTGCCGTCCCGTTACCCACCCAGGAATTAGCATTTATAACAACGCCACCAGCGTTACGAAGGTACACTTGATTGGACATTGCGGAACAGCCCGACTCAAACACGTTTCTTTCAAGCCACAAGCTCTGCGCGTGTTGAGCGTGTACAGCTCTTCCCCCTCCACATCCCTGGATATGAGAATCCATTACTCTAAATGCCGCGTCAAGCGCATTTGCCGTACTCACTCCCTGGTAGAGAACACCCTCATTAGTCGCAGCTGCAGTATCGTTAGAACCGATCACTGAGCTGTATACGTTTATTTCCCCGAGAAAGTTCCCTGCTACCTTAACTACCCTGATTCCAGTCTCATTGCCATCAATGAGACTGTTACGGATTTCCAATATGGCGACATTCACTACATCAATACCAACATCATTGCCCACAGTATCAGACCCCACTATCCTCAAGCTGTCAAGAGTAATGTCGGAACCGCTGCCAGAAGTGCCGTCATCTATGCGGATACCTGGTCCACCTGCTGTTGCTTGAGTTGTGCGACTAAATTCTATGCCTTGGATCCTAAGTCCCCTTCTGTTCCCCGCGGTCAGGTTATCTATTAGCAGGATTGGGTCTCCAGTTGCTCCACTGGCAGTACGGATATCCGGTTTCTCCCACCCCGCACCAATCATATCTACGCCTCGATTTCGTATATAATAAGCTCCCTGGTCGCTCACCAGATAGGTACCATTGGGGAAAAGAACCGGCCTAGCACTGGAGTTAATAGTAGAACCTAAAGTGGGGTCAATGCAGTTATTTATCGCGGCTGTATCGTCGGCTACGCCATCTCCTACCGCCCCGCAGTCGGAAATAGCATCAAGGAATCCAAACCCGCTACTCCCAGTAACACGTACTGTTCCAGTAGCATTAGGAAACGTTATCGTCCTTGCTGCCGTGGGGTCAGTCATGGTGAAGGTGGTGTAGGTGTTGTTGTCCGTTGCTCCCTCAAACCGAAACGGCGACCCACCCCGGATCTCCCCGGAGGCATAGTTATGCCCCCCTGTCCATGTATAGGCCCCAGCCTGATCTATAAACTCAGGGCGGATCAGCTGAGCCCAGACAATAGCTGCGGTAACCACCAGTACCGCCGTCACCATCAACAATACCCCAGCCCACTTGCTGTTCATTTTCCCACCTCTCAGCTAAGGATCTTTGTTCTTCATCATTTTTCTCCTAGTGGCTGGGCCACAAATAGAAGTTGAAGCTGTTTCTGCCATTCCCCCCAAATCAATTATTGAATTGTACAGCGTTTGTTTTTGAAGTATGCCTGGCAACCCAATCTTGACCTTTCCCCTATCGCACTGCATCCAGAGTCCAGGTTAGTTCCCCAGTGTCGCGGTAGGTCTGCGGGCCAATATGTTCAAAATAACTCCAGGCACAATCAGGCCCTGCAGGACGAATTGCCAGGCAGAGCGGATCACTTGCCGGAATCACCAACCTAGCCATCATAGTATAGCCTGCGCCCTCCCGACGCTCTTCTTTACCTTCTATCAGCAACGTGTAGGGTCCGTAGTAGACATCTACGCTGTACTGCACTCTGCTCATCTCTACGGGCTTTACTCCGGTAATCAGGTCATTCCAATCCCGGGTAGCGGAATGATCCGAAGGAGTCCTTGTGTAGTCGAACGCGACTGGAACCTTCCCGTCAGGAGCGATAGCAGGAGTCGCTAGCCCTTGCTGATATGTTCCTTTGGGCCACCCCGAGTCCGTTACTTTCCCGTCTACATCTTTTACCTCAACTTGTCCCGCAACGATGCTGGCCTGTGTGGTTTTAATATTGGCAAATATCGTCATGACCTGCAGGTCTATCGCGGTCAGGTTGGGATGGGTGAAGGTTTGGGCTGTCGCCTGTCCCAACCAAAATCCAAGAGTGAAAAAAGTGACCATACATGACAGTACTAGGAGCCAGAGTTCCCAAGCCGATAATTCCCGAGGTTCTACATCTATTTCTGCTAAAGGTGTCATTGAACGTTCCCTCCGATCATTCTCTGCAAAGTGCCCTAGTCCACCCCGATCCTACAACTTGCAGAAAGGGAAACCGTGTAGGCACCTTTAGTGCCTCAATTTCTTCTGCACTAAGAGTACGTCCCGCTCGGCGGACAAACACAACTCGGTCCCACTTCGTCTTTCTTTCCCATAGCTCAAACTCGTCTTTTGTAATCTCACCATTCATACACCCCATACACCCACAAAGCTTCCCTGGTTGTTCCACTACCCTACACCACCTGCGGTGGTATTCAGGGAACAACTGCACGATTTTGTCTACTTCCTCAAAGGACCTCATTGTATTCGCCCCCCTATAATTCTTTGTAGAGTCTCATAGTCTACTTCAAAGCCCTCATTGTAGATCAACCTTCGTTCCCGCTCAGTGAGTACCCGCTTGATGAAGAAGGGTTGGTCGATGCGACCATTAAACGTAAGGGTGCCATTCAGTCCACCGACATTAAAGGCCGCAGCCGTATCCTGGCTCCCTACGGTGAAGGGAACACAATTAGGAGACCCGCCGTTGACGCGGCCACATACAACATTCCATGTCGAATCGTGCCATCCCTCGACCAAGTACCAGACATTAGCGACGGGTACTCCTCCATTCTTGAGGTCAACTCCTTGCGCTGAGCCAGCAGCACTGACAGACCACCGAAAGACTGTTCCTCCCGTGTCGTACCACAAGATGTACTCATGGTTGCCTGCGGTCTCCGCTGTGCCCTTGGCCATAATGAGACGGTCTGCTCCGACAGAGTCGAGATAAACTATCGCCCCCCCTGTAAACTCTATATCTGCTACGCTGAGAGCAGCATTGTCGGCGACACTAAGGTATTCCGTAGTACCCACTGTAAACTGCCCGCTGTTCCCCACTGCGGTACTGTCGAAAAATGCCAGCCCACGATTGTGTGTAACGGTTGCATTGTCTCCCAGGGAGTTGCCACCTGCGACACCAGTGGCTTGGGTGACGGTGTTGTTATCCGCCAAGTCGTTCGCGCCAAGCCAGTCGTACCGCGTAAGAGACCCCTCGTTCAGCGGCCAGCAGGAGATAGCACCACGCCGGAGCTGGTCGGTCCAGTCTTTACAGTGGAAGCCATTGCCAGCGTTGTAAAGAGACGTGCGCTCTGCGCTCGTAAGAACGCGCTTCCAGAAACCGGCGAGAGCTATGCGGCCATCCATAAAGTTAGTCGGCGTCGCATTACGGGCACCTATTCTAAGAGGAGCGTTCAGATCAGAAGGGAAACCGGTAGTAGCATTATTATCTACTGTTCCGTTATTAGCCTGTACATTAACAGTGTTATTCACACTATCATGCCAAGCTACAAGTAAGTACCACGTTGCAGTCGTAGGAGAGCCAAGTGAGTTCGCGTTGACTTCTCCTACCGTAGCCTGAACACTATTAAAGATTGTAAATTGGAATCGATCAACTCCTGAGTTATATGTGAAATTATACTCATCGTTCGCGGTACTCACTTCCATCCTTGAAAGGAAAACGCGATTTACCGCTTTTGAATCAAGATATACCCATGCCGTAACGGTAAAATCTATATCCCCTGTGCTCACCGCCGCATTATCCGCAACACTCAAATACTCACTACTCGCCGCAGTAAACTGCCCCGCAGGTCCTACACCAGGGCTTACCTTGTCAAACCTTGTGCAGCAAAGCTCGTCTAGCTCGAACCAAGCTTGGAGCGAAGTAGGAAGCGTACCCCCGGTGTCGGTACGGAACGCGGTGCCGTTGTAGAGGTTGCCGTTGCCAGCGTTGTAGAGATCGGTGCGTTCTTGAGTGGAGAGGTCTTTTTTCCAGAATCCGCATTTACTGATACGACCGTCCCAGGGGTTCGTAGCTGTATCTGTCGCTCCTACAGAGAAGGTAACTGTACCGTCACTAGGAGGGGTAACCGCTGCTGCCGTCACCTCTGCGCCGTTATTTACCTGGATACCGACCTGGTCTGTCGCTCCACCACGGTGAGTGCCGATTGCCAAATACCAGGTGGCGTTTAATGCGGCTGCGCTCCAGGTCGCTGTCTGAGAGCCAACCTGGAATCGAAGGCGTTGATCTACTCCGGCACCACCATCATTATCGATCAGGTTCAGTTCGTATTCGCTGCCTTTCCTTGCAGTAATCCGAGTTGCTCCGTTAGCCAACGTCGAGTCAATGTAACTCCAACAAGCAACAGTAAATGTAATGTCGCCAGTGCTCATTGCAGCATTATCTGGAAGATACAATACCTCGCTATTGGCTGCGGTGAACTGCCCAGCGATGCTTGACTTGTACCGACCAGCAGCCTGGGTGACGGTGTTGTTATCCGTTAGGGTGTTCGCTGCGTGACGGTCAGCACGACTGCCGCTTACCTCGTCCAGAAGCCAGAAGGCTGACATGTCGCGGTGGGGGAGGCCCTGCGCCAATGTGAGCGAGGGGAATGTGAGAATGGCAACAAGGAGGTAAGTGAGAAGCTTAAGCATCTGCGGCTTCCTTAGCGTTTTTGGGCATGCAAGGAAGGATCAGGAAAAGATTGTCAGCAGCTCCGCCTACAGGTCCGGTTGTGGTCACATCCACTTGAAGATAAGAGCCCATCACCAGTTCCGTATGCGTAGGATTGTTGTTCAAGGACTCGGAGGCATTCCAGGCCAGGTTAGTAGCCGCAAGCACGTTGGTCGCACCGTTTGCGGTAGGATCGGTACCAGAGTTTAGTCTAACGGAGGTGTTCCCAGATGTAGCTCCGTTTGTACTAGCGAGAACCTCAACATAAAAAGATACTCCTACAGGTTCGCAGGTCCGGTTAACGCGAACACGGCCCGATAAGTTGTTAGTAGCTGCACCTGGTAAGCGACCAGTGACAGAGAACAATATGGTAATGGGCTCAACGTTAGCAACTTCTACATTAGTAAGACCCGAATCTAAGCCCGCATCAGTTACCGTCACGGTACCAGCGCTGTAGGCTGAGATCATCGTATTCTGAAATGTCGAGCCACCGGCGGTGTCCCGGTACCTCAACAAACGACCCGGGTAATACTCCGCTGCCCGCGTCGCGTCGTTTGTAACCGTGAATGTACTGGCCGAAGCAAAGGTAGGGGAGCCGGTGCCATTGGTCCATACAGTGGTATCAGCAGTTATACCACCAGATACTACACCGCCCGCCATTAGGGAGGCAACGTAAGGGAGCCACGCAACAAGGATAAGAAGAAGCCCCAGGGCTATCTTGCGCTTCATGCTGGAGCCTCCTGTTGTAGATGGGAGAGAACTGTGGTAGGATAACGGGAACGCCGCGGGTGCAACCGCGGCCCCCTGAACATACTGACCTGAGAAGGAGGTGCAGCATGCCTGAGAAAGAACTTACCACAGGTAAGCCAAGATTTAAACCCCAGACGAGAGACTTGACCGGACAGAGATTCGGTCGTTTGAGAGTCACGTCGTTTGCTGGCTACTTGAGAACAGAGAAAAGGAACCCCTCTGCCTATTGGCATTGTATCTGTGATTGCGGGAAGCCATTTGTAGTCAGAGCGGACCAGATTCTCGCTGGACAGGGAAGCTGTGGGTGTCTCCGAAGGGAGAACCTGTTGACTAGTATCACCAAACACGGCCACAACCGTGTTGGCCTCAAGACCTCGGAATACCGCACTTGGGATGCAATGGTCCAGAGATGCCATAACCCGAAGAACAAACGCTATGCTGACTACGGAGGGAGAGGGATTATTGTCTGCGAACACTGGCGTGAGTCTTTCGAGAGCTTTTTCGCTGACATGGGACCCAGACCATCGCCGCATCATACTATTGAACGGGTCGATAACGACAAAGGCTATTCTCCCTCGAACTGTACGTGGGTTCTCCCAGAGGCACAAAAAAGAAACATGCGAAGTAACAGATGGTTGACCTTTAATGGGCGTACTCTCTGTTTGACTGATTGGGCAAGCGAGTTGGGAATACACCGCAACACCTTGGACCAAAGATTGCAGAACGGATGGACAGTAGAGAAGGCTCTTGCAACCCCGGTGAGGTATCGCTCTAAATTTACGGAGCGGACTCAATAACATAAGCAATTCCACAACTTACATTGCCTTGCGTCACGTCACCACAGACACCACTGGCTACATTCAGGCCCCTTGCCGTGTAATCAATTATGATGCCCTGGTCTCCACTAAGTGGTATGAAACTAATCACACCTCCTGTACAGCTGCCTGCAGCCACGACTCCGTGCCTGAGCACCACCCGTGCCGCAGCGGCAGTCGCAGCACTCTCCTCACAAGTCGCGTGGATTAGTCTCATGTTTGCGGTTGCTAACTCTAAATCAAAATCAGCAGTCTGGCCTGTGACTTCCGTGTCCACGGTTGCAGCCGTAGCAAGACTTCCTACATCGACATTACTTCCAGCAACAATGGATTCAACATCGACCTGAAGGGCCCCTCCCGTATCCGTAGCAATGTCCTGTGTGTTCCCTGCTCCATCACGACCGCTCACACGAACAGGGTTACCAGCAACTGCAGCCGCATCGGCAGCTTGTCCCTGAACCGAAGCCTGGGCAAATACCAGGGATGGCAGAAGTAACAGAGCCAGGGTTAGTATAAGTCTTTTCATCTACCTTCAACCGTATAAGATCTCAGCGACGTCTTGCCCTCAGGATTGGTCCGTACGGAAATCCACCACCTCCTAGCCCCAACGCCTGCACCCCTACCACATCTACCCTTCCCATGTACTGGAATAGAGTGTCGAAAATCATATCGGGATAGGTAACAAGGGGGAATGCTACCTCTGCCGCCACTGGCACCAGCACAGGCTCTGCCTTGCTCTGGTACTGAATCAGAAAGGAAAAAATCAGATCTGGATACGTTACCAGCGGAAAAGCTACGGCTGCCGCGGAAACGAGAACGGGCTCGGCCTTGCCCTGATACTGCAGGAGCTTGGTAAAAACTACAGTCGGATGGATAGGGGTTTCCATTCACCTTAGTATGACACCACGCGGTATCTCCCGATAACTGACGGAGGAGCCGGGCTGAAAATGGTTGCTGCTGTAGGTACCACAATCTCCAGCTCAGTACGAAACTCCCCTGACGACGCAATAGCGGCAATCGGCAAGAATAACTTACGAGCAAAGTCTGGGTAGCTAGGTCCCCAAGATAGTACTGGTATGGGGAAATTGGGAAGTGCAAGGTGCTCATTGGTAACCCACCCTTCCTGTACCAGAGGCCGTTTGTTGAGCCGTATGATATCGGGGTATTTGCCCAGCCATGAGAGTTCGGGAACAACTGCTGCTGTTACTACCTCTGTCCGAAACTCCCCGCCAAGTATGGGGAGAATCAGCCGCCTGGCGAAGTCTGGATAACTGCTCAGCCACGATAGCTCTGGTATCGGAAAGTTCGATAAAGCAAGATGTTCCCTGGTTATCCATCCTTCTTGAACTAAAGGCCGTTTGCCGCGTGCGAAGTCTGGATATGACGGCAACCATGTGCTTATAGTATGCTCTGGCGGAGAAGAAGTCGGTGTAAATACCGGCTCTGCAAGAGGCTGGTATTGAATTATGACATGCTGTGGCATTCATTCTTATTATCTTGGGACGTTGCCCGAAGGAATCATTCTAGTAAACCGGGGATAAATCTGTGGTGGATACCGCATTGCAGAGAAATACTGATCAACGGTAAGGGAGGTAAAAGCTCCCATCCATCCTAGATCAAAGCCAAAGGGCAGCCCGATCGGGACATGATCTCCAACTGTTGCTGAAGTTACGGTCCCGTTATTTCCGCTACCACTCCAGTCTGGTTGAGTTCCAGTCCCGGCATATCCGAGTATACTAAAAAGAGTAGCACTGAAACTGAGTGCAGGTAGAAGTCTCCACTGTACAGTCTGTAGCTGTCCTAAAGTTAACTGACTTGTGCATCGACCTACTATGGCAATCCTGCCTGCAAAATCTACCTCAAATGTAGAGTCAGGATTCCCACCCGTATAGACATTAGTGGCCATGCCTGTCAACGCGCCACTTCCTACTGCCTGAGAAGTATAGGTGGCCACCTCAGTTACAATAGTAGTTAGATTTCCCCAGTAAGCTTTCTGATCACCGTTCACCCCCCCCGTATTCCACACTGCTGCGACAAACTGCCAGGCGTTGTTTACCACATTATTACTGCTGCTGGTTACTACTGTGTAAAGTGTTGCCCGCACCCTCTGAAAGCTGACGTTTTGATCTCCCACCGCCAGCCCGCAGTAGTCCCCAGGTGCTGGAGTCCAGCGACTCAATACCGTGTTGTCAAACACCCCGGTCCCTGCATCCGTAGGGTAGATCCAGGCAAAGATAGTCCCTGCGGTCATCTCATCATCGCCCATCGTTCCCCAACTCACGTAGCGAGTCTGGGCACGGGTACCAAAATCGAGAGACATAAGCTAACGCGAACCTCCTTTCTGGTCCGCTTTTGGCGATTCCTGGTCTGGATCAGGAACGGAGAGAAGGTCATGCAGCAAAAGTCCGGTAAGCTGAAGCGCCTCAAAGTCACTAAACTCAAGCTCTCGTAAAGCATCGTGAAACGCCCGCAGTTTCTTGGGCAGAGTTTGTGTTGCCCTGTCAAGGATCTGGTCAATTTGCCCTACTCGGTCAGGCTTTATCATCTCACACCAACCTTATTTAGAATCTGTAATCAGAGAAACCGTATCCTTGTAAGCCCCTTGAGCCACTGCCAGATTGGTGAAGAAATTCTCAAGCTGCTGAAGGACGGTAATACCGCTCATATAGTTTTGCCGAGTGAAGTCCAGGGTGTCTATATCGCCGTTGACGTTCTCATTGATATAGGCAGGTTTTGGAGTGTCACCCGCGTCCGAGTATCCAACTGCGTTGTGCTTGATTACGATCTTGCGGGCCTTGAGCAGCCACCAATCCTCAAGCTCGATAAGGGCTGACTTTAAAGCGCTTGCCTGCTCAATGAAACTCTGTGCAGTTTTTGCCATAAATCCTCCTACACGTCCGTATACTGGAACAGGACAGCAAACACGATAACTGCAGCTGCTATGGTATCCGCCGCTGCCCCGTCCCTGAATACCTCGAACTCTACTTCATCATCTACTGCCAGATTGACCGCAGTGAGAGCCATAGCTGCTTCTAGCCTTCTATGGGCAGCACCTGGAGCCGCATCGGTCACGGTAACTGACTCCTGAGTGCCGACCTGGTCTAGTGACTCAACATCATTACCACCAACAGCTCGGTAGTCAAAGTCGAAAACCGCGTTCCCTGTTATTGCCGTCGATGTCCAGACCACAATGATTTGTGGACTGCCAACATAGTTTTTGGGAACTGTAAAACCGCCAGCACAACCTAGCCGCGTAGCCGTATCGTTAAATATCAAGACGAGCCGATCCCAGACATCATTGGTTGCCTTGATGTTGTATGGTTCAAAAAAAACGTTGCCGCTAGTATCGGGAATAGACCAGGCATTTATAATTGCGATTCTGTGAGTAGCCACCTATGCCCCCTCTCTGCTCGCCTTCTGGAGAAGCCAGTAGGCCCCAAGCTTCTTTTTCTGGGCAGCAGTAAAAACGAGAGGCGCAGTGGCAACGTCTATAGCCGTGCCGATTGCAACTTTATTTGTCTCGTACCAGTCCTCTATCGCCTGCAAGGCTGCGTTGAGTTGAGGCTTAGTCCAGACGACCGTTTCACCAACCGCCATTTTTTTTCGCATATCTGTTAGTTGGTCGGAACTAAGAACGGCCATTTACTTCCCCCCTGAAAATGGAAGTGAGACCTTCCCTAACCCATGACTTCTCCCCTACTTGTAGCGTAGATACAGTGCATACCATTACAAATTCTCCCCAAATAACTCATGGAAAAGCTCTGCCCGCTTCTCTAGCATGTCCAACTTTTTCTCGAAGGGAATGCAGGTCTGGCATCTGAGAGCCCCACAATGGGGTTTGTTACATAACATGCACCAGCCACGCTGAATCCCGGAACCAGGGATACACCTCCACACAGCTTGGCAGTGACAACACTGCAATGTGTCCCACTCCTCAGTTGGCCCCTCTGACCATATCCAAATATGTCCTGAAGGCCGCCTAACTGTATGTCGCAAGAGATTCATCTCTATTTCTTCCAAGACTGAAAGAACATAAGGGATGTGCATTCCGCACACATAAAGGAGATAGTCTTTTATCAACCTTCTGAAGATGCCCACAACATGAACAGGCAGCCTCATCAGGATTAACTTCGGGGAAAAAGTTGGACCGAGAGAAGTTCCTAATATAAATTTCGTAGACTTCCCGAGATAGGAAGTCAGCTTCTCTTTTAGGAGCCTCGCATAGTGTGGTCATTCCCTTTGCTCCTCTAAGTCAGGAGAAAGATAGCAATTGCGCTGAGCCCCTCGCCCTTTGGAAACTTCTGCATTCTTCCCCTTACCCTACTCCTCCCAAAGCAAACTCCCAACAAGAGCATACGCAGCGCCAGAGGCAATGGACCGAAGCCCAATTCCACTACTCTGTAGCGGGCCTCCAGTAAGTTCGCTCCCAGGGGCAGCAACCCATCTGAATGTAGCCCGCTGGTTTAGCGCAATGCTGAGCATGGGACCGGCGACAAAGGTAGGTTCTACGGTAAATGGCCCACCAATAGAGTTCGCAACCGCAGTCAAAGAAGTTGACTCCAATCCCATCGCAGTTAGGGCCGTGCCAGTAGAACCGGATGCACTGATTCGGAGGACCTGAAATTCAGCCGCTTGATCGGCTGGCGTCGCGTCAGAGCCAATAGTGA
>ERZ1292625.3993-Hain-H41-01um-R1-3993-length-11358-cov-4_pt1 | contig 11358 bp, 14 predicted proteins | sample MGYA00564400_ERZ1292625 | MGnify/ENA primary metagenome ERZ1292625 (study PRJEB36523, sample SAMEA6512639) | groundwater metagenome | collected 2019-01-08 | study: AquaDiva: Metagenomics assemblies of 32 groundwater samples
AAGAGGGTTAGATGTCGACAATGCATAGACAAACATTGGTGGAAATACTATCAAAATGGCGAAAACGATTATTCCTATATATGTATGATGTTTCACTGTGAATATTGTACCACGAGTCGTTTCCAGTCTTCTTTTGAGAGGTCTTCTGGTCTTGCCTTTGTAGGTATGTCAGCTTTTTGAAGTGCCGAAATAGCTTTTGTTCTCTCTTCTAAAAATTCAGTCAAAGATCCGAGAAGTTGTTTGCGCTTTCTGCCGAAGCAAAATTTCAAAACCTCAAAAAACTTCTTTTCACTGATACCTTCAAAAAAGTTTCTATTTATATTTTCTATAGCAATAATAGCCGAATCCACCTTTGGTGGTGGGAAGAATGCGCCGGCTGGAACTTTGGAAATAATTTTTGGTGTGCCATATGCAGACACAGCAATAGATAGGATACTTTGTTTACCACCTAAATTCCCTGTTAGTTGGTCGCGGGCAATAATTCTTTCTGCTACTTCTTTTTGTATCAAAAGGACCATGCGTGAAGGTTGATAGGACGCTCCAAGAAACTGTTCTATGATAGCGCCAGTTATATAGTATGGGATGTTGGCAATGAGCTTGTATGATCTGCCAGACCCTTGGTTATATTCTTTCAAAATTTCTGGATCAAATTTCAAAATATCTTTTGGTAAAATTTCAAGCTGATCTGATTCTAATTCTTTTGCAAATTTTTCTTTAAGTAATGGAATGAGTTCGATATCTTTTTCAATAGCTATAACTTTGCCAGCTAATTCTAAAAGCTTTTCTGTCAGCACTCCTTTCCCAGGACCAATCTCTAAGACCAAATCATCCTTATGTATATCCCCCGCACTGACCATATCAAACAGCGCCTTCTGTGAGGTTAGAAAGTGTTGCCCTAAATGTTTCTTGGCTTTCATATTTTTACTATATCTTTTTATATAAAGACAGTAAACCCAGCTTCGCCGGCGCGGGATTCGCGGGTGATGAGCTCGTCGGGGATGTCGGAGAGAAATTCAGATGGCAGTCTGACATCTCGAGCGCCATATATAGTACGCATACTAGCGTATGATAGATAAAGCTTTTCCCTTGCGCGAGTGATCGCTACATACATGAGGCGTCTTTCTTCTTCCGCGTCTGCTCCTGTGAGCCTCTCGCCTCGCTCATGTGGGAATAGTCCGTCTTCAAGTCCGACAACAAAGACAGTATTAAATTCTAGACCTTTCGAGGCATGTACTGTCATTAATTTAACACCGGGCAAAGTTTCTTTGTCGCTACCCATGGCATCTTGGTCTGACATCAAGGTCGCTTCTTCAACCAGTTTCTCAATTCCATCAGTACTTTCATAATGATCATAACGAAGTCCAAGCGAAACTAATTCTTTTAAGTTTTCTATTCTTTCTTCGTCAGAGTCATTTTTTAAAGACTCATCCATTTTTGTTTCAGTAATAATAAATTTAATTATTTCACTTACACTGTGCCCTTCCATATAATCTCGAATATTTAAAAGTAGATCATAAAATTTATTGACTGAAATAAGTGTCTTTGCAGGAAGTGTATCTTTCTCACCAGAAAATACTTTAGCTATGGTTACCTTACCAATACCTCGCGTGGGGGTATTTATTATTCTCTTTATATCTCCCAGACTCTCCGGGTTAAGCGCCGCTCTTATATATGAGAGTACATCTTTAATTTCTTTGCGCTCAAAGAACCGTACGCCCAAAACTTGATAAGGAATATTGTATGAGAGAAATGCTTCTTCGAGGACACGAGATTGAAAATTGGCTCGAAAAAGCACAGCAATATCGCTTGGTTTTACGCCGTTATCTATTCTTTCAATACATCTTTCAACTACAAACTTCGCCTCATCAGCTTCGTCGTATGCTCCATAGAGTGAAATTTGTTCACCATCATGTTTACTAGTAAATAAATTTTTTGGTTGTCGGTGAACATTTTGTTTTATTATTTCGTTCGCTGCGCCCAGTACTGTCTTGGTTGATCGGTAGTTTTCTTCTAGCAATACTACTTGGGCTTCCGGATAATCTTTTTCAAATTCCAAAATATTTTTGATGTTGGCTCCGCGCCAAGAATAAATACTCTGATCAGAGTCTCCAACCACGCATAAGTTTTTTCTATCGCCTGCTAGTGCTCGAGCGATACGGTACTGTACTTCGTTTGTGTCCTGGTACTCATCTATATGTATGTAGTGCCAAGTGTTTTGGCACCAAGTACGCGCCTCACTATTTTTCTCCAAAAGTTCTACACTTTGCAAAATTAGATCATCGAAGTCGAGTGCGTGCTGTTTTTCTTTTTCTGCTTTGTAGGCCTGCCAAACCCTTCCAGCCAATCGGTATGTTGGGTTGCTTTCACTGATTAAATCCTCTGGATTTTGCAGAGCATTAGCACATCGGCTGATGATACTTTTGATAGTCCTTGGGTCATGGACCTTGGGGTCTAGACCCATTGCCAATAAACACTCTTTTATTAAAGAGTTTGTATCAGAGTCGTCGAGTATCGTGAAGCGTTTTATCTTTCCTTCATATGCGCCAAACTTACGAAGCAAAAATACACCCAGACTATGAAAGGTACTTATAAATGGTCCACCTCCCCATCCGCCAGCCGGCGGAGGCGGATTTCCTTCGGTGTTGCTCTTTTTAAGAAGTTCTACTGCCCTTTCTCGCATTTCTTTGGCTGCTTTGTTAGTAAAAGTAACAGCAAGTATTTGGCTCGGGGCTGTCCCTTGGGAAGCGATATGAGCAATTCTATGAACTATGGTTTTGGTTTTGCCAGCCCCTGCCCCAGCGACAATAAGAAGCGGTCCTTCGGTAGCCAAAACCGCTTTTTTCTGGGCATCATTGAGTCCTGTTAGTATCATTGTGCACCAAGTGTACCCCGAAAATGGAAAAATTGACGAATTGTGTATCCCCTGGCCAAATAAGAGAGGGGGTGGAAAGTCTGCTATCATATTTATCTGTACCCTTATGTTTTCTCAAAAAACAACAAATAGTCGTAAAAGACGCCTATTTCTCATAGTTTTAACCCCAGTTGTCAGTGTTGTCCTAGGACTCTCTGCCCACTCTATTATTGCTTCATCAGCTAATTCATTTTTAGTTAAGGATGACAGTATTACCCTAGGCGATGCCTCACTTGAAGGACCAAGTCAAAATTCTGATGCAATCTCAGAAGAACCGCTAGGAAGTGACAATAAGCCTATTATAACCACATATACTGTGGTCAAAGGAGACACACTATCCGGTATTGCCGATAAGTTTGATATTTCAACCAACACTATTCGCTGGGCTAATAACTTAACCGCAAAATCAACCATTCGCGTAGGACAAAAACTTGATATCTTGCCCGTCTCTGGCATACAGTACACAGTTAAAAAGGGCGACACCATCTCAGGTATCGCTGTCAAATTTGATGTCTCACAAACTGCTATTTTAGACTTTAATGACCTAGATAGTTCCGATAAAATTGTTCCAGGCCTTGAAATTATTGTCCCTGACGGTGAACCAATCCCCGCTCCGAAGCCAATAGTAAAACCAGTTAAAAAAGTTGTACCGTCTTCTGAACCAAAGGTTACTGAAACAAACACTCCACAGGTCACCACAACTAATAACAGTGGGGACTATTATATTGTTCCGGCTCCAGGGGCCAGACTTTCACGGGGTACCCACGATAAATACGCTGTTGATATGGCTATTCCAATAGGTAGTAAAGTTCTAGCTGCTGCTTCTGGAGTAGTAATCACTGCTAAAGACAGTAATAAATGGAACGGTGGGTATGGATACTATGTCGCTATTAAACATGACAATGGTACCGAGACGCGCTATGCTCACCTTTCTCGTATTGATGTGGAGGTGGGAGAAACAGTAGAACAAGGCGAAGTCATTGCCCTATCAGGTAACACCGGCCGTTCGACTGGTCCACACTTGCACTTCGAAGTTCGTGGCGCCACAAATCCATTTGCTCAAGACAAAAAAGGAACTCAGTACTAAAAATAAAAAATTACAATTACTTTAAACCTTTTGTACACAACTTAGTTTAGGTTCGGGTATTGATATCAATTTTTATCCCTGTCCTAGTGCTGAAAAATGGGTTATCCACTTAGGGTTTGTTATGGGTCTAAAGCTATACTCAAATTACCCGTTTCAAAATTCTGAAATAGGAAAAATGTTCTTTATGATCACAAACTCAATAGCCTATACCTACCACAGCCGGGGGTTTAGTGAAGAGTTAGTTAAAAAAAGAGAGAAAGAGGCCTTTGATTTTCTTTTCCCAAAAAGTAAGGTTAATAATAAGCAATATATTGAGGAGAAACTAAACGATATATTGGCCATACAAGCTAAGGTGGTAATCGTTCCCGCTAAGTCACAGATTATCGTTATTAATCTAGCTGACCCAGAAGGGATAGTAAGTGCTATAAATGAAGCGCTTAATCAAACAAATACCACACACGAATCTGAGCTTTGTGGCTGGACCGAGGAAGGGGAAATATTTTATGAACGAAAGGTGATACCAGAGAGGACTAAACACCCTCTCACACCAGACGAAATATTTTGCTTCAAAATTTTGTTTGAAGGGAAAAGTATTCAAAACATCGAGGATCTGCTAAATATTATTTGGTTGCCAGACCACCTGAAGGCCAAAATCATTCCTGCCAAAAAAACAGTGATCATCGTAGATGCGAAAGATCCTGCTAGTATTGTCACAGAAGCAAACGAATTGCTTCGCGGAGTTAATTCTGGATTTTATATCAAGCTGGTATTTAGGCAATCAGAAAAGTATCCGTTGATGCAGGTAGTTTGATCCGTACCCTCTTTTTACTAACTCACCAATCTCAGAAGCCACCGATGTGGCTTTTTTGTTTATTCAAACTTCGGGCGGTATTGGAGGGCTTCGAGGATGTGAGGTTCTTCGATTGTTTCGGAATTTTCTAAGTCGGCAATGGTGCGAGCGACTTTGATAGTGCGCAAATAGACTCGAGGAGAGAGTTGAATTTTTTGAGCAAATCTTTGGAGTGTTTCTTTGGCTATGTCAGAGAGCCCACTACCTGTTTGAACTTCATTACTTGAGAGCGCTTTGTTAAGCTTGTTACTTCTCTTATATTGCACACCACGAATATCAGCAATTAATTTTCTAATCCCTTCGCTTTCTTTGTCAGCCCTATTTTGGTGCAGTGTTTCGTATTCGACATGCGCGACCGGTACCCAGATATCTATACGGTCTATTATTGGGCCAGATAATTTTTTACTGTATCTTGCTAAGTCTGCCCCGCTACATATACAAGGTTTGATGCCACTTCCTCGATAACCACAGGGGCACGGATTCATAGCGGCCAGCAAAATAAAATCTGCAGGGAAACGCACACTGCCTTTGGCTCTTGCCACAGTTATTGAACCTTCTTCAAGCGGTTCGCGCAGTGCTTCCAAAACCCTTCTATCAAATTCAGGAAATTCATCCATATAAAGAACCCCACGATGTGCGAGTGTAATATCTCCTGGACGGATTTGGTTTTGTCCGCCACCAATGATGGCGATGTGTGATGCGCTGTGGTGAGGAGATCTTAGTGGTACAGGATTGTTCATAGCATCGTCTATGAGGCCAACACTAGAATAAATAGTTGCCACTTCTAGAAAGTGATCATTTTCTGGTGTGGGTAAAATCCCATGAAACGCTTTGGCCAGCATTGTCTTGCCTGTTCCAGGAGGCCCGTATAAAACAATGTTATGTCCACCTGCAGCTGCAATGGTTAGAGCGCGTTTAGCAGCTAATTGCCCACGCACATCACCGAAGTCCAAAATGCTTTCACTACTTTTGTGCTCGAATGGTACAAAAGTACTTGTCTCTAGTACTGCACTTCCATTTATGTGTAACACGAGATCTGTCAGAGTTGGCACCAGATAAAAAGTTACTCCGTCGATCAATGTCGCTTCGACCTCATTGCCTTTGGGAATAAAAATTTCTGTGTAACCTGCATTTCGCGCCCATTGGGCGATAGATAAGAGCCCGCGAATCGGTTTTACATCACCGTTAAGTGATAACTCTCCAAGAAATAATTTGCCATCAGTTTCTCCTTTTAATACTCCTGTAGAAGTTAGGTATCCAAGTGCGATTGCTACATCAAAATATGCACCCTCTTTTTTGAGTTCTGCAGGCGAGAGACTAACAATCACTTTTTCATTTTGTGATTTTGGATTTATATCCAAAGAGTTTCTTAGTGCTGAAATAACTCGCTCTCTAGACTCTTCTACTGCCTTGTCAGGAAGACCAACAATTTGAAATAAATAAAGCCCACGCGAAATATCTACTTCGACTGATACACCCGACGCTCCTAGCCCTGATAGTTGTGCGCTTTCTATACGCGAGAACATGACTCAAAGTATAGCGCGAAGTGTTGTAGTACACTAGATGTATGAACCTACTCGCTACATTTAATGACAACGATTTTGAACCGACTGACTATGTTGATCGACCGACAGTGAAAGCGGTTATTGTAAACAAAAATGACGAGGTCTTATTATTTTCTAAGGCACTTCCTGGTGGCGGAGTAGAAGAAGATGAAACAAAGGAAGAGGCACTGTCTCGAGAACTAATGGAAGAAATCGGCGCAACGGTATCTATTATTCGAGAGCTCGGCGATGTTATTGCCTATCGTGATGCGTTAAAAATGAAATATATTTTTACTGGCTACCAATGTTCATTAGTTTCTTTAGGCGCAGCAACAACAGCTCAAGAAGACGAACTACAATGGGGCCCAGTGTGGGATAAAAGAAGTGATGTTATCTCTCGATTAGAACAAGAAGTTGTTGTCGTAAAAGCAAAAGGTAGAGAGGTATATGATCTCGAAACTTATCAAAGAAAAATCTTTAATCGTGAGACTGCGATTATTTTTTTAAAACAAGTTAGAAAATAAAAAACCGCCCCACGGAGCGTGAGACGGTTTTTCTTTTTACTTTACAAACTTGATAACTTTCAACTTACTATCCATTCATATGCTCTTTGTTCGTGCGAGCGGCGGGGTTGGCAGCGAGGCGGTCGGCTTCGATGGGTTTACCACAGACTTCACATTTCCCATAAGTTCCATTCTCAATTTTTATTAGTGCATCCTTCACATCGGTGAGGCGAGCTTGCAAAGTAGTGAGCATACTAGTGCGCTCTTCAAAGTCTTCGAAGCGATCAGCTGCATCATTGTCATCCGACGCATTCATTAGTTCTGTATCAGGCGTTGCTTCCCATTGCCCTGTTTCATTATTGAAGCGGGCAATATTTTTTAGCTCTCCTTCAAGGAGTGCTTGCTCTGCTAGTAGTGTTTCTTTGAACTTACTTGTATCCATGGGGACAATAGTAGCATGCCACCACCAAAGAGCAAGCGCTGTTTAATTTTCAGACAAGTCCTAGCGTCCCTGGCGAATCAGGCTGTCGTATATAGCTTTTAGGACAGCTGGAGAAGTAGTGAAAACTACTATATCGTCAGAGACTCTAGCATAAAAGAATAACAGTTTACCCTTTTCTTCATCACTGTCATAACGAAGTGCTCTTATGGGAATGTTGTATAAATACTCGCCTGAAAATGATTTTCCAATTTCTGTTTCATGACCACTCATATCAATGCCTAGTGGTCGATAAAGAGTCTGGAGAAGTGTCGGCTCAGCGATTAGAAGTTCTTTGGCTGAAATCTCAGCGTCTTTCGTCACACCAATAACAAACGGAATATGTCCCTCCTGGGTGCTCATTATACCAAGGCGCACTAAGTTGAATGAAGTAATAAGTGGTTCACTTGCCTTGGCTTCAAAAAAGGAAAATAATTCCGCAGGTGTAAGTAATGCAAGTGTACTCTGGTCACTTACGAGTGAAACAAGGTAAGGTCTAGATTCTTCTAGTGTTGTATCTTCACTCAAAAGCTTTATGGCATTTCGAATGTCAGTGTCTACTGCCACTATTACGCTTGTACTAGGAAATACTCCTACAGATACTGCTTTCTCTGTTACTACGGTGAGATGCGTATAATAATAAACACTATAACCAAATGCCAAGAGAGTACAAATAATGAGAATGATTGCACCAGCTTTATACCAACCTCTCTGATGGGCGCGTATCTCCTCTCCTTTTTCTATTGCTTCACGCTCGCGTCCTTCTGTCAGGAGTTCTTGAACTACTCTAGCATCTGTAGTATCTAACGCTTTTGATAAGTCATCAGCATAAGTATGAGTAGATTTTTTTGCAGGAATATTTTCCTCTTTTCCTTTTTCCGGCTCCATAGTTTAATGATAACCAATCAAATATTTCTTAGCGTTTTCTGAAAGGTCAATAAATTCATCCGCAATTTCCTTAAGCGATGCAGAAGCAGATTTGCCGAAAGTCATAACTTCGACCTGCACACCATGGTGATATCTTAGGAAATTACAAAGTGGGACAAAGTCACCGTCACCAGAAACAATAACGATGGCATCTAGCTTCGGAGCCATAGTAACCGCATCAATAGCTAGTCCAATATCCCAGTCTGCCTTTTTGCTCCCATCAAAAAAGATTTGAAGATCTTTGGCTTTGGTTTCAATACCAGCTTTGCCGAGGGCCCCGAGAAATGCTTTCTCATCTTCATTTTCAGTAGTAATAACATAAGCGATAGCCCGGATGAGTTGTCTACCAGCGACCGCATCACGAAGCACTGCCCCAAAATTCACCTTCTTCTTATATAAATTCTTGGCAGTGTGGTATAGATTTTGAGTATCGATAAAGACTCCCACACGCTGTTCTTTTTGTTTAATGATTGCCATCACGTACGAAACGAGCACATATTGTTTCTTCTCGTTTTTATATTATGTAAATAAGGGAGTTTCGAGGCTCCTGTAGTCTCCGTATGTTTTGTACGTGACCATAACTTAAGTATACCCCAGAAAACAAAATCCGCCGGAGAGGCGGAATTTTGTTTATTGCTTTACGATTTTTAATGCAGCAGCGTGTTGTTTGGGATTACTTTTCTCTAATGCCTTTAGATGACTTCGGCGGTCTGCCACCATCTTGATAAGCCCTCTTCGAGAGTGGTTGTCTTTCTTGTGTTTCTTCAAATGGTCCGCTAGGCGGTCAATAGTTTCAGAAAGCACGCCAACTTGAACGATTTTAGACCCAGTGTCTTTCTCGTGAATTTGGTGCTTTTTAATAACTGCTTGTTTTTTCTTGGTCGTTAACATTTTTGTAGAATAACACAAACCACCCAAAAAAGCAAGTGCCAGCCCAAATCATGGATTGGACATTTACAAGTGGTGTGGTAGTATAAAAAAAACAAAAAAAGGAGGGAATTTTGGGAAATAAAGTTATAGAAGAGCATATTGGTTTTCACTTTGAAAACCAAAAATCAATAAGGCATGCCCGGGGCTTATGCACGAAAGCTTTAATGCTTTTAAAGAAAGAGTTTTTAATCATACGATCTTTTACTATCAAAAAAGAAGAACTCATTCCTTCAGAAAAAAGTATTGAGTATATCTTTTTTGTTAGTGCATATCGAGAGATTGAGATCAGATTTAAAATTTCACTTTCTAAACACCGCAGTGAAGTCGTGGTAGTCAAAAGTTTTTGTGACGGTAATATCAAGGTAACCACTTCTAGCTACACAGATGCAAAAAAAAATCGCAGAAGAAGTAAGGGAGATGTTGGAAAAGCAGATAAAAGGATTTGAAAAGGAAATCCTTTTAGAAAAGTTCCTTGTAAGATTGAAAATGGAGTACCCGACTCTTATTTTGTATGCAAACCATGTCAGTATAAATGCTGATAGAAAAAGAGGTGTGGACTTTGTGATAGGGTATAAACCTATAGGAAAAGAAAATGTTTTTACAATTGAATTTAATTTAAAATCTTCTCAGGCTTTTCTCGAGAGGCACATTCAGCGGTATCCTAAAATTAGTACCTATGTGCTTCGGGTGGATGATCTAAATGATTATGCAAGAATGAAAAATATTTTCTTTCGATTTTTAGATGAAGCTATAGAAGGTGTCACCCACTGGGAATAAAACGCTGCTTTTGCAGTGTTTTTTTATTGGGTCGCACAATATTTTAGGAAAAGAGGTATACTTTACATATGGATTTCCAAAGTGCCAAACGACAGTTTCTCGAATATATAGAAATAGAAAAAGGACGGAGTCTGAAAACGGTTGAAAATTACGATCATTATCTCACACGATTTGCTTCTGATATGAAAGTGAAAAATGTGAAAGATATTTCCGAAGATAGTCTCCGAGAATTTCGGCTCAAGCTCAATCGTTCCTCTGGTATAAAAACAAAAGGGCAGTCTGCCGGCACTATGAAAAAAAATACTCAGAACTACTACATGATCGCCCTGCGATCATTTCTGAAGTATTGTCGCAAGAGAAATATTTCTGCTATATCGCCCGATGTTATTGAGCTTGCTAAAACTGGGGCAAGACATTTGGATCTTATTTCTACTGATGAACTTAATCGCCTTCTCAAGTCTCCAGATCTTTCTACAACCAAAGGTCTTCGTGACAAAGCACTTATCGAGCTATTTTTTTCTACCGGTCTTCGTCTGTCAGAGCTATGTTCACTAAACAGAGATTTGGATTTATCCAAAGATGAGTTTTCAATTCGCGGTAAGGGCGAGAAAGTGCGTGTGGTTTTTTTGTCAGACGATGCCAAGGATGCCATCAGAACATATTTGAAAGCACGCAAAGATATGGATGAGCCCATGTTTACAGATGTCGCATTGAATGGAGTTAGTAGAAGCGACAGACGACTTACTCCCCGATCTATCGAACGCATTGTGAAGCATTATGCAATCAAAGCTGGTATTTCTAAAAAAGTTACTCCCCATGTCTTGCGTCACTCCTTTGCCACCGACCTCCTTTCCAACGGCGCTGATATTCGCTCTGTTCAAATGATGCTCGGCCACGCCAATATCGCAACTACTCAGGTCTATACTCATGTTACGGATAAGCATTTGCGCGAGGTTCACAAAAAGTTTCATTCTAAGAGATAGATTGACAAATAGTTTTAATCTTGTATTGTAAGTACAAACTTAATTTTTATGAGTTATGTAATTTTAGAGCATATCTATAAGATATCTAACAGCCTAAACGACAAACCACATTTTTTTGCTTACTTCTCGCTTTCAAGTAATAAGAATTCAACCCTTGTTTTTGAAGAAAAATCCGTTGAAGGTTTAGCCAAGGCCGTAAGAGAACAAATTGATTTATTGAAAATGTCTCGGGACAAAGTTGAGGCCACTTTTGACAACACCAGAAAGTATTCAGACAGAGGTGGAACAATCAAGTATCAAAGCCCGTTTTCTGAATCAGAAGAAAAAGTTTTCTTACAGGTTCTGATGGAGCCAAGAAGTGAATAGTT
>ERZ1292625.3996-Hain-H41-01um-R1-3996-length-11351-cov-4_pt1 | contig 11351 bp, 12 predicted proteins | sample MGYA00564400_ERZ1292625 | MGnify/ENA primary metagenome ERZ1292625 (study PRJEB36523, sample SAMEA6512639) | groundwater metagenome | collected 2019-01-08 | study: AquaDiva: Metagenomics assemblies of 32 groundwater samples
CGGGATTTCTCCCCCTTCTACAAATATTATTTTATCTCCGCTTTCAATAGTGCTCTCAACTTTCTCTTCAAGCTGTGTCTCTACTTGCTGTGCATTTCCACTTATCTCTGTTGCAACACTTGTGCCTATCTCTGTTAAGTCTCTCTTAATAGCTGATTCTTCTTTAAAATCTCCTATTATATTTACGTTGTCAACATTTAATGTATTTAAGCTCTCCACAACATCAGCAGGAAGTCCTTCTACATCTGAAGGAATAGGAATAATTGGATTTTCAAGCTGTGCAGAAGTATGCAATAAATCATCATATTGATGATTAATATCCCCCTCATATTTTACTAATGTAACTGTATCTAAAACTTCGGGGCCATAAAAATACTCAATAGCTTCAACTGCAGTTCCTGTTCCTGTAGTGCCTGCAATCCTAGTAACCTCATAATTCCCTGAAATAGTTCCTGAAACTTCAAGTGATTGCTGGACATCTGGTGAAACAACTGCCGGTCCTCCCAATATTACAACATTCTTCACATCTTTATACACGCCACTTTGCAATTGTTTTAATAAATCATCTGAAATTTTATTTTCTTCAGTATAAATAACTGGAATTCCAAGATGCTGTGAAATAGATGATGCAATTGCCGCATCAATGCTGCTCGCATCTCCTCCATTTACTAATATTAGTGTATCTCCATCAATTGTTGGAACCGCAATTGCAGCAGTATCATGAGAAGTCGCAGATACAATAAAAGAATTAGCAAAAACACTAAATACCATTAAAAAAATCAAAATACTCGAAAAAAAACCTGTTTTCTTTTCACTCATCCTTTCCTGATGCCGATACATATCAGCTAATCCTTATAAGCAAAAGCATTTAAATACTTTTCTATGGTATTCTACGCATACTTTTCAAAAAAAATTCTTAAATATATTATAATAATCATTCTTTTGCTCTTCAGACATTCCCCAGCACGGAACAAACAAGCTCTTATTTTCTATTTCATCAGCCACTGGAAAACTATTTCCAAGCTGAATGCATTTTATTTTTCTAAAAGGTGACTGCTCCATTATGTTCCCGCACATTAAAGGCCTTACTTCAACTTTATTCTTGGACAAATAACGGGCAAACTCTGCTCTTGTAAAAGGTGCTTTTGATTTTATTGTTAATGGATAAGAAAACCAGCTTGGTTTTGCTTTAGGATGAACATAAGGCATATGAAAATAATTTGACTCTGTAAAAAGTTCTGTCATTTCATTAAACTGCTTTTCTCTTGCTTCAACAACTTCAGGAAGCTTCTCAAGCTGTGCAAGCCCAAATGCTGCCTGAAGAGAACTAAGCTGACTGTCAGTTCCAAGAACAGAATAATTATATCTCTTTAAAAATTCCTGATCCCCGTCTTTAAAATCGCGCCCCCAATAAATCGTACTCTTTAGCAAATACTCAAGGGTTTTCTCTCTTGTTCCAACTGCTCCCCCTACACCTCCAGTAGTTATATGATGAGATGCGTAAAAGCTAAAAGTTGCTATCTCTCCAAAAGAGCCGGCATGCTTTCCATCAAATTTCCCTCCCAGCGTATCACAGCAATCTTCAACTAAAAATCTGTCATCTAAATATTCTTTTATAGCATCCATGTCAGGTATATTTCCTAAAAGATGCGGAAGAATCATTCCTTTTATTCTCGGGTATTTTATTATAGCTGCCTTTACTTTATCAGGATTTGCAACATAGCTGTACGGCTTTGTATCTATAAAAACAGGAGTCAAGCCCAAAAATGCTGCTGAAGAAATACTTGTTGCAAAAGTCGTTACAGGATGAATAACGAGATCTCCTTCTTTCCAGTATCCCTGCTGTTTCAAAGCCATAAGGCCGACTTGAATTGCCGCAGAGCCGCTGTTTGTAGAATAAACATATGGAATTTCAGTATAAGAAGAAATTTTTTTCTCAAAATCTTTATTTGCGCTGCCTTGGGCGAACCAATCCTCTCCAAAAACTCTTTCAAGTATGCTTTTTACTTCTCTTTCATCCCACTGAACGCGATTTATTAAATGAGAATCTCCCTCTTTCCATTTTTTCCAAGATGTTAAACCCATAAAATTTTCATCAATATGCCATTTAAATAAATTTAGTTAGTTTATTATGCCCAACAAAACATTTATAATGCAGGTATAAGATGAAAAATTACATAATCCATACATGAAAATACTAATAATTAAAACAGAAGCATTGGGAGATGTTCTAAGAACAACTTTCATCATGCAAGGATTAAAAGAAAAATATGCTAAAGAATCTCCGGAAATATTCTGGCTGACTGACAAAAGTGCACTGCCTTTCTTCTTAAACAATCCATACATAAAAAAAACTTTCACATTAGAGCAGAAAGAATATCTTAAAAACTATGATTTTGATATTGTAATTAATCTTGAAGAAGATCTTGAAAACGCAGAATTAACGACTTCTCTAAAGCCAAAAAAAATAATTGGCTTCTTTGCAAAAGATGGAAAGATTTTCCCAACAAAAACAGCAAGTGAATGGCACAGCATGTCTGGGCTTGGGAAAAAACCTTTTAATGACATTTTAAAAAAAAAGAATATAAAAACACATAGGCAGATTATGTCTGAAATTGTTGATATCAATCCAGAAAAATACGAGCCATTTCTCCGTTTAACTGCTCATCAACGCAAAATCGCAGAGAATTTCATGAGAAGATATATGCTCTCAAAAGAAGATCTTATTATAGGCATAAACACAGGAAGCGCTGACCGCTGGCCTAAATCACTCTCTATTAAAAAAACAGCCTTGCTTATAGAAAAAATATACAAAAAATACAAGGCAAAAATTATTTTATTTGGAGGAAAAGCTGAAACAGAGCGCAATAAAGAAATAATAAAAATAACAAAAGCCAGTGTCATCGATGCTGGATGCGGAAACGACTTATATGAATTTCCCGCATTAATAAGCATCTGCTCAATTATAATAACTTCAGACACTCTTGGACTCCATATATCTCTCGCTCTTAAAAGAAAAACAATAGTTCTTGTTGGCCCAACATCTTCAGCAGAACTTGATATGTATAGTTCAGGAGAAAAAATAATTGCAAAATCAAACTGCATCTGTTGCTACAAAAAAGAATGTGAAAGCATGGAAAAGATTGATATTAATGAAATTATCAAGGCAATTGATAAATTATCGGATGAAAAAATAACTATTTTAATTACTGCATTTAAAGAGCCAACAATAAGAAAATCAATTGAAGCAGCTCTTAACCAAAAAACATCTTATCAGTATGATATAATAATTTCTGCTCCTGACAAGGAAACCATTGAAATAGCAAGTGAATACGCAAAAAAAGACAAACGTCTTAAAATTTTTAAAGATCCTGGAAAAGGAAAAAGCCATGCCCTAAATTTAATTTTCAAGAATTTTGATTCAGACATTCTTATTCTTACAGATGGAGATGTATCGATAAATCCTGAATCTGTTGAAGAAATAATGAAATTATTTAAAGAGCCAGAAATAGGGTGCTTAAGCGGAAGGCCGATTGCTCTTGAAACAAAGGAAAAAAAATACGGATACTGGGCAAATTTCCTCCTTGAAGCTGTTCATCGCCTTAGAAAAAAAGCATTTGATAGATACAATTTTCTTGAGTGTTCAGGTTATTTATTCGCATTCAGAAAGAAAAAAATAAAAGCCATTCCCTTAGATGTAGCAGAAGACACTATAATCCCTTACTATTTCTGGCAGAAAGGATACAGAATAGGATATGCAGAAAAAGCAAAAGTATACATAAAAAACGCTTCTAATTGGAAAGATTGGCTCAAGCAAAAAACAAGAGCCAGCAAGGCCCATGAAACTTTAGAAAAATATGTTGACATTAAAACCACTCCAAGAATAAAAACATTCTTCAATGAAGCAGCCGGAATAACTTTGGCATTTCAATATCCCTCTAAATTAAAGGAATTAATATGGACTATTGAATTAATTGCTGCCAGGCTTTACATGTGGCTCAAAGTTCATTTAGAAACCAAAATTACAGGCAAACATTACTCAGATGCCTGGGAACGTGTTGAAAGCGCCAGATAAAAATTTAAAAGATTACCTCATTGCAGCGTACCATTCATTCATGCCAGTAATTGAATATCCTGATGTACAAAAATCAGTAATATCCCATAAACCTATTAGAGTATTAACATTATAATATCCATTATAACCATAAAGATAATGTCCTTCACAACCACAGTTTAAATGATGATATCCAAGATCATGATGGTCAAATCCATTTGTAGTTGCAATTCCCGCTGGTCGATCAGAAGTTATACAAGTAGCAGTAATAGGTCTCTTTGTAATTCCAAAGTCCCCACCACCATGATTGTTTAAATTGCTATATCCTGCAAATGCATTTGCCTTTGTTCCATCATTAGAAGTTATTTCAACTTCCCAGTGAGGATGTTGGTCTCCAAAACCTTTTAATTTCTCATCAAATAAAGCATGATTCATCTTTATCCATTTGCCACTCTTTCTTTTTATTAGAGATTCTGTTGAAATAGAGCTAATAGCCATTTTTTTATTTAAATTAAGATTATAGTTTTGAAAACCTATTGGATTTCTATTGAATGATAGTTCGTTATCACTTAAGAGACGTGGACCAGGAGGAGAAACTAAAGTAACTGTCTGCGCATATATAATTGTCCAACCTCCTCCATCAGTCGTCATATCGCAATAAGCTTGAAAAGGCTCATTTGTTCCTGCTCCATCAGTATCAATCCAATATGCTCCATCTCCTCTGCTTTGTTGTTTATTCAAGATATCTTTGCATGAAGCACCAGGATTATTTTCTGTTTGTCCAAGAAAAGGATGTGACAAATAAAGACTTTCAACCTCGCTTGCAGTTAGGGCTTTTTTGAAAATCATTAAATCATCTATTAAACCATAAAAGGGTTGACCGCCTCCCCCACCAATCAAAAGAGGAAGAGCATTTGGGGCAGGAAGTTTTAAATTAGCATTATTATCTTTTGCTTCTCCTGGTTCCCTGAGTATTCCATCAATATAGAACAAAATATTATTTCCAGTATCTATGTTTGTTCTCACTGCAACAACATGATGCCATCTGTCTTTTATAATAGCTCTTGGTGTAATCCAACTAAGATATTCTGAATGTATATTATTCTTATTTGTCCTGATGTCTGATCTTCCAGAATCTTCTGGCTTTCCATCATTTACTCTAAACATCCAACCTGTAGATTCGCCAGGAGATTCTCTATAATCCTCTTTGTGAAGAATATGGTAATTTGTTTCCTTACTACCATCAAATACTCCGTTCTTTCCACTTACTTTTATCCAGACAGAAAAGGAAAATTCTCCTGAAGATAAGTCAAGGGCGTCTTTATCAGGAACACTAATATGGCCTCCATCAAATTTTGCGGCTTTTCCTGCTAATCCATCAGCAAAAACAACATTCCCAGTGATTGTTCCATCATTTCCATTTCCAGAAATATCTTCTGCTCTGCCATCAAAACCCCAATAGCTAACCAAGCCTGTGCCGACAGGCAGATAAGTGTTTTGTCCAGAAGTGTCTGTCACAATTAATCCTCCATCAGGAGTTGGTATAGTGCTTGGAGAAGCCTGCGGTACTGGGGAAGAAATACTATAACTTTCAAATTCTTTTGAAAGAACTTCTTCCCCTGAATCTTTCTTTAAAATTGGAGAGACTGAAACTTCTTTTACATCTGAAATGCCCCCTATAAAAAAACCAATAGTTTTAGTTTCGTATTCTTTTATTTCACCTTCAATTTTTTTTACCTGTGTTTTTCCTGAAGCATCCTTAACAATAACATTTACTCCTCCAAGAGTGCCTTCTCCAGCTTCTCTAAGTACATTCAATAAAACATAATTTTCTTGCCCAGATTTTGCTATTTTGACAGACTCAGGTACAATTGAAAGTTTTATTCCCTCTACATCTACATTTTCAATCTTAGAACCAACATCTATAACTCCTTTCAGTATATAAACTCCAAGAATCGCAATTCCAACAAGCACTAAAAGAATTATCAATACAGTAGAAATAATATCACTAAGACCTTTTTTTTGCATTATATAATAAAAATTATCTAATTTAAAAACTTATCGTCTAAATTGGCTCTGTTGAAATATTGTTTAAAAATCATCTCCATTTAATATTAACCTCGTCAGTTCTCTCCCTAGGTTTTATATCTGTTTTTTCAGCATCTTCAAAAATTCCTGCCTTAAACATTAATTCTCCAGTATATGCAATCATTGCTCCATTATCAACTAAAAATTCTTTTGCAGGACAGAAAAATTTTGCTCCTCTCTCTTTGCACATTATTCTGCACATTTCTTGAAGTCTTGCATTGCAGGCAACTCCTCCTCCTAAAACCAGCTCTTTTTTTCCTGTATGCGCTATTGCTCTTTCAGCAGATTCAACAAGCATTGCAAAAGCTGTCTCCTGCAATGAAAAAGCCAAGTCCTCTGCTTTCTCTCCTTTATCATATAATTGCTGAAGTTTTGTCTGCATGCCAGAAAAAGAAACATCCATTCCTTTTATTGAATAAGGCAGTTCAATATATTTTCCTGTTTTCGCTTTCTCCTCAATTTTAGGTCCTCCAGGAAAACCAATTCCAATATGTCTTGCAAATTTATCAATGAAATTTCCAACTCCAATATCTAATGTTTCTCCAAACACTCTGTATTTTCCAGAAGCAAAAGCAATTATTTGTGTATTTGCTCCTGACGCATATAAAAGCACAGGATCTTTTGCTCCTAAACTCCTCCCAATTTCAAGATGCGCAATACAATGATTTACAGGAACAATTGGAACATTAATTTCTTTAGCTTTTCTCTTCGCAAATTCTAATCCGACAAGCAAACAAGGAGCCAGCCCAGGCGCATTTGAAACAGCTATTGCGTCTATGTCACTCTCTTTAATTTTTGCATCGCGCAATGCTTTATCATAAACAATTTCAGAAACCTCCCTATGATGCTTAGCACTTTCCATTGGAACAATGCCTCCTTTTTCAGGCTTATACATATCTCTCACATTTGCAAGTATTTTTCCTTTCTCAACAATTCCTATTCCAAAAGTATGCGCAGTGCATTCAATTCCTAATATCATGAAATAAAAAGATTTTTATTATTTATAAAAGCATCTTAATCAGAAATTATCTCATTGCAGCGTACCATTCATTCATGCCTGAAGTACTATATCTACTTGAGCATGAGTTAATCACGTTTAAGCTGGATTAGGCGCTGTTCAGCGCCATGTTTGTAAGAAAATGCTTAAACGAAGCGAAAATGCGATTTTGGAATTGCGATAGCAACCTCCTATCTTTTTTATTTTATCAAGTAAAATTTGAACTTCATTTAATCGTACAAGTTGAACGAAGTTTCAGCACAATTGCAACCAAAATCTATAAAAACTATCACTTATTAAGCTATTTATGGAAGAAAATAAGCAAATTACTCCATTAGAGATATATATTGAATTGAAAAACTTAGAGAAAGCCCTCCAAAAAAAAGGAGTTATCAGCCAAGTAGAATTATCTGAAAATAAGGATACAATATGGAATTGGCCGGAGCAAACTGAAGTTTTGGCTGATGAAGACCTATTAGCAGAAGACTGGCTTTCTCCTGAAGATGAGGAAGCATGGAAAGATTTGTAGCTGGAAATATTGTTGTAGTTCCTTTTCCATTTACTGACTTATCCTCAACAAGGAAAAGACCAGCTTTAGTTCTATCAAATCTTGAAAGTGACGATATTATAATTTGCGAGATAACATCTGTAATAAGAAAAGACAGATATGCTGTCCAATTAGAAAATAAAGATTTGGAATCTGGAAAGCTAAAAATCAATAGCATAATTAGACCGAACAGAATAGTAACAATACACAAAAGCAAAATAAACTATAAATTCGGCAGAATCAAAGATTCCAAATTGCAGGAAGTCCTAGAAAAGTTAAAGATAGTTTTTAACTTGAAATAAGCTGAAACTTAGGACAACCTGCTGTTTTTTCCCGAGAAAAATGTTTTAGGATAAAACAAAGTAGTTGCCGTTCAATGGTGATTAAGTGACCCGAATGGGAACGAGTGGGATACGAAAGCCCCTCGTGTATGTATCTGTATTTGAAAAGCCTTTCCTGAGTGTAATTTCTAAGCTATTTTTTATAATTAGAAGTTGTGGGTGGGAGGCTAGAATTTGGCGCGCGCAGCGTTCTTTATAGTAATTAGTTAATAGTAACAAAAATATAGGTTTAAATACATCTTTATTCTTCGGTTTATATGGCACAAACACTACAAGAACAAATTGAATCAATGAATCAAGATACTTTGAAAGATTTTAAAGTAACTGATTTTATAAAAAGACTTTCAGATGGAACTATAAATCCAGAAAGATTCAAACAATGGGTTAGAAACATTTATCCTACTGTTATAGGTTTTACAGATTCTCTTGAAGCAAACATGAGAAGAGCAGAGAGCACAATGCCTCAACTCGCCAAGAAAATGCAAAATCAATTAGTTGAAGAAAGAGAGCATAATAGAGTTTGGGAAAATTTCATGGTTTCCATAGGTTTAGATTATGGCTCTATAAATAAAGGATACAATCCAAATAATTCCATGAATGTGTTAAATAATTGGCTTTGGTCTGTTAATAGCAATCCCAATTATAGTATTCAAGAAGGAATTGCTTCCATATATGGTGTTGAAGCAGTATTACTACCAATAGTAGAACATTCACTAAAAGGAATAACTGGAGTGGCCAGAAGATGTTCTCCAAATTCAGATGTAAAATGGTTTCAAATACATACTGAAGGAGAAGAGAAAGAGCATGCAAAACAAGGGTTAGCATTCCTTGGAAGCTATAATGGAAGTCCAATTGCACAAAAGATTATTGATTCAATTAAAACTACGCACAGAGATTTCTTAGATACTGTTAAGACAAGTTAATTCTCTTTCTCGCGCGCCACTATTGGGCGGGAGGACAACTTCCGATATCGTTCACATCTTGACAATTTCGTTTAAGCAAGATTATACGCCGAATGGCGTAGTGTTTTTTGAAAAGGTTTAAACGGAATGAAAAATCAATTATGTAAATTGCCTATTTTATATGTTTTATCGACGGGCAACCGAAAGGCAAGTAAGAGATTTCGTTTAATCGTACAAATTGAACGAACTTTCAAAATAATATAGAAATCAAATTCGAAAACTATATAAGGAACATTGAAATATAGATTATATGGAAGAAATAACACAATTGAGAAATGATGTGAACAAGCTGAAAGAAGTAGTTGAAAGAATGGCAATTCTAATGAATAGAAAATTGATAAATGAACTAAATGAAGAAGCTAAAAATATAGAATCTGGACAATTTTTAACTGAAGAAGAGTTTGAGAGAAAACACAAAGTCAAAATTCATTAAAGTCTCTGGAATATCCTTTTCTTATGTATTCATCACAATCGTCTTTGTGTTTTACAGATAAAATCCAGATTTCCTTTTTATTTTCTTGAACTATATAGAAAATCCTAAAAACCTCTGCCTTAAACTCCCATAAAGCAGGATTAGTATGCAAAAGTGGTTTTCCAATGCTTTCAGGATTTTCTTTCAATCTTACAAGCTTCTTCACAATCTGTTCTGAAATAGACTTATCAATTTTTGCAAATTCCCTATCAAACTTCTTTCCAAATTTAAGAATATAGGCCATTTTTCACCTCAGCAAACTTAATTCATATAAGCTTAATAAGTTTTCGACGCTTGAATCTTTGAAAGTTAGACTAACTGCTGTTTTTCTACGAAAGAAACTATTTCGGAGTAATTGAGATATTTGCCGTTTACTCGTGATTAAGCGTCACGTATGTACCAGAAGTGCGAAAACAGAGCCTCGGGAGGAATAGCTTTCACTAAAAATTTGATATTGAATGTAATTGTCGGCAGTTTTATTCAGGTTTAAAATCTGTGGATGATAGGAATGTTATTCTGCATTTGAGAGTTGCCCGCCCGCTTTTCAAGAAGTTTTTTAAGTTAAATATTCTTAACATTACCATGAAAAAGTATAAAGTGTTTCGCTCAGTAAGTTTTCAGAAAGAACTTGCTAAATATGCTAAAAACATTCAAGATAGAGTTGACAAAATCGAAGATAATTTAATACACAATTCAAAATATGGAAACCCACTTGGCACAGAATGGTTTAGAGAATCAAGATTTGAAAATTATAGAATTTACTATTTGTTTTATGAAGAGTTAGATGCAATTTATATAGTTGCCATAAGTGGAAAGAAAGACCAACAAAAAACAATCAATACAATTAGGCTTTTCCTAGAATTTTTCAGATTAGAGATAGAAAAATTGATTAGAGATTACAAACCAGATGAAGAAGAAACCTAACGATTATTTTACTCTTATTACTCTTCCTTCTTTTATGTCTTTTAAGCTATTTACCAATTGTCTTAATAAATCTATATCTATATTCGCCTGTGCCTTCAATTTCTTGTATTCATCTTTTGGTATGCTTATCATGTCCATATTTACTTTAAAGAAGCAAAGTTTTTAACTCTTTCGGTGAGTCACTTTTTTGCTTCTTTATTTCTAAAAAAGAATATTATTCTTTAGTATACCCCAATTATCGGCAAGACTCCTCCAAGAACTAAAACTAAAATAAAGAATAAATCTTTTATGATCCTCTCCTTTAATTTGCTCTTTTCTTCTAGAGTCATAATAACAGAGTAAGTTAGAGTAAGAAGAATGTTCGCACCAAAGAAAATTATGCCTGCCTGTAGAGAAAGTAAACTAACCAATAAAATACCAACAACATTTATCAAAAAGGCATATGCAATGGTAAAAGTTAAATGCCCAAATTCATCGACTTTTTTAGATTTAGTCATTACTCTTAATTTTGCTCGTGCCAAAATAGAGGACATAAAAAGAGGTATGCTTAACACAAGCTGAATCGTTAATAAAAAGTTTTCTGTAAGCACATCAGGTCTAACCGAAGAAATAAATATGAAAATTGTGAAAGAAATTCCTATAAGGGCTATGTTTATGGGTAGATGGGTGGCAGATTTAATTTTGCTTTGGTTATCCTCTTTTTCCATAATCTCTTATGTCTTGCTTCCTTTTAATACTTTTTCCTAAAATAAGCAGATGCTCCGACCAAGCCTAACAAAAATAAACCCCACCAATCCAGTTTGAGGAGGTTGGGTTTAGGCTTCCTATTACATTGCCTGTTATGTTAGAAGATAAAAAAAACATTGCACCAAATAAACTTATAATCGCGATAGTGGAACTCAACTTTATAATTAGCCCAGAAAATTTATGGCTTCTTTCCACTAAATGCGGACTAAAAGAGCCATC
>ERZ1292625.2869-Hain-H41-01um-R1-2869-length-14957-cov-11_pt1 | contig 11350 bp, 3 predicted proteins | sample MGYA00564400_ERZ1292625 | MGnify/ENA primary metagenome ERZ1292625 (study PRJEB36523, sample SAMEA6512639) | groundwater metagenome | collected 2019-01-08 | study: AquaDiva: Metagenomics assemblies of 32 groundwater samples
GGAGTCATCGTGTCCTCGCAGCCCTCGGCGGCGATACCAAACGTCACATGGAGTTCATTCATTACGGCGCCCTGGGTTACGTCATGTGTTTCCACATTGAGATCGCCGCCCGCACACCTGGCTTCGCACCCGGGGTCGTCACGACGCAAGGTGGGTCTCCAGCGTTGTACGCACTTGGCCGCATCGACTCCACACACTTGAAACTGGCGTTGCCCGATGGCAGCCGTTTGACATGCGACCAAATTGCGGATCGCATTTTCGCCTCCGTGGGGCCGTCGGTTCGACAGGCCGTGTCCGCGGCGGCACCGATCAACGGCTTGGCCAGCCTATCCCTTCCCTCACCCCTCGCATCGGCCCCACCGCCCGCAGGGACGTCGCCTTCTCAGTCACTACTGGGCACGGGATGGGCCACCATGCCGACCCTCTTAGCCATGCTGCTCAGCGCGCGAGGCGGCGGTGGCTCGTGCAGCAGTATGACAGCGTCGACAGGCGGGGACGCCGCGACGAGTACCCGCGCATCCGAATTGACGGCTGCCGATTTGGGGCGTCAAATGGTCACGGTCTTCGTGGACAGTAACAGCGGAATGGGCCTCCCTTCCGCAGGGTCGCCGCTGCCCGCTGGTTCTCCAACTGGGACCGCCCATGTTTCCGCGCCGTCCACGCCCACGACGGCTTCCCCTCCGCCTGCCAAAGGCTATCCTGTGACCGGTGGCCCAAGCCCGGCGCCGTCGTCAGCTGCTGCTGCGGCGGGTGGTGGGGGTGGTGGCCTTCTGCCCCCTGCCGTCATTCACATGGACCGTCGCGATTTGCTCCGCCATCTTCTCGCCTACTACGACCCAGGCAACGTCTACTGCCTGACCATGCTCGCCTGGGAGTCCATGCTGCTCACGCTGCCCTTGTCCCGGCACACCGCTCAGTACCATCACGCCGCGCACCAAAGTTTGCAAACGGAAGGGGTCTTCCGGATGCCGCAGTCAGCCCTCCGGGATGCTGCGTTCCTTGGCAGACAGCATGACGGTTTGCTCCAAGCCATACACGAGCGGCAGCATCGGTGTGGCGGCGCGGGCGGAGGCGGGGCGGGTGTGTGGGGCCACACCGCCGTCGCCTTCTCGGAATTCCGACAAGAAGCGGTTGGAATCGTCGCCGTCGCCCCCCCGACAACCTCCTCGGTATCCAAAGCGTCTACGGCGACCACGGCACAAAAAGAGTTAATCCCGCGTTTCGTGACGCACGCGAAGGATCTGCTCCTGGCGCTGCACTGCGCGTGCCCCGCGAGTGCTGCCCCACTGCTGATGCTCGGATCGCTTCTCGGTGGCCATTTGGCGCCTCATATGGGTGCGGCTTCGGGCACCATGGCGTCACAAGCACAGGCACTGCTCGCCTCGGCCAATGCCGCTGGCAATCACACGGATACCCCTGGGAGATGGCTTCCGGACGAGGATCAGCACATTACCGTCGCCGTGCCACTGCTCGCAGGTAGAGCGGAGATGAACGCAGCCACAACCTGCGCAGCCAAAAAGGCAACAACCTCCTCATCAGGCGCCGGCGAAAGCGCGAAGAATACGGCGGTCGTCATCGCACCGACCGTTCTACAAACGGGCGTCTTGGGAAAGGCGGACCTGGATTTCCTGGCGCTGCAGCTAGAGCCCTTGTCGCCGGACGTCCTGCTCAAGGTTGCCCTCGAGCTGAAGGTACACGATCGCATGGTACTTCCTTTCTTTGTGTGGGAACAGCGGTCCGACGACGACCTTCCACCGGCCGTGGGCGGATATTTGCGCCGCTCTATCGACGAAGGCAGCACGACGACGAGCTTTGTGCCAATGAGCAGTGGACCGCGTGTGGACATGGACGATGAGGCGTTCCATTTAGCCGAAGCAGGGGCACCCCTCGTCGCCGACGTTGACCGTGCCATGCCGGAGGGGACGGGGTCGTCGGCATCATTGGTGGACGAGACGGATCCTTCGCTGTACGTTCGCGACTCGGCGTTACTTAGCACCGCGATCATATTTGACGGCAAGGCTTGTCGCTGGGCCGAACAGCCACCTGCGCTTTGGAGAGAACTCACCGCCTCGCCATTGGGCCCTGGACGCAAAGAAGTTGACGCGTACGTGTCACGGGCCATGGTTCCGCGATTCGTGAGTCACAAGGGGCGTGCGGTCCCGATCGCGAGGGCATTAGGGCTACTCCCGGACAATGATGAGGTTGGTGTCCACGTGGCACCAGCCATGAGTCTCTCCAAGAAGAAGGAAAACGACCACGAAGGAGGCCGCCGAAGCCTCCACGAGGAAGAATTGTTGTGCAAGCTACCCGCCGCTGCCCCCGTGGTCCGTTGGTTCCCGTCTCAGCTCATACCAGAATCGGAGGCCGTCTCCGCGATCACGTCGGCGTCTACGGGCGCTTCACCATCATCGTCGCCTCCGGCAGCCGCTCTCCTTCGACGGCGCCAACGACAACTGGATGGACAATGGCTCGCCCAACGCGGCTTCCGAAAGGGTCAGTTCGGCCACGGGTTAGGCTTCGCGAACGTTTCGTATTGCTTCCCTACGTTCAAGGTGGTGGTCCCCGACACGACGGCGACGGCGGCCGCGACGAGGCATGCAACAACAACCACGCGGGATCCCACCACGGCACGGGGGCCGACGTCCGCTCCACTCGCTGGTGGAGGTGCCACCGGCGGCGACGACCCCCAGCAAGAAGAATACATGACAAGCGTGGGCCTCCACCCTTGTATGTGGTTCTTGTACGAGGTCGACCGTGACACACTGCTCTCGGAGGCCCTTCGTTGCTTCCCGCTGGACCACCCAATGATGGTGACCGTGGCCATGTCGCTCGGGGCCGCAGATCGCGTCGTGTACGAGGGCCACATCGGCGCGGCTTGCAGCCTCGGTAATTTCTCCAGCCACAGCCCCGCGATGACAACGGTGCGTCCGAACGCGGGGGGAATGGTGGCGTTCTCTTCGGTCGTGGAGCTGCCACCGCCTCTCAACGGTCACTGGCAATATGATCCGCGCGGGCCCTATAGTCAGCAACCGCGACAGAGCACCTCCTCTTCCTCGCCTTGTGGCCGGCCAGCAGCAGCGCATCACTACTCCGCTCGCAACGTGTTTGACCCAATGGCCGATGACGACGACGACGAGCACCCAAGAAACCCCGGTGCCGCAGCTACCGCCACGGCGGCCCGCCGTCGTCGACGTGTTCCCGCTCCCTACACCGTGCTGACTCGCCAGACCCTTTGCGCGACCATTTTAAACACCTACCCGAACTTCGCGGCCGCCCAAGGGGCGCTCGCTCGGTGCGTGTCGCCGGTGATCAATGTGGGTACTACGACGGTCGGCACCATGGCCGGCGACGGCGCCGCAGAAACATTTGGCGCCAAAACATTAGCGCGCGACCTGTGTGGACGTGCTCTTCAGTTGCATCCGACGTGCTGGTACGCCTTGTGCGAATACGCCGCCGGAATGCCATCCATTGGCTGCCACAGCAGCTTGATGACCAATAGTCGCGTTGGCATGCACGTGGGAGGATACTATCACGACGTCACGAGGCGGGAAGTGTTGCAAATCGTCATCGCGGCGCAGCAGCACCCGTGCCTTGGCGGCGACCCCTGGACGACGGCACACTGCCTCACGCAGTTGGTGGAGATGAGCCGGGTGCCCGTCGACGTCGAAGTGGTCTTTCCTCGACCCCGGTTCTTCCCTGTGCCGTACCTCGACCCTCCGCCAGCGGCAGCCGCAGCGACACCGTCGTCATCGGTAGCCGAGCCCAACCCATCGCGTTTGGCGGCACAGCGCTGGGAAGCGTTGCTGTGCACGAAGCAGTTCCTGTTGTGCTGTGTTCTTGAATTCGACGATGCCACCCTCGCGAGGCCTTATTTACATCTCGGCGACTATCTGCACGAGGGCCACGATGCCGTGGAAATTGGCTTTACCGGATTCCTCTCACCCGTCGCACGACCCTGGGCCGACTCGCGGTATCAATTCAGCTCGGTCAGGATTTGCGCGACCATGTCTTTCGTTCCTGGAGACGTACCGGTGATCCGGGTGGGCGACGACATGTCGCCGTTAGGATTGTCGCTCCTATCTTGCGTCCAACCTTCCTTCTCCACAATCATGGAGGCGGACGTGACGAGCGACGCTCATCAAGATAGCCGCCGAGTGTCGCAGCCTTCGGAACCGTCCGCGACTAGCCAGCGCGTCCACCGGGCACTCGCCATGGGCATTCCCGCGGCCGTCGCGGCGACCCTTTCGGCGTCCGCAAGTCAAGCGTCGTCCTTCCGCATGTCGTCCACGGCCACCTCATCCGCCGTGTCGTCGCCACCCCAATCGTCGCCTGTCACACCCATCATCCGCCAAGCCACGGCACTCGCGTACATCTCGACCCAACCCTTGCGAGTCGCCACGAACGCGCGCTTCGTTTCTCAGAATAGCGGCGGTAATGCTTCCGCAGCCACGCCGGCGTCGTCGTCTTCGGCAGAACCCCCTTCCGTTCGTTCTGAAGCGGCAACCGCCCCCGTGTCCTACGCGGCGTTGAAATACCCATCCCCTGCTCTGAGCGGGGCGCTACAATTCGGTTTGCCCCACTTCTGCCTCGATCGAACGACCGCGCGACGCAGAGTCGGCAGGTGGCTCACACCGAGCCGCTGCACACACGTTGCCGCGACAGCCAAACATGTGGCCGCCGTCGGCGCCGTTTGTCACCTCGCCGGCGAGATACAGCCCATGATGTGCGATGGCGACGCCTCTGTCCTACCGCTTTGCGCCCCGGTGATGGTCCGCACGGTCACCCAGCGCGACTTGCTTCAACAAGCCCTGCAAATTGATCCCGAGTGCGACGCTTGCTACCGCCTGCTGGCCATGGACACGTACTTGGGAGAGACGATCGACCTCGTGACGCACTGGCCCAGTCGCGTCCCTACGACGACCGGTCACGGGGGGTCCTCGTCGTCCGACGCGGCCGCCGGGGGCTATTATTTCATTGGATGCGCCATTCGCACCGTGACGTTCACGTGCAAGGATTTGATATTGAAAGCGGCCTTCCTCAACCCACAGGACGCGAGCAACCTGGCACTCCTGGCAACCGTGGCCATGGCGAGTGACGAGTTGTGCGCGAAAGACGGGCGGCGCTTCAACGTCCTCGACATCTGCCGCCGCGCGAGCGAGTCGACAAATCACTGCGCTGCGGCGCTCAACGCCGTTGGCCTTCTCTGCGGCGGCGACCCGCTTCAAGACGTGCAACTCAATGGACTGTCACAGCTCTTGCTGAGTACGGTCCCGTCGAGCCCCATCGTCGCACCCCTTGCAATTCTCTCTGGCGTTTCTAACAACAACCCCGTGACGGCAGCCGTGACAACCGGTGGCCAAGGAGGAGGCGTTTTTGTGACCGAAGCGCTCAACTGGACGTACGCTCAGCGACAACTGCTCTGGCGAACACAGGGTGGCGGCGGGGGCGTGGCGGATACGGCCGCCGCTGGGTTGCCCATGTGGCAGCGCATGGACCGCTTCACGAAGCTTCAAATATTCGCCGCATTGGTCTATCGGTACCCTAGCTTCCTGCCGGGCTACGTCAACCTTAGCCACCTCGTGGCCTATGCGCCGTGCACCGCCGCCATTATTCCCATGCCGCCGGTCAACTATGATCCCTGGAAGAGCGCGGACGACGAAAAAGGAGGGGCGAGACAACAACATGGTGCCCTGACGTCAAGGACAACTTCGAATTCTTCCCGCGACGCGGGATCCAAGGGGGCAACCACCGCGGGCGGCGGCGGCGGAGTCACGTTGTACTGGACAGTGCTGGACCTATGGACGTACGCGATCGAGCAGAATCCGAAAGTGGCGCACCTCTACGGCCGCCTTGCCGCGGCGTTGCCGGACGCGAAGACGTCCACGAACCCCGCAACGGGCACGGTGTACATCGAAGAACCGCGAGTGACCGTCCGCAACGCCCGGTCCGGCTTGTCCCGCGAGGAGCTGTGCTTGACCGCCCTCCAGCTGGATCCGCTGGACGCGTTTACGCTGCGGTTCATTTGCCGCTATCCCTGGCCATCCACAGCCAGACCGGACATCCTCGCCATGAGCCGCGACCCCGAGAAACAGGCACTGGCCGCCTTCCCTCGGCAGACGTCGCTCAACGGACATCGCGCCCCCACGTTCGATACCTACGCGGAGGCCTTGTCGTTGTGCTCGGACGACGCGACGGTGTGGTTGCACCTTGCGGAGCTTGTTGGCTTTCACAGAGGTGGAGGCTCCGATGCACTGTCGGGCGCCTCGGGTTCCGCGAACCACGGCAACTCCAAAGCCGCGAGCGGCAGTACCAGTGCCAAGAATACGAACAACAGTAATAAGGCCGGTTCCGCTTTAGGAGGGAACCGGGCGGCGGCGGCGACGGCACAACCGCCCCAGCACCCTTCGGTGTCGTCACAACGCGGGTGGGCCCGACTGCTCATCATGGCACCCAAGGAGCAGCGCAAGTACGTCGACTGGGCGAAGCGTCTGCAAAGCCGCGTGAACGGCTACAGCCACGCGCCGGCGGCCCCTATGGACCCAACGCAAACGAGTAATGGCAGTCGAAGGAGCGGTGACCCGCAAGTCGGTGGCCCCGCCGGCGTGCGGACGGCTCACTGGGTCACGACCACGACACGCCACCGCGAGGACGTCGTCGCCGACCACTTGGACTCGTTGTTAGACGATTCGTTCTATCAGCTCGCCGATGCCATGACGAAAGCAGTGCGATTGGTCTCCGGAGCGGAACTTTTCGCCGAAGCGCTGCGTCGCGACCGCAGTGGCCTCGTTCATTGCCGTGTGGCGGAGCTACTGCGCGACGTTCCCTCCGCGGACACCGCTTCCGTAGATTCTTTTTGTTGCATTGCAGTCGATGAGGCCGATGTCGACGCGATGGCGGCGACCCAGTCTCAGGACCATCGCGGCGGGGGCTCGTCTTCCAAAGCCGCCGCTGGGAATCATCCCAGACCCTCGCCGCCACTGCGCTTGCTGTCAAAGCGGGACCTCATCCTACGCGCCGTCGACCGCATGCCATGGCACTACTATCCCCTGGAGATGCTCCATTTGCACATGCATGCCTGCCCGTCAGAGTTCCATCATCCCTCCTACGGCCCGGCCGCGACGACGACCACGACGACCGCCCCCCTCGCGATCGCCAACGGACCGCCGTCGTCGTCACCAACGGTGGCGATGATGTGGCCGCAAATGACGTCCAAGGCCACGGCGTTGCTCTATGCGTCGTTTTCGCATTGGCTGCCGGCGGCCGCGAGGGACCTCGACGCGTCGCTGCGGTCAACGTCGATGCTGCGAGGGACGCTACGGCTGCTGGATGGCACGGAGGTCGACGAGCAGCGGCTGCTGTGCCGCGCGGCCGCGGTCAGCCGGACCGCGGTGGGCAACCGCTTCCTGCACGTGAAACTGCCCGCGTCGGAGCGCTACGTGCTCATCACGCCGCCGCCGCCGCCCCTACCTGCAGCGGCGTCGTCCGCGAAGCAGCGTCGGACGGATGGCGAACTGTCGCACGGCGCGACGATGGCACCGAACCATCATATCGTCGCGGCGGAACACAGCACCGTCCGCCGGATCTCGCGACGGCAATTGGCGCTTCGCGTGGTCGGACACATGGAGGGCACCCTCGTCGCTCCTCAAGCGACGACCGCCGCGACGACAGTGACCTCCGCGAACTCCGCGGGGGGATCGCCCTCGCTCGCTGGTCCTACGGTGGACATGGCCGCGCTGTACCGGCTACTGGCGGCCGACGGTGTATGAAATCATTAGGCGCAAGCGGGACAACGCACCGTGGTGCCCGCATCTAAAAGGGGAGGCACCCCCTCGTATGATTGTGACGACGGGAACGGAAAAGGGGGCGCGATCGAGAATTTAACAAAATGCACTGATGAAAAAAGCATCATATGAATCCTGTCAATAAACCTGACATGCAAACAACCACTCAGTCACACCCATCAATGATTGTTGTTTTTGATGTGGAACCCAACCCGAGTCACAACCACAGAGGCAGCTGCGCGTCGCAATTCATTTGCGCGGCCGGTAAAGGCAATTTGACTGAGGGGGGCGCCAATTGAACGTTGTTACCGTTTTGGCGCCGGCAATCGACCTGTCGTCAAGACTGTTGATTCGGCGTTTTGACGGCGACGGTGTCGCTGGGGGCCAATGGGAAATACGTCGCAGGCCGCCGCGGCCGGTGCCGACATGAATTCCTCGTCGCGACGGGCCGACGAAGAGCGGATTCGATGGTCGCTGCGGTCCCGCCGTCGACGGCAGCTGCTGGAAGAAGTGTTTCTCATTTCTTCCTGCCACGCAGGGCGAACGACCGTGATCGTCGACGACACCGCCTTTGATCTGCTGCTTCGCTGCGGTATCAGCAAAGCGGACCTTCGGCCGCAACCGCCAACCGCTGCCGCCGCCGCCGCGGACGCCGTCATCGCATCCCACCCTCAGCGTTTTCCCTGTCGCTCCCTGTTACTCCGACCGGCGGACACCACTCACGACGTGTCCGATCCCCGCCGGGCGGCGCCCTCCGTAACATCAACACCGCCTCGGCAGGGCCCATGCGATCGGAACACGGTACTCACCATCGTGAACCTCTTCGACGGGTCGCGACTCACCGTCGCCGATAGCCGAAGCGGCGATCCGAGTCGGGTTGGCGTGGCACCTCAATTGGGCATGCAGGCCGTGTACTTTGTGTCGCCGTCGTCCGTGCCGCGAGTTGCGTCGGAGTTGACCGCCGGGCCGGACGCTGGGGCGTTGTACGGTCGTGTGCTCGTCGTGCTCACCGACTCCACCTGGGGGGATGACGATGTATTGGACGACATGGCGAACCCGCCGCGTCAAGCGGCAAAGAAGCAAGACGTGGCATTCACCGGCGCCGCTGCCGCCTCTCTGACGTCAGCGTTGAGCGCCGCGGCTTCGATCGCGAATCGTCGACACACGGACACCGCGAGCTACCAAGCAGGAGGAGGTGGTGGGGTGTCGTCGCTATTCGATGACAGAGGATTCGTGCCTTGGTGGACCGCGCGAGTCCTGGGGGGCGGCGGCTGCGACACACCACGCGCGGGTGCGTTTGTGCTCGATGCTTGGCGTCAACAGGTCGGTGTGGCGACGCTTTCCACCGCCAGTGCGGCGGCTGTTGGATTGCTCGACGATCCGCGACTGCATCGCGCCCCGTCTTTGTCGCCGTCTGAATTGCCGCGCGGCGGTGGCCAATCTGGCGACTTCGCTTTCTTATTGCGCCGGCGATCGCACGCGGAGGCACCACCAGCAATCTCAAACAACGCTGCTGCAGGGGTGGGATCGGCACCTATGGTTTTAACGGGCGGTTTCGATGCCGCCTTCGTGCGGTCGGTTGCGACACAGTTGACGTCCTTTGTGGAAGCGGAAGCGCGAACCCTGGCGCTGCAGCAAGACGGCGACGACAGCAGCGGCTCCCCCTCGACGACCGCACTTCCCCACGACACGGTGGTCACCATTCGCTGCGACAGTCGCTCTTTTGCGTCCGCGACGGTAGCCGACGCCGTACGCTCGCGGCTCACCACTGGGCTCAACGCCTCCCGCGTTGTCGTCGGAGAAGGCGGCGAGGAGGCAAAGAGCAGCTTCCACAACAGCAACCGGGAGAGTTCCACGTCGTCGATCACGGTGGTGATTCTCGACCGGGGCATTGACTTGACCGAGGCCCTTGGTCACTGGATGAGCTATGAGGGGTGCATCGACGACCTCTTCGGCCCCATGCACCACGGTGTCTACGCGCCGCCTGCTTTGTTCGCCGCCATGACCATGGACGGTGGTGGTGGTGGCGCGGAGGCGGCGACGGCGACGACCACGGTCCCGGCGGCGGCCGGTGCGGCGGAGCATCATCATCACGGTGCCAACAATAACATCAGCGACTCCGTTAAAATGCTAAAAGTGCATCGGTTCTGCAACGATCCGGTTTGGTTTGAGCTGCGCGCCTTAGCCATTCTCGCCGCGGCCGCAGAATGCCGTCGGCGAGTGTCACAAAATGAAGAGTCACAGCAACAACTTCAACGGCTTGCTCGCGAGGGCAAGCTGGACGCCTCGGCGCGACTGTCTCTCGACCGCGTGCTAGCTGTGAAGCGGCTGTTGTCAATGCACTTGGTCGTCATCGACTGCGTCTTACGCCGACTCAGGCGCACGGGGTGGATGCGTAAGTCGAGCGCCGCGGCGGCGGATCACGCAAGTGGCGATGGCCGCGCGGACGACACCAACGCCGCCGCTGTCCAACGGCGAAGCGCCACGCCGCCTCCTGCGGCGGCCGACAAGGCCCCTGCGGGGTGCGTTCACCACAACGTGGAATTTGGCTGTGGATGGCACAAGGCAACAACAACGCTCGACGACGCGGCGAGCGACGCCGTCGTTCCCTACCCGTTGGGGGAGCTAGAGGTGGCCATGCGGTCTGGCATGACACGGGAGGAATTTCAACAGTCGTTGGAACGGTCCCTATCCCAGTTTGAAGCGTGGGACCCCGTCGCGGTGATTCGAGCGGAATCGATCGCCTCGCGTTTGTGGCAGCGGCATGCGGCCGCTACTGGAGGAGGGCGAGGAGGCGACCCTCAACACGCCATCGAAGCCGCGCGCCGTATGTTGTTGTCGGCTGCGGCCGCTGACAGCAAGAATGCAGAACAACAGCATCAAGGGCGGCTGGCTCGACGAGGTCGCGTGACGATTTTCTACGGCCGCCAGCTTGAGGCCGCCAAGTTAGCGCGCCGCCTTTCCGCGTTGGACGTGTTTGCCGTGCTATCGTCCAGCAAGCAGGACACCACGTTTCCCGAAAGAGTGCCCAATCCAGAGGGACATTACCATCGGGGCCGAAAGCTTCCAGATGCGCCGCTCGAAGGATCCGCGGCATCCGACCATTGTGGGAGGAAAGTGCTCATGGGACAGCCTTCTTGGATGCGCGGTGCCGCGGCCGGCACCGCCCCATCTCGGACACAACGGATGACCGAAGCGGCCCTCACGTCCGGATGGTGGCTTCCAGCGAACGCTCGACTGCGTCTGGCGCTCATCTATTCGTTGCGATACGGCGCCAATGCCCTTCTGAACGCATTGGACGGTGTGCCATCTGTGAATGCATCGGATGCTACGAAGCGCTTCGGAGCCGCGCCGACTCCCAATACCGTCGTGTCGGGATCAACATCACACCGATGGGGCTGCTCGTGGGCCAACGCCGTCGACCGTGTGTTGCTGCACCGACTCATTAGCGCCTTCCCTTGGATCGAATGTGTCTCCGATAACGTCGTCGACGTGCGCCGGCCAGCCCCTCGTTACCGTGTGCGGCAGAAGTGTGCGCGTTGCAGTACTTAATCCTGGGAAGCAGTGGA